>Ga0129336_10000807_pt1 | contig 18581 bp, 14 predicted proteins | sample CPB6_02_DNA_FD_96878 | JGI IMG/M metagenome (GOLD analysis project Ga0129336, IMG submission 96878) | Freshwater to marine salinity gradient microbial communities from Chesapeake Bay, USA - CPBay_Sum_0.6_0.2_DNA | ecosystem: Environmental > Aquatic > Marine > Coastal | place: USA: Chesapeake... | reverse complement strand
AAGTCCTGCTTTTACGTAAATTGTTGCTGGTCCAGTTACGATACCAACAGCGTGTCTTAAAGTAGCAAATGAACGACTGATATTACTACCATCATTAGAATCACTACCTTCTTCAGTTACATAATAAACTGGATGAGTAACATTATTATTTTCCCAGTTGGGGACCCCACCAGAACTAACAGTTAAAACCTGTCCATTTGTTCCGATAGGAAGTCTAGATGCACCAGCACCAGATTCATATACTAAGTCACCTTGAGTGGTTAAAACGTTGGTTTCTGCACCTTCAATCAAAGCATTCCAATAAGTACCAAGGGTATCAGTTACTGGATCTACGTTAACGTTAGTTGATGCTACACTTACATAACTATTCGAATCTTTTCTTACAGAATCTCCAAGTTTATACTGTGTAGTTGAACTCCATGTTCCAACCCAGTTAAAACCCTTGACAATTAAACTCCAAGAACCAGTGTTAATCGGAGTAACATTGGTGCTTGTGGAAATAGCAACGTATGAATATCCACCATATTGAATCAGGTCACCTGGTTTATAATTTGTGGTAGTTGAATATGTTCCTGCTGCGGTAAATCCAGTGGTTAAAATATCCCAATCAGCACTTAGATTATATGCAGGTGGTTTATTGGTATTAATAGATGTTGCGATATAATTGTAACCACCATAAGTTACAACATCTCCTGGTTGATAAGTTTCACCAGAACTCCAAGTATCTTCATATTCAAATCCAGAAAGGTACTCAACTACATTAGAAGTAGTAAATCCAGTTGTAGAGAATCCAGTTACTACACGGTATTGAGTATTTCCATACTTAACAACATCGTTAATTTTATAGTAAACTCCGGATTGCCAATCACCTCTATTAGTAATGCCTTCAGTGTGTAAGGACCATTTGCTGATATCAGTAGCATAGAAAGAAGTTTCATTTGCAACTGAAGTATGATTCTGTGTACAAACATATGTGTTTGCACCAAATTTTATAATATCATCAATCACATATGCAGTGCTTGTTGCCCAATTGCCTCTCCAATTGAACTTTAGTCTTCCAAGTCTAAAATCTGCCATTGTTGTTTAATTCCTTACTTAGGTCCTTCGGTTGCATAATCATAACTACCAAATCTAGCAACTAGATATCCATCACTATCAATGAAATAGGTTATTCTACGAAAATCAAACCTGTACTGTTGATATTTATCTGCTGGGTGATTTGTAAGAGATTTCTCTTCAGTTGTCTCTTCGACATAATCAATACCATCAAGAAAATCTGGATATGGAGTTCCATCTGTTCTATGAAAGTCTCCTACTTCATTGTCAGTGGTCTTCACTTTTGTATACCAAAGCATACCATCTTCATCGCGACGTAGCGCATGGATGTAAAAATCGTTTTGTTGCGAAAACAGTTTTCCACCCCCACCAGATCCTCCGGGGGATGATAGCATACTTCCGCTTAAGAACATTGTCATGCGATTAACCTCCAGTAACTTCCTTCCCAGATTAATTCAATTGCGGCACCAGCAACATCACATACCAAAGGAGAGTCAATGAGTCCAGTATAATCTTTGAATTGTTCGCTATTCTGAGTGACTACCGTAAGATTATTTATGTCCCAATACGCTTCCGCATCAATAATTGAAATAAAATCACCCACTGTTTTTATAGTTGGCAAAGTAACAGTAAATGCGGATGTTGTAGTATCTGCAAAATATTTTACATTAGTTCTCAAAGTAGTTGCAACACCAACAACATCATATCTTGCCTTTGATACTTCAAGTCCGCCTGAAGTAGATCCATCATGAACTCTTATAGTTCCCTTTGTAGTATCATATGTGACTTCTGCAGAAACACCAGTAAATGATTGATGTTCTTGCTCTGTTCCTTTTCTAAGTCTAACTCTTTTTGTATCAGACATTATATAAGTATGGTTTTATATATTTATTAAATCATTATGATGCGTGTTGGTCTAGCAGGTTCGAATTCTATTCTACTTGTAGTTGCAACTCCTTCCATCTGAGACAATCCAATTCCATCGTAATTCGGATATCCAAAACTCTCAAATGCACGACCAAATATACCAAATAGAACTCCAGTTAATTGGGCAATAACTCTTGTTGATTCGTAAGAACCTGTGATAGCGAAGAGAGAACCAGTTCCACGATAAGAATCTGTTTTCTTATTAGTTGCTGCTCCAACGAAGGTAAAGAGTACCTTTGTATCATCAGGAGATATTGCAATTGTTTCTGTGAAACTGATGAAGGTAAAGATAGATCCAGAACCAACATGTGGAGCAGGAGCAGTAGATTCTGTCGCAGAGCCAGTGAATCTAAAGAGTGCTGTCGATTCTGGAGGATTAACAACAATTGCCTCAGTTGTGCTTGAGAATCCAAATAGAGCACCAGATCCAACGTAGGACTCAGTATTCTTCTCAACAGCGGATCCAGAGAACTTAAATCTTCCAGTAGAAACTTCAGATATTGCTCTTGTTTCTGTTGCACTGACAAACGTGAAGATAGATCCAGATCCAACATAGGATTCAGTATTCTTTTCAACTGCAGAACCGCTAAATTTAAATAGAGCAATGGATTCTGGTGGATTGGATCCAACTGCTTCAGTTGTACTTGAGAATCCAAAGAGAGCACCAGATCCAACATAGGATTCAGTATTCTTTTCAACCGCAGAACCACCAAATTTAAATAGAGCAATGGATTCTGGAGGATTAGACCCGACTGCTTCAGTTGCGCTTGAGAATCCAAAGAGAGCACCAAATCCACGGTAGGATTCCGTGTTCTTCTCAACAGCAGATCCAGTAAACTTAAATAGACCTTGTGCTCTTTCTGATACTCCAGAAGATTCGGTGAAACTAATAAATGTGAATAGAGAACCAGAACCAACGTAAGATTCGGTATTCTTTTCAACTGCAGATCCAGTAAATCTAAAGAGTGGTGTTGATTCTGGAGGATTAACAACAATTGCCTCAGTTGTGCTTGAGAATCCGAAGAGAGATCCAGAACCAATGTTGTTAATAACATATAGGTTCTTAGAATCACCAGAAATTTTAAACAGACCTTTAGATCTTTCTGCTGCGGCAGTCGCTTCAGTGAAACTAATAAATGTAAAGAGTGATCCTGTTCCAATGTGTGGCGCAGGAGTAATAGATTCTGCGAGTTTACCAGTAATTCTAAAGAGTGCTGTTGATTCTGGTGGATTGGATACAACTGCTTCAGTAGTACTACTGAATGTGAAGAGTGATCCAGATCCATAATGTACTAGACTGAAGTTAATAGATGAAGAATCTCCAACTTCAATAATACCAGATCCAGTGTAAATATTAGTTGCTTTTTCTGTAGCAGATCCAGCAAAAGTAAATAATGTAGTTTTATCTGGAGGATCAATCGTTACAGACTCACTTGATCCAGTGAAGGTAAAGAGCGTTCCAGAACCAACATGTGGTGCAGGAGTAATAGACTCTTGTAACGCACCTTCAATATCAATCTTGACTGATCCAATGTGGCTAAGTCTGAATATTGTAGTAGCAGATCCTTCAAGATTAATCTGCCCAGAAGCAACTTCACTCTTAATGAGATTATTAGTTGAAGTTCCAGAGAATCTGAAGAGAACTGTCTCTTCAACTGGGTCAACTGTTATGGATTCACTCGATCCAGTGAAGGCAAAGAGTTTTCCAGATCCAATATGTGGAGCAGGAGTAATAGACTCTTGTGCAGTTCCAGAAGTTTGAACAAGAACTTTTCCTTCTTGCGCCTTCGCAATAATAACTTCAGATTGACCTCTAAGAATAAGAGATCCCTCTGTAATTTGAGTATTATTTTTGACAAACTGCTCGTCTGCAGTTCCAGCAAATCTAAAGAGTATAGTAGATTCTGGTGGATTAGAACCAACTGCTTCAGTTGTGCTTGAGAATGCAAATAGAGAACCAGATCCAAGATGTGCGAGAGTAATAATAATTGGTGTTGCTTCACCAGCAATCTTGAAGAGACCATTCGCAGATTCAGTAACTCCAGAAGTCTCAGTTGCACTGACGAATGTGAAGAGTGATCCAGAACCCACATGAGTTTCTGTGTTCTTCTCAACAGCAGAACCAGTAAACTTAAAGAGTGCTGTCGATTCTGGTGGATTAGAACCAACTGCCTCAGTGGTACTAATAAATGTAAAGAGTGATCCAGATCCAACGTGTGAAAGAGTAATAATAATTGGTGTTGCTTCACCAGCAATCTTGAAGAGTCCTGTTGCTCTTTCAACTGATGATATTACTTCAGTTGCGCTAGATAGTCCGAATAGTGAACCAGATCCAACATAGGATTCTGTATTTCTTTCGATTGCAGAACCAGTAATCCTGAAGAGTACTGTAGATTCAGGATACTTAACTCCAACAACTTCTGCTGAACCAGACAGTGTAGAGAGTCGTCCAGATCCAACATGAGATAGTTTAATAACAACTGGATCTGCAGTACCCTTAATACTAAAGGTACCAGATCCAAATTCAATTGGAGTTGTAAAGATATATGCTTGACCAAGAATGGTAAGTGTAACCTTACCAACATCAACCTTAATTAATTTGAGTTGAGCGAATGAATCATCACCAATGTCTATAGAACCATAAGGAACTAAAGTCTCATTAATGGTGATTAATCCATAATCATCTAATTGAGAACCAACAATATTATTATCTACAATAGATCCATAATCATTCTCAACTACAGGACTTTCTGTTATGCTACCAAAGTCCTCATCAATAATGTAGATCGCAGACGAATCATTATATGCGTGAATATTCTTCTCTTCTAATTCAGAAGAACTAGAAAAAATATTAACATTTTTTCCTTCTAATTCAGAAGAATAAGAAAAAACTGCCATGAGTTATAATGACATACGGTTCTATTATCGATATAAAAATAGGAGGGATCGCTTTGGCAACCCCTCCATAATGTAGTATATCAGTTCAGGTAATCAGTCGAGACTGATATTCAGGGTTACCTTAATTTGGTCTCCATTGTTTTGGATGTTGTAAGGACCATTTGTGAACTTCTCAGCGAACATGATGCTGCTATACAGAGTAGCACTTCCTACACCAGCAAGAGCGGGGGTTGTGGTGAAGACGTTTGTTGCAGGAGTTTCAAAAACAGTATATGTTGATGATGTGGTAGTTGTGTTTGCAGTACCAGCAGCGATGTAGATTACATCACCAGCGACAAGACCATGATTTGCCATGGTTACTTTGCTTGATCCAAAGTATACAGTAGAACCAGTTGCAGTCTGAATGTTATTCAGTAAAGTGCTGTCAAGGTATACAACTCTATTTCTTTCATCGATACCAATTACTTTAGTATTCGATGAGATAGCGTTGGTTTCTCCAGGAAGGAATCCGTGAGTGACTCCCATACCAATAGTAATGTTTTCAGTTACATTATCGAAGAATGTACCAACACCAGAAACAGCACCAACGTTCTTCTTATCTAGGATAACAAGGTCGTTTGGTGATCCTGTTTGAATACCAACTACTCTTGCTCCAGATGCAATACCAGTTCCAATAACTCTTTGGTTAGTGGTGATTCCTGTTGAACTATCAACTTCAACAGTGAACAGATTTACTGAACCACTTACGGTTGGAGTATACTTCTTCTCGAAAAGTGTGATTGAAGTTTGTCCAACTGTACCTGTTGTTCCAGTCTTAGCGACTCCAGTGTTTGCAGAAACAGCAGCAGCGTGAAGAACACCGTTTACACTGATAGGCATGTTGTTTGCTCTTACCAGGTAGTAACCATACTGGTTACTAGCGGCACCAGTGAATGTAAATGTCTGCTCTGGATATGAAGCAGTGGTTGTTCCTACGCCAAAATCAAGAGATTGTGAGGAAAAATTAGATGCGTTTGCAACTGTTAGAACAATAGTGTTTCCGTTAATTGCAGCAACTGTTGCGTTTGACCCTACACCACCACCAGAAACATAGTGACCGATTGCAATGTTAGTAACAGATGCTACGGTAATGGTATATTCGCCAATGTTTCCACTACCAGTGGTAGTTTTAATTGGAGTTGTGATGGTTCTTACGTTCCATCTTGAACCATCAAGAAGAATTCCATATTGACTAGAATAATTCTGATCGTTTCTGTTGTTGACAACTTGAGGATAACCAGTTACTGGTGTTGAACCATATCCAACTAATCCAGTAGCGTCATATGGTTCATAGTATGCAAGTTGTGATGGAACGTCGCCTTCCAAGGGAGTTCCATTTGTGTTGTGAGAACTTGAGTATAACTTGAGAATTAAGTTTCTGGGAACAGTGTTATTACTGTTCACCAAATATCTCAATGATTGAAGTTCTCCATTATCGTGAACTAGTAATGCCATCTACAATTCTCCCCCTGTGGAACGCGGCAATTTAATATCCTTCTTATATTTATAAATTTTAGTTCTGAGGGTTTTTACATTTTGACCCTCAGAAATACAGAGCACTTAGAAATACCAGTACATGCCAAAACCTTAAAATCTAAAATATCACCAGCAGTAATTTGAGTATCCCAAGTAGTTAAACTCTCGTCTCTATTTTTAGCTTGATTTGAGAGGAGTGGAAATTCAGTTCCAACAATTGAAGTAAATCCATTTGGAAAGTTACTATAATTTGTCTTTTGAATATCAATGACAATATTTCCTACAGTTTGAGAAACTAACATCCAGGACTCAATTGTTCCAGTTACATCAATATTCAGAAATCCTTTTGAACCTGTTGTAATAATAGTAGAACCACTATCAATCATCACATTGATTGTTCTTGTTAAATCTGCAGTAGTTGCAAGAGCAACTCCAAAAAACTCATGTCCAGCAGTAGGAGGAGTTGTAAAAAAGATATTACTTCCAGAAACTTGATAATCAACACCAGGATTTAATATAGTATCATTAATTGATATCATCAACTGTTGTTCATTTAGAGGAAAGTATGCTTCCCCATTTACAGTTAGAGAAAATAACTGAGTTGCTCCATTAAAGGAAGAACCAATATTATCAAGTCTAAGATTACTGTATTGAGTAGATTTCGTTGGAATTTCATAGTTAACACCAAGATTATGACCTGATATTCCTGGATCAGATCTTACGTCATAAAAATTCTCATCATCAATCGTTACTATAAAGTCTGTCATTAGTAACTAACTCCAGGAGAAACTAACACTGTTCCTTGAATAACTCTGGTCTTAAAGTTGTTTGGAGAGGTTAAGATAATATCATAGACATATCTACCTTCTTTCAAAGTAACTGTTACTGAGTCATCCATAGACAAAGATATTCTTCCATTTATTCTATCAACAAAAGTAACAGTAAATGGATAAGCAGTGGTAGAGGTAAAATGCTTCCTCAGTTTACTTTCTGCAGTATAACTTAATAAATTCAATGGAGTATTATCTTTATTCCTTACAGTAATAGTAATCTCAAAATTAACTCCTTGTTCAATACTTAAATTTAAGGGTGATGCTGCCATTATTTTACCCTTTATACCTTTTATATAATATTTATTAACACTCTATGTTACTATAAGCTATATTACTTATCAACCTCCACAAAGGTAATTGTACATAGATTTTATGGTAGTGTCAAGTAGAAACTAAAAAGCACACCTTTATGAGAGTGTGCTAATAAATTTGACATTTTTAAAACATGATGTAAAATTACAATGAATAGTATTTTATTATTTTAGTTTTTCGTATAACTTAGTTCTGGATTTTTATATGTTAAATCTAAAGTTGAAAAATCAGCAATAGTCAAAATTGAATCTATTTCTTCATATAATCTCATTTCTTCGTCATAACATTGTTGCGTATAATTTACAATAAATTTCAACATATCAAGTATGTCTTTTTTTGTAACCTGATGAAATTCGTTAATAAATTTCCAACTTACAGTATTATTTTCTTCAATTGTCAATAACTTTAATGACAATTCAGTCTTTGTTTTTTCATCTGCCTTTATTCTCTTTCCATTAAATGATAACTCTTCACCCAAAGCAAATTCTTTTTTATCCTTAACAATTTTTTTTAAATTATTTTTACTAATATCCAACCAATCTTCATCGCAAGTGAAATTTGAAATGTCTGGAGAAGTTATTTTTAACCAACCTAGATTTGGATGTCCAGCCCAAGATAGATTTTTTAATTCTTTATCTGTATAGTTTCTCAATCCACTGATATTATTCCAATTATCTTGGATTGGATTTAAAACATTTATTATTTTATTCAATTCATAATCAACTAAAACGTAGTAATCATTCATTTTCTTTATTTTCCTCAGTAACGTTTACTTTTTTAGCACTGTTTTTTCTTTTTCTACTAGTGCTAGATTCTTTTTTTTGTGATTCAAATAATCTACTAGTTTCTTCTTGCTGTTTCAGTTGATATGGTGCAGTTCCTTTCCATTCGATACTTTCAACTCTAACTTCTTGGTTAACTACTTCTTGCCAACCTCTCCAAGAAGAAAAATTTTGTTTTGGTCTCATTGCAATTTCAACACCACATCCAGCAGCAATTTGTTCCATCAATTCAATTGCTTCAACAGGTTGCATTTGCGCCCAAACAGTAGCATAATCAGATCTCATTATTAATTCCACTATTCCGCCGAAAGCAGTGCCTACAGTTACAGATCTAGCACGATTTGTATTCTGTTGAATAGACAAATATTCTTGTTCTTCGTAGAATTCGTGTATTTTTTTTCGAGTCTGACTTATTTCTTTTTTATTTTTTGTCATAAACAAAAATATGTAATATATTGTTATTTATTGGGTAGTCCATGATATAGTTACAAATCCTCCCGTACCAACCACAATGGGATATGAAGTTTGTGGAGTAACTGAAACGGGAAATGTTGAACCTGGATTAGATGCCGATCCTGCTCCACCTGGATTGAAAGTTCCAGGATTTCCTGGATTTCCTGGATTTCCTGATCCTGCACCAAAACCGGGATTACCACTAGACCCTGGATTTCCATTTATTCCGATTCCTCCACTTCCTCCAGCACCGCCACCGCCACCTCCGCCACCACGAGCAGGTCCAACAGCAGGCGCCCCAGCCCCACCATTTCCACCATATGAGAATGGAAATGGTGTTCCAGAACCGCCAGTACCTCCACTTGCTCCTCCTGGTCCAGGAGATCCTGCATTTGCTGCTGTGGGGGCAGGCCCTGGTCCTGGAGTTCCTACCGAACCACTAGATCCTGCAGCACCTCCAGTACCTTGAACGACAGGAGCACCTGGAACTCCTTGTCTTCCAAAATTTCCTCCACCACCACCATTTCCACCAGTTCCACCATTTCCTGGTATTCCAGGATTACCATTTGTTCCTGCGTTTCCCGAATTTCCTGCATTCCCACCATTTCCGCCTACTCCAGGATTTCCAGGATTTCCTGTGCCAGCATTACCTCCTGCACCTCCGGGAAAAGTAACACCCAATGCACTAGAACTAGCGCCGCTATTTCCCACTGTTCCTGGAATTCCGGAATTTCCTGAACCTGAAATTCCGGAATTGCCCGATGTTCCTACGTTTCCTGGATTACCTGTTCCACCATTAAAAGCAATACCGCTGCCACCGGAAGAACCAGCATTTCCAGGAGATCCACTTCCTAAAGGATATGGAAAAGGAACTGCTGGTGGTGCTGGAACCACCTGTCCAGCAGCACCTCCAGAACCTGGAGCAGAACCAGGATTTCCAGAACTAGCAGCATTGGATGGTAAATTAAATCCAAATGTAACGCCACCTCCTCCGCCTCCACCACCTTGACCTGGATTTCCGGAAAAACCAAATCCACCATCACCAGCAGATCCACCCAAACCATTATTGCCAGGGTTTCCAGAACCTCCCACGCCCCCAGAACCAGCACTCCCGGGATTACCAGAACCTCCTGAAGCTCCCTGCCCACTAACTGTTACTGAATATATTCTACTCGGTGATGTCCAAGTTCCGGGAGCGTTAAACGTAACAGTCCCAGCAACTTCCATTCCTCCTCGTCTAAGTCTTTTGTTAGTAAGCATAGTTTTTTTATTCTATATAAAACCAACCAGTTACAATATATTTAGATTTATCGCCATGAACTACATTACCTCTATGTGTATGAGTAAATGCTGCGGGCCAAATAATCACTGTATTTTCTTTTGGTGGAATTCTTAATCTTTGATATAAAAACTCAGTTTCTCCAGCATCTTCAATAGTATTAAGATAAGCACTATAAACTAAACATCTTGAAGCATCTTCATCTGGACCTTGTTCGGCGTGCCATACGTGATACCCAGCACCCGGTTCCGTCTTTTGCATTTTTAATGTAGTGCATCTTAAATTATAGTCCTTTAATATATCAAATTCTTCAACATAATCATCAAAACAGTTTTGTAATCCTGTAAGAAAAATATCATTTACGCATGTATCATTAAAAGAAGATATTGGATTACTCTTCATATTCATAAAATAATGAAAGTCTTCTTTCTTCGTTTTAGTTGTATTTTCTGCTGACTGTCTATTATTACAAACTCCAGATTTTAATAATCTTTCAAACTCATTAATTAGATGATTACAAAATCCATCTGGATAAACATCTTGATACATTCCAATGAAATTATTATATTGAGATATCATATTTCAATTTAAAATTAACTGTAGTTATATATGGGCAAACTTCCGTACCAAGTAGTACCTCCGTCAGTGGTAAAGAATGTATAGATATCAGTTTTATTTGCTACAGTAGTTCTTGTTGGAATTATTGAATTAGGCCATCTAACGGATGCTGGCCAAGTGATTGATCTGCCAGGAGTTGCATCATTAGTTAGAAACAGAGTAAAAGATGCCGCACCAGCAGAAGGATTTGAAAAAGTAAACGTACAGTTACCTGTTAAAGTTGCAGTGATAAAGTTTCCATTTGCCAAATTTATTGTTGCTGCTGTTCCTGTATTTCCTACTGCATTTACAACTTCTCCCAAATTTACAATACCAGAAGAATCATTTATAATTGTTGTATTACTAATTTTAAATGCCATCTTTGTTACACTAGGATTACTGTTATTTAGAGTTCTTTAGGTCTTCTATTTCTGCTTTAAGTTCTTTTACAGCTTCAATCAAAACTCCAATAATGCCATTATAATTTACTGTTTTAATGTCCCCATCAGTTACTAGTTCGGGCAAAATCTCTTCAAGTTCTTGTGCAATTACACCATAAGATTTTTTGCCAGTTTCTTTCCAGTTAAAAGAAACTCCTCGAATAGATTCCACAGTTTCTAATGGGTTCTCTACTGTGTGAACATTTTCCTTCAGGTTAATATCTGAAGTTGAATTAAAATCTGTTGCAGTTACAATACCACTAAAGTTTCCATTAACTGCAGTTACGATACCACTAAAGTTTCCATTAGTTGCAGTTACTTGTGTTATATTGATATTCGATGTTTGAATTTGTGATGCAGTTACGATACCACTAAAGTTTCCATTAGTTGCAGTTACTTGTGTTACGTTGGCGTTTGTTGCCTGAACTGTTTGTAATGCAGTTAAATTTGTTACAGATATTGTTCCTGCAGCAAAATCTCCAGAACTGTTGCGAGAAACAATAGTATTTGCCGTGCTTGCATTAGTAGCCGCAACAGATACTGTAATTGCTGACGAACCATTGTAAGTAGTTCCTGAACTATAACTAACAAAAGATCCTGCAGTAAGAGGGTTTAAATTATTGCCCAGGGAAATGCCAGAAATTGTTGATGCTGAAAGTTTTGATATTGCGATTGAAGAACCAGTTGCAATATCGTTATTTGTAATAGATCCTGCTAAATTTAATTTTGAATACGCAATTGCTGCTCCAGTATCAACATCAGAGTTTACAATGTTCAAACTAGAGATCATATTTTTTGTAATTACCCCAACATCTCCTGTAGAAATAAGAGTTCCTGATGTAGTTGGTAATAATAATGTACCTGATCCTGCATTTGCGGAAGCAGACAAGATTGTACTTCCCGAAGTAGAACCATTAAAAGATACTCCAAGACCTGTGAAAACTGGAAGAGTAAAAGTTTTATTTGATAAAGTTTGTTGTGCACCAATAGTAACTATGTCATAAGAGTTGATATTAGAACCAGGAACACCACCTCTTAAGTAATCTGAATTTAAGTTTGTAACGAGAGTTTGTGAATTAATTTGGAATGGTGAAGTCCCATTAGAAATAGTTGATATAAATCTTTGCCCAGAAACATTTCCTGATGCTAAGATATTTCCTACAACTGAAAGTTTTTCTGCAAAAACTGATGTTCCTATTCCTACACTTCCGTCTAATTGATAGACATTCAAACCAGAAGAAAACCAGTTTTGAACTGATGCATTTACAAGAGGAGCACCATTTAGATAATATGAAGTTGCACTTACGACGCCAGTGATATTTGTGCTACCACTCACCGACATATTACCTACAATATTTGTAGTTCCTTTAAGATTTGTATCTCCAGAAACTTCAAATTTTGCTGATGGATTTGCTGTTCCAATTCCAACATAAGGAGTAGATGTAGTTGCAATTCCAATATTTCTTGTAGAATCAGTAATGTATATAAAAGAACCAAATTGAGACAGTTCTCTATTTCTAATACTCATTTTTTTCTCCTTATATTTTTATTTAGAATAAGGTAAATGTTGTAGAACCAATACCAACAGCACTAAAAGTCAATTGATTGCCAACAAGTTCAATTCTAACTGGTGTTGTATTTGCAATACTAACAAATCCACTTGTTGCAGTAACTATTCCTGCAGTCACTGATGTTACTGATGCGATGCCACCGATTACATTTGATGCTGTTCCTGCAGTAGTCGCGTAAGTTGCTATACCTGCATTATCTGCATAATTTGCTGTTGCAGAAGATAATGAGTAAGTAGAAACTCCTGCATTATTCGCATAAGTTGCTATACCTGCAGTAGTTGCTAAAGTTGCTATACCCGCAATAGGTGCATATGTTGCTATACCTGCAATAGGTGCATATGTTGCTACCCCCGCAGTAGATGCATAAGTTGCTACTCCCGCAGTAGTTGCGTAAGTTGCTATACCAGCGAATTGAACATAATTTGTTCCAGAAATATAGACTGTTACTCCAAATCCCGATCCTACGGAGGTAACAGCACCACCAACAAAATTAATAGAAGTAATCTGTAAAGGATTGCCTATAGGCGAACCTTCTTCTAAAACGGTAATTCCTTGTATACCAGTAAATCCAACACCAGGAGAAGAAGCGAAATATGAAATAAATTCAATGGTTTCACCACCAAAACAAGCATCATTTAAACTAACAGTAGCAGAATCATTCGCTACAAATTCATTATTAGATAACTTAACACCGTTCACATATACATCAAGTAGTCCAACAATGTATGTTGTATTGAATACTGTGGCACCTACTCCTGCTACTTGAGTGTTTACTTCTCTTACTCTTGGAATTGATGACCAAGTAACTCCAGTTCCAGTGGAGACAAGATATTGCCCCAATGATCCTAAACTACTTCCAATCGATACACTTCCATCGATTCTTATATTTTTAACTGAAGTAAATCCAACTATGTTTAAATCAGTTGCCCCAATTCCACCATTAACATTTAATTTATAAACTAAATTTGTGGTGCCAATTCCTACTTTATTACTGTCTTTATCCGCATATATGAGGTTATTATTTACCTCTAGACCATTTTGTATTACAAAATTCTTTTGTACTGCCATCGGTGGAGAGCGCCAACCTTTTTACTTATTTATAAATATAAAAAAGTATTTCAAGAGTAAATATGGCTTCTCAGGTATTAAGTGGTTCCAGTAATGTATCTTATACTAATAACACTGGACAGAATGTGAGAATTGTGATTAATTATATGAATACTAGTTCTACCGATACTCTTAATCCCATTATATCTTTAAGTTGGGGTGGAGTATCAGTATCCGCTGTGATTCAAGTTATAGGAAGAAATTTAGCATTTACTAGAGGTGGTGCTAATAATGCAATTTCAAACTCAACAACTACTTCTGCACAGGCACTTCCAACTGAGTTAATGATTGCTCCGGGTCAGACATTCACCGCCTTATGTGGCGCATATAACATTATAATCATCCCCGAAGCAGGTTAATTAGATAGGAATACTAAATCCGCGAGTGGTGAATGGATAAGGCGTAGCAGCTCCACCAGAACCTGTTGCGCTAATTACAACATCACCAACACCAGTTGAAGGACTTATAGTTACTCCTGTCCCGGCAACAATTCTCCGAACTCCAGCATTATTAACTACTACTTGTTCAATAGTACTAAGTTCTCCAACACCAGGACCTTCAACGATAACATTTCTATAATCAATTGTAATACCAGTACCAGCAACTACATTGGAAGTTGTAAATCCAATATTATTGAACCAGAAAAGATTACCCTCGCCATTAGATCCTAGAACTTGACCTGCTCTTCCGTAGGAATTTGGAAGTTTATATGTATAGTTTGCTCCAAGTACAGGCGCTTGGAAACCAATATATTTTGATGTATTAGTATCAACGACGCGGATATCGCCACTGACTGATACATTTCCGTGAACAGATAGTTTTTCAGTAGCACTGGTAGTGTTAATACCTAAGTTACCTTGAACGTCAAAGATAATGGGATTAGTATCGTTTGCTTCATTTTCAATGGTAATAATATTTCCAGAACCACTAGTAGAGAGTATCTTTATTGCTTGTTGAAAAGGTGCTACGATGTCAAGTTTTGCGGTTGGTGTAGTAGATCCAAGACCAACATAACCAGTACCAGCAACACAGAAATCTTCAACAGTTAAAGCGTGACCGCCACCAGTCTGATTGATATGTAAAAGTGTTCCCGAAGTGGAACCAGAGAGTTGTAAGGAGTTAGTAATATCATTATAAACTAATGATTTAACTGCACCAAATGCCCCACCGTTATTATATTGTACTGTTTTATTAGGTGCAGATGGAGTGCTATTAAAGGAAGCTGCTCCTAATATAGTTCCGTAGAATTCTAGATTAGATTGAGGTGCACTGTGGAAGATGATGTTTGTTCCGGAAATCGTGAAACTTTCACTTGGAGATTGCATTATTCCACCAAGACCAATCAATAATTGGAAAGGACTTGCTGGAGCAATTGGCGCTGATCCTACAGTAAGTGGGAATGAAGTTGTGATTCCATTGAAAGAACCAGAAATATCATCAAGAGCAGCAATTCCTGCTGTAGTACCCACACCAACAGCATTAATTGCATCCCAAATAGGAGTTACGTCAAGAGAAACTGTTGCAATTCCTGTGTTACCTAAAGATGCATCAAAAGTAATTCCGTATCCAACAAAGTTTATCTGAGTTGCTACTCCAACGTAATTGTTAAATGTTCCGGTAGAAACTCCAATTCTAGATTCGCCAATTTTACTTAAAGTCGTCCATTCATTTTCTAAAGTATAAACCCATCCACTATCTGAGTCCTGCTTAGGTTCCGAATTAAAGACTACATCGCCATAATTTCCAGCAACAATTGGTTTATCATTTGCTACAGTGAACTTTCTGGATACTTCACCTTCTCCTTGCAGGTAAAGGTCTCTCGCTTCAATTCCATTGTTTGATGTGACCTTATTGTTAAACAGAACAGGTCCTGAGAATTCACTAATCAGATTCTTATCAGAACCGCCCTCAACAGTTAATGATCTGAAAATTATCAAATCTGAAGATGATATGAGTTCGGAAGTTACATCTCCACCTATAGTTTCTTCGCCTGAAACTGAGGGAATCGGTGAATTGTAAACTTCCTCTTGTCCAGTAGAGGACTTAATAATCTTATTGCCGGTGTAGAAATCACCGTCACTATTCATTCCAGAGAATACAATTGCTCCTCCATCATATTTTGTGGATTGTGATAATATCTCTTCGCTTGAAGATAAAATTCTATCTTGTCTCTCTGGAAGTGCTGATGAATAGTTACCAGGACCGAATCCAAGATATTCAAATGTATGAGCAGATGCGCGAATAATAGAATTTCTGCGCAATTCTACTGGTTTTATACTAATAGTGCGGACTAGAGAATTGATTGGATGTGTTTGTCTTGGAGTTCCAAAGAGAGTTCTGAAAATACTAATGTTATTTCCGGAAACTGTCGAACGAATTCTAAAGATTTCATCATTAATTAAGAGGTAATCACCTAACTTTAATCCAAGAGTAACTGCATTTGGAATAGTAATAGTGGTATTGTCTGGAGCATTGAAGTTAAGAACTGAACCAGTTACTGTTGTTATACCTGCATAGTTATATGATAGTCTACCACTTCTGCTTTCTTGAACTCTGTCGTCACCAAATGATGAGGTTAGAACAGGTCTATAAGCAATGATTGTTCCGGTAGTTAAAGGAGTTGTGGTTGAGATGCCAACATCGATAGTCGCTGAGGTTACACTAGTTACATTAGATACCCCAAATTCTCCATTGAAGAAGTTATCACTTGCGCCAGATAGGATTATTTTTTGATTTAGTCTGAATCCATGACTGGTTGTAAATCCAATGACTGCGGTTCCCTCTGTTGCATTATAAACAATGCTAGAAACTGGTACTATTTTTCCTGCTTTTGCATAAGAAGCATTTGAAGATGCTGTTATACCAATTCCAGAAACAGAAAATCCTGTTATTGGAGAAATTGAAGTAACATTTATTATCTTTGGACCACTGATTGATGTAATTCTATAATCAGTATTGTAGTTTTCATATTCAAAGGTGGAAATTCCATAGACGGAAATTACATCATTAATGCTATTTCGAACTGAACCAACTTGAATGGTTGCTGCAGTGAATCCTGTTGTTGTTCCAATACCTATAGGTGGAACTATTGACAGAGAATCTCCTACAACATATCCACCACCTGGGTGCATTATTGCAACAGCACTTACATTTCCACTTGCGTTAACGGTGACCTTTGCACTAGCAGAAGATCCAGTTCCCCCAATAAGATCGATACCATAATAAACACCTTCTAGGTAGTTACTACCTGCAGAAGTTATAGAAATAGTTGCTATTCCAGCAAATTCGTGATCTTTATTTGTATGGATTACGTGTGTAGTTGAATTTGTGGAAACAATATTTGTGATTCCAGCGCCAACGTGATTGTCTAAGAGTGTTTTTTCTAAAGTTTCCTTTGTAATTGATCTTTCGGGATCATTAACAACAACTTGTCCAATTGGATATGGTAGAGCAGTAGATTTGGATGGTTTGGGATTTGTATTTGGATTGTCTCTGTTTAACTGTGGGTAAAGATTCTGTATTGGTTGTGGGAACTTGTGACTGGTAAATGGATTAATTGTAGGTGAGTTGGATCCATTTATGATTGTTAAGTGGTATATACCATCTTGAGAGTTTGGTATATACTCTTGAACTTCTTCTGATTTGTAGATGAAATAAGTATCATTATATTTTTTCCTTGAGAATCTTGGCAGATTCGCATCTCTGGTGGTAGTATCTGAACCAAATACACCAGGATTAGATATCAAGGCATATGTGAATTTTCTGGATGATGGAGTTCCAGTTACCGTATATGTTCCGTTGTATCCAATTGGAGAAATATTTTCAATTTCAACTTCAGAACCAATAGAAAGATTATGTGGAAGTTCTGTTGTTACAGTTACAACATTTGAATTCCAAGATGCGTGGGATATAAAATTAAATTCTTTCAGTTCAGTTGAATTGTTTAATGATGCCGACGAAGCAAAATATTTTTGAATTTCATTTGTACCTGTTCCAATTCCACTAGATGCTTCTTGGATTACATATCCCTCCAGTGGAGGTCTTGCCGTATTAGCACTATCTTTTGGAATTACATAACGAATCTTATAAATTTTATCATTTAGTTTTCTATTATCCGTTCTTCTGGTAATATAAGATCTTGATGTTGCTTCTCCTAATCCTACAGTTCCTAATCCGACAATAGTAGAGTAAATTGTATTTTCTGTACCGATTCCAGAAACATTAATATACCAACCGCCATTTGCACTGTCACTTTGAATTGGATGTCCGTAATCACCACTCTTTTTATCAATTACTCTACTAACAATGTGCAGTCTTCCTCCATTACTATTAATAGAAATTGCTTGATTGTTAATAGCATTATTTTCAGATTGAGCAAGTTTAATCTGATTGGATAATAAAGAACCATCAATAGTAGATGTTATTACATAATACTGGTGGTTTGGTAAAATTCCATCGGGAAGGCTTCCATTCTCACTGATGATTCTTACACTTTCTCCAGAAACAAAAGTATGATTTGAAATTAAATCAATAACATTGCTTACTGATAATCCAATATCATTGATTCCAAATACACTTTGTCTAACGATAAAATCTTTAACCGCAGTAGTTCTTGCGCCGTATTCAGTGTTGGGCATTACAATTTTTGCGGAGTAAGTATTAAATACTCCACTCTGCGCCACTTGAATATGCAACTCATCATTGTGCTTCGCACCAATGCGATATCCATCAATTACATTGTTAGGAGCATCTCCAGCGTTTTGGAATCCATACAAATATAAACGACTGGTGTTTCCTACACTAACGGTTTT
>Ga0129336_10000804_pt1 | contig 18596 bp, 31 predicted proteins | sample CPB6_02_DNA_FD_96878 | JGI IMG/M metagenome (GOLD analysis project Ga0129336, IMG submission 96878) | Freshwater to marine salinity gradient microbial communities from Chesapeake Bay, USA - CPBay_Sum_0.6_0.2_DNA | ecosystem: Environmental > Aquatic > Marine > Coastal | place: USA: Chesapeake... | reverse complement strand
TAGTGGGCCGTGTAGGGATCGAACCTACGGCCAAGGCATTATGAGTGCCCTGCTCTAACCGCTGAGCTAACGGCCCGAATGTGACAGATATCTATGTATATTGTCAAAAAAAATAATTTTTATATGCTACTATAAAGGTCATGATTACATTTATTATTTCAGCATCAATATTGCTTTGTTTACTATTCGTTTTTACTTCTAGATCGGTTGAAAGTTATGATTATGGGTACTTTCATTACGAAGAAGCAAAAAGAGATAGCATCAGAAGACACAAAGCGCACATAGATTCTATCTATTTTAAATAATACAGTTGCGCACTATTTTGCCGTAGCTCTTACAAAATAGTAGTTGGTACCGCTTTAAAGTAATTTACTTTTGGGGACTGTAAGCTCCCAAGTGGCTTAAATTGCAGATGTTTCTCACGGGAAACATTATCTTAATTTTCGCCACCACGTTTTTTGTATGCTTTTAAGGCGTCTTCCAAAGTAGAACAATAGTCTCCTGATTCAGCCACAAAGCCTTCAGGACGCGCTATAACGGTCCATACGACGTATGGATGAAGTTCTTCTTTATTGGTGCATATGGCTGTCCAGGAAGCGTATACGTCGCCTACGACACGGTCATTGCGTTTAGTATAGGCTATTACCGTTCTGTTAATGGGATGGCCAACGATATCTCCAATACGGAGTTCATTATATTCATTTAAAGTATTAGTCATTTGTAGTTTTAATTCTGCCTGCAGTTACAAAGTAACTACGAACCTTAAGATCTTTAAATAGTATTTCGCCAGACATATCGTCTTCGTATTCGTAACCAATGTCTAAACGTTCTTCAAGTTCCCGAGAAATTGCAGAAACAGCAAGAGCGTCATCTTGAAATTCTCCGGGAATTTGTACTTCTATTTCAACAGTAATTTTTGTTTTCATACTAAAGTTTGCTCTTCAAGTTGAATCAAATAAAGTCTAATATCTAAAAGCAAATCAGTCATCTCAGAAGAAGAAACAAGTTCTCTTCCAGATATTTGTGAAATTGTTTTGTCAACGAGAGAAGTAATTTCTTTGATATCAGACATTGGTGGTTTCTCCTACGTTCAATGAATTAATGTAATTATTAACTGCGTCTTTAATAGTAGACCATTTTGAATCTAAAGTTTGAAAATAATCAAACTCTGATTCAAGTTTATTTTTAAGGTCTTTAGAATAAAGATCTGCCATCATAGAATAAAACTTTTCATCATTTGTAGAAAAATGATAATCAAGAGTAGTAATAGGATGATGTATACGAACGTAAGCTGCGTCTTTCATCGGAGTCATTATGTTATAACGAGAATTCATTGCAGCTTGTAAAGCTATTTGTTCAGGAGTCCTAGTGTCTTTTTCTACTTTTTTAAAGTTTGCCATAATACTCCTTTATAAGGTTTTCTTTGGGACGTTGTATGAGTTTTTAATAGACTTAGGATTATGCTTGAACTGAATCAGATTTCCGTCTTCATCAGTCATTAAATCAGTATATATAATTATTTGTCCGTGTATATCATACACGAACTGAGCTGAAGGAATAAAATTTAGTATTAATGTTTCTAAAGAATATACATCTTTAGCATAGGGTTGTTGATATGTTGTCATAGTGCGCCTTCCGGGGCTCGAACCCGGGACCTGCGGATTAAAAGTCCGTTGCTCTACCAACTGAGCTAAAGGCGCTAATAGTTATTATTAACAGCCTATGTGTTTATATTTTTTGTAAGAGACAGATATCATATATTCCTTTGGGCCATAATAACCACAGTTAACACATTTTGCATCGCTAAATGCATAACCGATAAGAGTGAGTGCACCCCATAGTCCACCAATAGCTATGATTATATATCCTAACATTAATAATTTCTTTCTAAATAAATTTAAAATAGGTCAGCGTCTTCGTCATCAATATCAATTGAACCAATTTCAATAGATTTTGAAGTTGAAGTAGAATTATTAGAATCATAAAGAGCAATGATAGCATCGGCTAGCATACCGTTGCCTTGATCGTCAAACATTGGTTCTTCGTCTTCTAGTATAACGCAAGTAGCAAATTCTTCTTCTTTAGTATACATCGCTCTAAGAACAACACGTTTTCTATTAGGATGTTGAGAAGGAGGAATTTGAGTAATGTTATCGTCTTCGTTTGGAACAAATTGAACAGCCCATCCACTTGTCGTAACAAGTACAGCTGGGTATTTTTTTGCTTCAGATATAACATCTGGATCAGCTAGCATTGAATATACATCATGATAATGGGTAATTTCTGTAATAGAAACAGAATCTTCACCTGCTTCATTTTGAGTGTTCACACCAAAAATATAAGCATGATCCTGTCTATTGTCAAGAGATTCTAAAATAACATTAATTTCTTTTAGAATTAATTCATTGTCCATGAGAACCTTTTTCATTGAGTAATCTTGAAAGTAATTTGTAAGAACCAATTATTGATATATTATTAATAGGAAGATCTTTAAAATCTTCTGAAGTAAGCTTTCTACGTAAACGTTTTTCTAAACAAGAAATGCAGAGCATTCCTGATGTTTTAGTCATTCCTGATTCAAACCATACATGATCATGGACCATGTAATATTCTCCAATGAGAACGGTATCAACAGAACAATCTACGCAGAAATCATTTTTATTAGGTGGATAAATATCCATAGCACCCAGGGTAGGGTTCGAACCTACGACCCAGTGATTAACAGTCACTTGCTCTGCCTGCTGAGCTACCTGGGTATTTTGTTAAGAAGCTTTGTTTTTTTGATTTCTTAATCTGCGTTTGATAGTTGGATTAGCTACTTTATAACCTTTAATAGAACGTTCTTCTTCAGATTCACCACCCCAAAAACCATATTCAGAAAATGATCTTGCATGATCTCGGCAGTTTTGCAAAACAGGACAAGTAGCGCATATTTGACGAGCAATAGCTTCTCGTTTTTCTTTTGCCCCAGTTCTTTCGTTGTATGGGCCAAAAAATATTTCGCTTTTTCCTTTACAAGCAGCCTTATCATGCCAAGCTAAATTCATTTGTTTTTGAGGTTCTGGCATAAGATAATGTCCTTTTGTCTAAAAATGGTACCCGAGGCCGGATTCGAACCGGCACGTCCTTTACGGACGAAAGATTTTAAGTCTCTTGCGTCTGCCTATTCCGCCACTCGGGCATGACGAAATTAATTTTCGTAATTTTTTAATACAGATAAAATATGCGCAATCCAGCTTCTGTAAGAGTTGTATTCAGAATTTGAAATATAAATTATATTGTTCAAATTAATAATTGACTTATACTTAGCGTCAATATTTTGGTGTGTAATATTATTATCAGTAATAGTATTTGTCATATTGTATCACTCGTATCCATAGTAGTTAATATCTTGTATTTTAGTTGAGCTAATTATGTAATCATAAGGAACAGAATGATTATTGTAATCAATCTCTTCTTTTTGATTTAATGAGCCATATATTAAACAATGTCCTCTGACAACAGAATTTACTGAATATACTTTAAATATATTTCTAAATAAATTAGTTGCATTAACATTAATGGGTAAATTTTTATTTATAGCGTAGGCATCTACAATTGCATGAGCGTAATCAGACAATGGTATATACTCTACTTTGTTATTTTGAAAAACTTGAGCTAAAGTATTAGAAGGATCATCTATAAGGATAGACGGCTCTTCGTCAGTTGCTATATATAAAGCTCTCGTTTTATCAATTTTACCGATATAAATCTGGTGCTATAAATGGATGGTACATATATCTAGGATTAGATACATTTATTTTAAAATTATATTTACTTGCAGACATTAGTTTGTAATTTCCTCATAATCACTGTATGCGCTAGATTCACCGTTTGAAGTAACGGCAGTAGCTCTACAGTAATTTATCGTATATGGTGTGTTAAACTCGTAATTCAACAAGCTGCCACCATTATACCTAAAAAAGGTAGAATAAGCAACTGTTGAAGAGTTAGAAGAATAACAATGTATATTAATAGAATATGGTGAGTTATTACCATAAACGTAATATCTTAATGTAATTCCATACCAACCGGTTCCAATCTTTCTAATTCTATTAATAGAAGGAGAAGCTACAAAATTTGTAGTAACAACAGTAGTTGTTGTTACTGGAACCGTAGTAACTGTAGTAGTAGTTACAGATGGAATTGTAGTTGTAGTTGTATTAGGAATTGTAGTTGTAGTAGATGGAATTGTTGTTGAAGTAGTCGAAGTTGTCGAAGTTGTTGACGTACTTGTAGTACTTGTAGTTGTTGTTACTGGATCTTGACCAGTAAATAGTTTAGTAAAATCTATTCTTTTAGAATAAATTCCACTATAATTGTCAAGAGCAGGAACAGATGTAGATTGAAAATCAGATACAACTTTATCAACAGATTGTACTCCAAATTTAGAACGATATACAGCAAAAGCTCCAGCAACGTGTGGAGCAGCCATAGATGTTCCGGAAGAAGCACTATATGAGCCCATAAGTTTTGATGAATTAATCGTTAAACCTGGAGCGGATAAAGTAGTATATTGAGAAACATTTGAAAATTCTGTAACTGTATCAGTCCATGTAGATGTTGCAGCAACGCTTACAGCGTGAGAAATGCATGCAGGAGCAGACATTCCAACTGCATAAGAATTTCCTGAAGCAACGACAGTTGCAATGTTTTTATCTTTCAGATTTTTAATAGCTTGAGTCATTGATGGAATATAATCATCGCAAGTAGATTTAAATATTGCACTGCCACCAAGAGACATGTTGACAGAAGCAATATTGTATTCCGATGAAATTGAAGATATCCAATTAAGAGCATTGTTAATGTTTTCATCAGAAGCTCCATTCAAAGGATCAAAAACATTAATAGCAATGATTTTTGAAGATGGAGCAATTCCGTGAAAAGCATTGTTGCTTCCAGCTATAATACCAGCAACATGAGTGCCGTGCCAATGCACGGGTTTTGCTGCTCCGGGTCCAATCATAGAAGATTGTCCATTAGGGCATGTATCAGCGAAGCAAGCTTCTAATGCTACCCGATTTTGAAAAAATGGATGAGCAGCTTCAATACCGCTGTCAATAACAGCGACATAGACATCTTGTCCGGTATATCCTAAATCATAAGATAGGTTAGCTCCAATTTTTGGAACAGATAAATCAAGAGTAAAGTTAAACTTTACAGGACCGGTTGCAGTAGCAACTTTGCGATTCTTAAGTTTTTGAACTTTTTTGTATGAAAAAGATTTTTTCTTCTTTTTATATTTAATAGTTTTTTTATTGTTTTTGGCGACTAGTTGAGAACTATCTTTGCCAGAAGCAGCTTCGACTAACGAAACGCTAGTCAAAGAAAAAGTAAAAGCAATTAAAATAGAAGTAAAATATCTTTTATACATAGTGTGATGTTCCTAAAGTATATTGGTATTCCAATAAACATTTGACAAATAGAAATGTTCTGGAGAAAAACGATTATCGGTTGTGTAAACAACACGATATATTTCCCTGGATAACATGTACTGCATGCACCAAGAACAAGGTTTTGCCATGGCTGTAGAGCCATCAAGTTTCAACCTTGCAATGTAGAGAGTTGTACCAGATGGATCAGAGCATCCATTGATAGCTCCAATCTCTGCATGAGTACTGAATCTATTTGGTGGTGTAGTTGGATGAAGTTTAGTTACGTTAATATCAGCAGATAGTACAGAGCCACCTCTTACTGCAATACAAGCCATTTTAAATCTATTGTCTGATGTTTGTGCTAGTTTAGCAGCAGCAGACAAAAAGGATTTATCTTTATTAGAAAGATCATAAAATGTTTCATGAATATAAGCAGTGTAAGGATGGTCTATGAAAGTTTCAGGAGCATATTCTAAAGACATTAGAATCTTTTACCTTGTGATATTTTGTTTTGAAGCCAAGCTGGTCTTGGATGTTCTTCATAATATTTTGATAATATTTGTGAAGCCATACCTTTAGTCATTTCTTCGGTAACAGCAATGCCGATACGCTTTAATGCTTTTGCTTGAGCAGGCGTTGGAGAATCAGATCTCCAAGCTGCATTTGAATCCAAGAGAGACAAAGAAGAACTTCTGTGTTCTTGAATCCAAGAATCTGAAGAAGCAAAAGCTTCACGCATATCATTGGTATGACCAAGAATTTGCTTGTGTTTTTTATAATTACTATAGTATTCTACAGTCCACCTACCAAGAGTATCTTCATAGATAGTTAAAGATTCACTATCATTAATAGTTAATCTAAACTTATTTTCAGACATTTCAGTCCAAATAAGTTTAGAATATTCAAGAACTACTGGATTAGGTGGAACAGGCATAAATAGATTTACTTGCTTAAATTGCAAGTCAATGTCATCTGGAGAAAGACACTGCATAGCTCTCATTGGAGACTTGTATTCAAGCTCCTTGAAAGCTTTTGCAACATCAAGTAAATCTTGACCATTCAAATCAAAGTCTGGAGGAAGGCCTAGGAGAGTAGGTAAACCAATAGGCTTCTTACCTTTGGTAGTATCAGATATATCGACAATAATACAATTGTCTTTGTTATCATCTATACGAGTTCCTCGTCCTACAATCTGAGTATAAAGCAAGTTTGATTTAGTAGGGCGAGCAAGGATGATAGCTTGAACAGAGGGTTCATCAAAGCCCTCTGTAAGTACTCCAACATTTATAAGAACTGGTATAGTACCATTTTTAAAATTTTGGAGAATATTGTGTCGATCTTCAGAAGAAGTTTCTCCAAGTATAACTTGAGAATTTATATTCGATTTCTTAAAGGATAAGGCCAAGTCTTTGGCGTGTTGTACTCCTGCGGCAAAGATGATCGTTTTTCTTTCTTGACATAGTTCAAGATAAGAAGCCACGATAGTAGCATTACGGACAGGATTATTAACAGCATCTTCCAGCTGCGATTGTATAAAATCTCCATCGTTTACCTCCACGGATGTAAGATCTGTATTAGTTTTGATTCTGTAACCAACAAGTCTAGTTAAATATCCTTGTTCAATCAAATCCTGGATAGTTTTATAATAAACAATTTCCTGGAATACATCTATCAGACGTGTAGAGTCTGATCGTTGTGGAGTAGCGGTAACGCCAAGAACAAAGTCAGTATGAAAATAATCAAGAACTCTTCTATAAGAAGGTGCTGCAGCATGGTGAGCTTCGTCAACAATAATTGAATTAAAATAATCATTAGAAAATCTTTTAATTCTCTCAGAATTATTTCTACCCAATGTTGCAATACTTGCAACAACCACGTCAACATGGTTGGCATAGTTTTCTGCTTGTTCTATTTCTACAACAAGATCAGGATTACTAGCTTCAATCTTTGATTTAGCTTGGTGAAGTAATTCTTCTCTATGTGCAAGAACAAGCATAGGAGTAGAGTTAGGTCTAACAATAGGAAGATGGCTAAAGATAACAGTTTTACCAGCGCCAGTAGGAAGTACAACAAGTTGCTTGGATATGCCATTAGATTCAGACTGAATAATGGTATCTAGAGCTTCCTGTTGGTACGGGCGTAAAGTAAACATGTTAGTCTTTCTTAGAGTAAGAATCTTCCATTGATGTTATTTCTTTAATTATAGAGTCAGATAATCTTTTTCTATAATTGTTTTTAGATTTAACAAGTTTATAATATACCACAGTTTCACCATGTTTTGAAACATAAGGATTATCCTTGTTTTCAATTCGTTCAACTTCTGGTATATTGTTTTTAATATTTATAGTTTGACATTTCATATTTTTTCCTTTGTTAAGTTGTGTAAACTCCTTTCGATAACACAAACACTTTATTGGCATCTGATTCTTCATCTACGATCATGGGGATAACACCATTGTCATAAAGATAACTGAGAACTTCAGTATACTTTAATGCAGGTTCATCTACATGAGAATAAACGAATAGCATTTCTACAAAAATATCTTTTAGTTCACCGGGCTGAAAATAATTAATATTATCAGTCCAGACAACTTTATTATCAATATATTGATATTCTACTTCTGCTGCAATAGCGACATTGTTAGAAACAATGAATGCAACAAAAGAATTTTGATAAATAAAGGGATAAATTTTTTCTGTGTCAAAATATTTGTTTGAGTTCCTATCAACAACAAGCATAAATACTTTAGGTTGAATAGAAGGAACTATAAATAGCAATTCTGATACAGAGACATAAAAATCATCTTGAACGTCGGGATCAGAGTCACGAGAAAAAGCCACCAAGGGCTTTCTATTATTAGAGTCAAACACAATTAACATTGGTTTTACTTTAATATGTGAATCAAATTGTTGAGCAAACGTAGTTTGAATAGCAACAATTTCATTAGCAAAGTTAGGAATTAATTCATTAAGAAGTTCTTCATACTTTGGTTGGTGTTCTTTTTCAGAATGAACATGACTCATTTTGCTACCTTAAAATAGTTACGAGCACTTGCATAGGCAAGAGTATACTCGACATTACCAAATACAGCATAGGTTTCGATAATAAAAAGAAATACGACAATTGACAGCGTAGCAAGATTTGCTGCTGCAATCATCATAAGCAGCAACAACGTTGCTGTTGCAGCCCAATTAGCTAGCAATACTGCAGCTTTTGTTTCTGGTCGTTTTACGAAGTGAATAATCTTTTTAGTTGTTTTACCAGTAGAATAAAACAGTTTAGATGTAAATGATTTATCATAATCATGAATATCAATTACATTAGAATTATCTTTAATATAATTAAATACTTGATTAAAATCAATTTCAGTTTCGTTGTTCACGTTTATACTCCTTAATTTCTTCTTCAGTTTGTTTATAGAATTGATATCCCAGTACAACCATGAAAGAACTTAGAACAATAAAGACACCTAAGAGCGTCTTTAAAATAAAAATATTAAAGAAGACTGACATTTGAGCTCGGTTTCTATAAAAAAAAGTAACATAAGAGGGCTTGATCCCAGGTAATCCTGGAACCAAGCCCTCTGTATGCATACTGAAGTATTATTATTTAATGTTAAGTGGTCGCAAGTCCGAAGTCACAGATGCAATTGGTGGAGCAGTGTGACGAATTTCGGAATACAACTGGTGATGCTGTTGATAATCAATAGCGTTATCGAATACGGTAACATTACCTTCAGGGTCGGTATGTTGCCATTGATCGACTACAATATCGATTACACGTTGACGACCTTTGTTGTCAACTTCAAGTTTCAACAATGAACCAATTCCGTAAAATATGAACGCACGTTCAAGATACGGATAGATTGTTTTGTTCATTACAATCTGATCGGTGACAACACCGCCAGTTGTAGGAAACTTGATAGAAGAGTGCAACAAAGCAATAACATAATCATGTTGATCTTCGATTCTATCGAAATTATCAATGTGATTAGCTATCTTTTCGTACAGCATTTCCCAAGTGTCCCGATTAATTGAACCGGTAAAGGAATCAGGATTCATATTCGATTCGAAGATTTCTCTACGAAAACGACGAATATCAGCCTGAGCATGGAGAACTAGACGTTCACCAAGTTTTCCTACCATTTCAACGGGACGGGCATTTTCTTGTGCCCACTCAACGACCTTTTGCGCATACTGTTGATAGTATTTAACGCAAAGATCTGCCATTTGTGTAACTTTACCATTAAACAGTTCTACGTCATGGTCTCGATAACGATACGAGAAACCACGGCTTTCCCAGTAGAATTTATCAATTTGTTTTCCGGAAGCAATAACTTCACGGACAATAATATCTGCTTCCCGGTCGATAGCGACACGGTCTTCAGGATCGTCCGTTTGTGTGCAACCGTCGATTGCAGCTTCCAAACTACATACTTGATAAGGACGATGCTTGGCAAGAGTAAGACTATGAAGCATCACGGAGTTAACGTAACCGCCAACATTACCGGATGTCATAGTATTCTTGACATTCATCAAAAAGTCATCCACAGAATAGTGTTCAGAATACTGAATATTCTTAGGATTATTTTCACTAGGAAGTCCTGTATAACGGACTACGCCTTTACGAATAGCTTCGCTAAGGCGCATAGGCCAAGAACGACCATTCACTTTGGGAAAAGAAATCTTTATTCCTTCGGAATCTTCCCATTCAGGATACGGCTCTCCGTCTACATACTTAAAGACAGAGTATTCGCCATAACCATTAGGGCAACGAATTGCAAAGATTACTTTTTCTCCGTTCATTTCTCCACCTTCAATCTCTCGATAAAAGAGCTTGAAGAAGTCGTCGGCGTCATGACCGCCGTGAGATTCATACATCTCAAGCCAGTCAAGATCGTTAACAATATGAACACCAAGGTTCATACAACGACGAATAGTGGACTGTTGAACAGTTCCATCCCATCCGCACATACGAGCAATAGATTCTGGAATCACTTGCTCATAAATAGCGCATGGAATAGGTATACGCTTTTGCAGAGGCTTTGCATGAGACAAAGCCAAAGTCTGGAAAAGCCAAGGTGAATTGGTCACACTAAGACCCATAGCAACCCATCGATAACCTACATAGGTCATACGAGCATGCAGTTCCTGGTCATCAATTTTATCGCCTTCGTGCCACAAACGCTTGTAAATTCGTTTGTAGTCAGCAAGAATCTTACCATCCGTGATATCACGGAAGATCTTCTTGTATTCTTCACGAAGCCAATATTCCATATCAGACTTACGGAACAGCTTAGGGTTGTTAATTACAGTTTGAATGTCTGTGTTTGCATAAGGCTTAGGCCATTGCGGTTCTGCCAAGAAATAGAACGCTTTAGAATTAGAGAGTTCTTTCTTGATATTTGCATTGGAAGTGATTACATCAATTCCTTCAGGCAAATCGCAGATAAAGCAGTTGCCCTTGATCATTCCAATTGGTCCAATGATACGAGCATTGTAACCACGAACGCTACGAAAATCGTTAATCATTTCATTTCTCAAACGATCATCGTAGTAATATTCTTCCGGATCGGTAGAATTGTTCGGATTGTAATTTGGAATGTTGGCAATTGCTTTTTCGAGTACGCGAGTACTTACCGCAAAAGCGCCGTCAAGCAAACGCTCGACAACTGCAGGGTCTTGCATCCAAGAAGGTACTTCTTCGTTAGGTGTAGAGAAGTCATAATCGGTAAACCGAGTGTCTTCAACCACCATTACGTTAAGTTCATCAATGTTAAACTTAGCGTTCAAAGAGGTAGGACGATGAAGCTGCTTTCCGCGCTTCGGGGTCTTCGAACCACCACGAAGCAAGAATCCCTGTTCTGCAAAAGCAGAAAACCAACCTGTTTTCTTGCCAACGCGAACAAACATAATTTTATCTTTGTCCACGATAGCATACTGAATACGAGGATGTTTTGCAATAGCTTCAACAATCTCATATTCTCGGTTGTTTGACGGGATGGGTAGAGCAGCAACTTGAACATCATTAGAGTCCAAGTCATCATTTTCCAGGATATCCCGAATTGGACCAATATCGTAGAAACCATATTGGTAATTACTGACGCTACGTAGAGGACCACCTGTGTAGGCGGTCATACGTGTTTCTGGTGAATACGCTTCTAACATATATCCTCCTATTGTATATTGCGTATAATTTAGATTATTGTATGGCTTTGTATGAGTGACGAAGATTAAATGGAATCTTCATCATTATGCATAACTTCAAATAACTGCCGAAGAGTTAGTAAAGAATTGTCTTCGTTAACATATTTACGAGACAATTTATCCATCTCTTCATGGCTTAACAAAACAGAAATGCTATAAAAGTATTTATTGGCATTTTTTGTTTTTTGTAATTTTCGTTTAAATAATTTCATCAACTTTCACTTTAAAACAGGTTCCAGTAGGTTCCAGATTCTCTTCAGGTGAAACGGGAGCATACCAGTCCGGCATATCTTCGATTAATTCATCTTCAAATTGAAGACGATGATGGTATATACAATACATGTATATTTCATCTTCATCAAAGAGACTAGACGGACCGTTAATTTCCCAGATTCTATAATGAGCATCTGTTACTACATATAGCTCAGGTTGAACTACATGCATAGCATGTGCTTTTGAACACAAATCATCATATAATTTGAGTGACATACTGTGCAATGAGTCTAGATCTCTACGAGTAATATATCTAGACTTTTTAGTTCTATAATATATAGCATCATGGATTCTATATCTTAACTTAGGCTTAGGTAGAGCCATAGTATTTATTTAGCTATTAGTTGAATGTTCTTTGATGAAATTCTTAGCATTTTCATAAGGAGTGCCAACAATTTCAGTAGCGCTTTCTGCTACAGTAACTCCTGCTACAACTCCGGTAGCAACAGTTCCTTTAGCAAGCTTTTTAGTTGCACGCCAAATACCGTAACCAGTGCTGGCTACGACAACGACAGGGAACATAAGTCCCCATCGTCCAGTTTTACGTGCAACTTTTCCTGCATAATACATTGGTTTCATTTGATGTTATCCTTTGATTGATTTATATATTTTTCTAGGGATCCAAACAGGAGCAGTCACTACTTTCAAAGTTCCATAAGTAACTTTGGCAGTGTCAGATCCTACTTGTTTCCATTTCTTAGCTTCATGTTGATATCTACTCTGCTCCGGCAAAGCACGAGCTTTGGGAGTGTCATAATTCCAGGCAAGATATGCATAGCCAGGAATAGACATAAGAGTAGATACAATAGCTGCGGTCATAGCGATAAGACCAGCAGCACCGAATGCTTGGGCAAGAATGTATGAAAGAAAAACAGACAAAACAAGGTTTGCTATTTTACTTTTATGTGCAATCTTACGCCAAGCGGGTATTTTAGCTGCAAGTAGCATCTCGAAGATAAACGACGCGAATGCTAGCATGAAGACAAAAGCAAACATAGTTTCCTTTATGGTTAGGTTATCTTTATAGCTTTGTATGAGTTTAAATTAAAAGCACTTATCGCAGGTGCAATGATTATGGCGACCTGATTCACACCACCAACGGGCGGTATGACTAGGGAAGAAGTCGTTGCCGGCTTCTCGTTCTCGGTCGCAATAAGAGCATTGACCTTCGGGCATTTGGTGAATAAACACATAATCTTTAGGTTCGTTGGTCATAAAGTGCCAGCTGCTATATTTCTGCAGCCAGGCTGGCGCTGGTACTCTTCAGGTATATAGCTAAACCTGTCCCAGGGATCTTATTGGTTTTACTTAGAAAACCAACGCATGACTGAATCGGTAAGAACAGAGGCAGTTGCAACTGCAAGACCAGAGCCGACTACGTCGACCCATTCTAGAGTTGAACCAATGCCAAAGGTTCCAAGTACCGAAGTATCGGTAACCCACACGATTCCAATCGCTGCGAGTGCGTAAAGAACTTCGTCCTTACCAACGAAAGGAATCTTGTTCAGTGGGATATAATCGGTCACAAGACCAACAGCCCACTGTGAGATAAGTCCAAGAAGGACAATCAGTGCTACGGTATACATGTAAATACCTCCTTAAAGGTATATATTTTATTATTATGGATATGAATGTAGATATCATATTTACATCGTTCTACAACAATGGTTATTTTATATAGGAATATGACAACCTATTTCTGGGATCTTAAAACATCCTGTATAAACATATATATAATATGTCTATTCACAGAATGTTTTGAACTTTGTATGAGTGTCTAGATAATCAAAAGGCGCACTAGCCAAAGCCAGTGCGCCAAATGATATTAATTAGTATTAATTTGATGCTTTAATATTCCAGTTACCAAGTCCATTGGAACTATAGTGTAAAAGCCATGAAGCAAATAGAGCGTTAACATGAGGGTTAAATAGCTCTTTAGGTTGATAACCTAGTTGTTCTTTTAAGGCTTTAAACCAAGTGGAATTGATTTGCAAAAGACCTGAGTCGTATGAACCATTCTTGTTGAGAGTCCATACTATTTCTCCGTTTCTCCATATTGCGTTGACGGCACCAGGATTACATCTGGATTCACGCCAAGCAATGTAGGAAAATACTTTTGCAGGTAAAGCATAGTTAGTAAATAATGTTTCAAAATCTTTACAATAATATTTCTTACCCTTAGGTAAGTAGACAGTGTAGGTTATATCTTTAGGGGGTTTAATTGTATTTTTAATACAACCCCATCCCTTAAAGCCTACTGGTGGTCTACGAAATGGTTTATTGTTGATTTTATCGCGGAAAGATATATAAGTATTTGGAGTTTGATATCCATATACTGCAATTCTATTGGCTACTATCATTTGTTCAATGGGAGTAGCTTGAGAAGGATGTTTGGCGAATTCTTCGCCTCCATAACCTTGCCAAGTGGATAGGGCGATACCTAGTCCACCACCAAAATTGCCTTTATCTTGCCAATTGCTATTTGTCTCGCATTGAGCTACCTTTTTCCAGTAGTCATAGCCAGGACCCATCTTAAATTCCACCCTCTTCCAAGAAGAAGGTGCTTCAGTTAATTCAAATTTTGAATTTATTTGATATAAGTTATAAGATGGTGAGTTACGTAAAGGTACCTCCATTGCGTCAGCTCGCGCTGACATGGTTGGTAACCATGCGGTGACAACGACAAAAGCCATTGTCAATTTCTTATAGAAAGATTTATTAATCATTCTGTTTAGCTCCTTTGGTCGGTTCTGAATTTCAATTATTTGAAACTCATTAGCATTTCGCAGGTATGCGTCACAAGAATGCAATTACCTTGTCTGGGCAAGTTGCGATCCTTATTATCACATTTCATTTAATGTTTCTTCTTTTTGCTCGAAACATATTTTACTTTGCTACTGTGGGATTGTTCCCTGCCTTAGTAAGGCATGTAGATATTCTAGCAGATTTAAATTATCAATGTCAAGATCTATCACGGAGGGGTAGTTAGTCTACAAAGGTAGAATCTTTAGTCGATTCTTGATTTCTCCTAATTTCATCAAGAATCAAATCCAGCTTTTTTACGATTAATGCTAACAGACGAACTGTAATATCAACATCGTTATTAAGCTGAACGACTTTAGATTTTTTCCTTTTCATAACTAAACCCCTCCAATGATAGCTTGAATACATATGGAGTTACATCGACATCATAGTCGGTTAGATATCCTGCGTACATAGTTATTTTAACCATGTCACAAAATAGTAACCGATTATTTCTTTAATTGTAAGAATTAAAGGTCGACTGAATTGCCTAGATATGTGGTGTCAGCAGATGCAGCTGCGATAGTATATTCACCTTTACCAAGAGCATTGAAACGCTCTGGGTTGTTACGGATATATACATAGACATTTTGAATTGTGCATTCAGCAATGTCTGCTAGCTTTTGTACTGTGACAATCTCGCCTGGATGAGTGTTGATATACTCTTCCAAGACTAGAGTCTTTTTTGGTGTTCTAGCCATTGTTTTTTTCTCCTTAATGGTTGTATAATGGTATATAAATTATAGCATGTTTGACTTTAGTTTTTCAAGCATTCTTGCGTTTTTTTGAAAAACATATTACAAACATATATATAAAGTATAGACGCTATCGTAAGGTATATAAATTCAGCAGTTCAACATTTTTGGACTAATGTAGCACGGCTGAATGATACCGTACGGCGTCATTTAGCATGTGTTGGACCGGCTCAATTCGAATCTTTTGCCAACCCAAGGGAAGGGCAAGATAGCCTCGATGATCCGATTCAATTTCTTTAATGATGTAGAGATCTCCAGCTGACCCGGAATGAAATCCGTAAGTCTTCTGGATGGTACTGAACCAATCGTTCAAGTCTCTATGAGGAGACATTTGATTGGTCACGGCGAAGGCTTCATCAAGCATTGCTTCGTCATGCATTTTCCAAAGAAGTGGAAAGCTGCAAGCCTTATCAAAGTTAACGGTAGTTAAATAGCGAAGCCTATCGCAAAGTGATTCTGCATTCAAAGCCTCGAGATCTCCTGTTAGGAAATCGCCGGCTTGAATATGAATAATGTTAATGGTAGCCATATAATATGTCCTTTCTAATACTATACTAGCTGGTGGCTTTATGCTAAGAATATTGACCCCCATTGCTGTTAAGTCCACAGGAACTGTCTGAAGTTACGGGGGGTAATCCATCTTCAGGAAAGGAGGAACAGCCCCTGTAGACATAGCAACAATGGGGGGAAATATATTCTTAGTTAGATTGAGGAATGATAACTGGAGAGTTTGAATAGCGCAGTTCTGGAGCTACTCCTCCACTTGGAGTAGTGCTCTGGTAGACCTGCTTTGCTTGTTCAATGGTGCCCATTGAGTTCATTTGTACGATGGTCTTCTTGCTGTTTATGCGAGGTGTAGACACATAAACTGTGCATCCTGCTGCACGCAAACGAAGGATCGTTTTGCGTATGGTAGGTAGTTGAGACTTGGTCTGCTTCATTAAATCAGAGGTGGAAAATGGCTTTCCGCTAAGAATTAATTTAGCGACTAATGCTCCTCTACCAGTGGCAGAAGTATTGCTTGGTTCGTAGTAGTACAATGCCTTGAGAAAGTCATTGGCTTGTTGAGTAAGCGTGATGGTTGTTTCTTGAGGGTATGTAGCTGAGATGACTTTTGAGGAAGTCTTTTTGTTAAAGTTTAGGGCAGCAGAAACCGAGTTCGTAGCTGGTACGATTGGCGAAGCCACGATTTTTCTGCTGGGTGTAGATGTTTTAGATGAGGTGTTTCCCTGCTCGATAGCTGAAAAGAACATCGCTATCTCCTGAGGAGTGCCTTCAACGGTAAAATTGTTATATGACGCTTTCATAATGATTTTTCCTTGCTCTTGAAATGATTCAAGCATTTTTTCAATAAGGATAATATTATAATATAAATATTGATCGTCAGCTTCTGTATGGGTCGCCGGCCGAAAGTTTTTTTGAAAATAGTATTGTTCTAATAATGATGATAATGCTTTATCTAGAGAGACAGATAAGGCGTTAAACTCCTGTGGAGTCAGAGACAGAACAATGTTCATTGTTTTTTCTCTTTTCTAGTCTATACGATTTTTTTTTTTTTAAGTTATGGAGGGGGAATTTGTAGCCCAATAACAAAATGAGATCTTTTTATCATTCAATGAGTGTTGGGCATATGTGAGATAGAGAGTGTGTGGTCATTTGTATGAGTGGAAGGGGACTACATTTTATCTTTTAAACAATCTTATAATATAAAGATTGGTCAGATAGTAGTAGAGGGGGCATATTTAGGTGATATGGGTGGATATGATAGGTATATATACCTTCTATATGGGTTCCCCCCTGCGAAGTCTCCGATTCGCTAATTGTACAACATAATTTCTGTAATTGTTCCACGTGGAACATTTAAATTAAAGGGTTGTAGTTTGATTAAACGCGATAATCTATTGCATTAATACCAGGAGCTTGAGTGGGATCAGAACCACCAACTGATCCTCACTCGAAGCTATCCAGTACATCTAGTGTAAAGTAACATTATACATTTTCTTAAAGTCGCGTCTCATTGGATGATACGCAGATTCTGTAGCGTGTGTTGTGTAAACTGGGCCTTTTATATTTGGAGGGGGGACAATTTTAAAAGTACCTGATTTACTCCGCTCTATATAGAATCCTAACCTTGTTAGTTCTTTAAGAACGCTCTTCATTTTTGAGCTTTGATGTTGCCGAGGCATATTAGTTACTTCTCCTTTTGTTAGATGTACTGCCTGGATTAGTCCTATTATAAGTCATTGATATTTCCTTTGCAAGTCGGACAGAGTATTTTGCGCGATTTGAGCGTGTTTAATAAAATTAATATAGATTAAATTAATTAAATTAAACTTACGCAAAATGACGCGCAAAAACGTCTATTTCATTTGGGCGATTTTCGCCAGATTAGATTATAAAAAAACTACCAATAGCATGGGCACATAGAGAACTAAGTCTATATGCACCCATGCTATGGAGTGTGGTTGGATTGAACTTGGATTACGATGCTACAGAGAAATATTCAGACAGTGAAGACTCCCGCATGCGCTTGGAATATGAGAATTGATTTCCAGCGTATGTTTTAAAGTATTCAGTGCCGTCACAGATTTCTACTGTAGGACCTGTGTGTGTGTTGGTGTGATCGATTATCATGAGAATATTGAGTTCATCATGCAGCCGAATGTATGCCTGGCCACCGTTATAGTGCCAGACACGATCTTCAGCTGCTGCTTTGTCGATATACTCACATGCTTGGAATAAAGTCATCGTTTGCATTAGAGATTGACCACATTTTTATAAGTCGGATGATTCCGGCGTGAACGATTCTTGTCGATACGCTTTTGGATTTCACGCCTGTTCATGTAGATTTCCAGCGTAGTAATGCTAGAATACGTGAAGAGGCATCCGAAAATAAAGTTATACATTGCTGTATTTCCTTTCCTTGATGGTGTTTGTATTTTTTGGTTTTGAAATGGCAAATGCAAGAATGGTCCAGAATGCGATCCAGAATGTCCAGATACTTAGACCTTTCTTGTATTTTCCTTGTGCGAACCAGTAAACAGGTGCGCTTTTCAGGTTCCATTGCCATATTTTTTGTCCGATACCCATATCATTCCTCCTCTAGGTATTTATTGATTTGGTCGGATTGTTTAACTGTGATGAT
>Ga0129336_10000801_pt1 | contig 18605 bp, 20 predicted proteins | sample CPB6_02_DNA_FD_96878 | JGI IMG/M metagenome (GOLD analysis project Ga0129336, IMG submission 96878) | Freshwater to marine salinity gradient microbial communities from Chesapeake Bay, USA - CPBay_Sum_0.6_0.2_DNA | ecosystem: Environmental > Aquatic > Marine > Coastal | place: USA: Chesapeake... | reverse complement strand
TTTTAAATCAATGATTTTGTTTTTAACGTCATCTCCATTTATTTCTTTATCAATAGCACACCATTTCAATTCTACCCCGGTACTCGTTTGGATATAACCATCTATTTTTATTTCATCGTTGTGGACTTTGTCATGACATGATATACAAATATTAACAAGATTGCATTTTGCATTCACATGCATACTTGTATTTGACACAAAGCCATTTACATCTGCTGTATGCTGTTCGCGAATATGGTGAATTTCTTGGGTTTTGTTACCACATATCTGACATGTATCAAAATATATTTTTGAATTATATTTTGATTTATTATATGTCACGATGTATGACTGATTTTCCTGCCTGATTTTGTTGGCCAAATTCAAAAACTCACTTGGCAAGTCTAGCGCTCTACAAACCTCAAGTCCATATACACTTGAACCTGGACCATCTTTGAGTTTTCGATCATATATAAGTTTACGTAAAACATCATCATACTGAACAGAAAGATGTAACATTTTAACATTTGACAATGATGTGACTTGTTTAACTTCTGTAATGTTATGAAGATGTGTAGCAAATATGAACGTGCTTTTACGCTTGGCAAGCTCACAAATAGCAGCACCAACGATTGCAACACCTGATGTCACCTCAGTACCATGTGAAATTTCATCACCAACTATAAGACTGTATTCGTTTGAACGTTTAAGTATGTTACGAAGTTCATTCATTTCAACTGCAAATGTGCTCATAGCTCTGAAAATATCATCTCCTGAAGGAATGCGTGTAAATATGCTTTGATAAGGAAAAAATGTAAGATTACAAGGAACATACATTCCTGCTTGAGCCATGATGATATTCAAAGCAATTGCTTTACTTAATGATGTTTTACCAGAACAATTTAGTCCAAAAAGCAAGATTCCATCCAAATCATCAAACCCAAGAGATACATCATTTGTTACATATTCTATGTCAGTATTTAAACGTTCAATAATTGGGTGTCTTATGTTTTTGCATTCAAAATATGATTTGTTATTCCCTTTATTAATGATTTGAGGTCGGAAATAGTTATATTTGCGAGACAATTTTGCAATATTACATGCAACATCCACATCCGAGATAAATTTGTTCAACACACACAAATCATCTTCATGTTTGTCAATAAACATAAGTACAAAATGTTTAAACTCTGATACAACTTTAATTCTAAGCTTTGTTTTCAAGACGTTTACTAAATCGGTGTATTTATTAAACGTCTTATGATGGACTTTTACCGACGACGAAGAAGCAGATACAAGCTTCGACGTAAGATCACAAACACGAATCACATTTTCTCCAAAATTAAATGATTCATTTGCATGTTCCTTCTTGAAATCGTTAAAACGCTTAGATGTAATAATAATATGGTGGCCATCTCGTTCATTATAATCGTGTTTAAAGAATCCTTCATTTCCTGTGTTCAAATCTTGTATGAGCTTGTCAAAAGTACTTTCGTGTGTTTCTAGCTCTTGTTGTAATTCATCGATGATCGCAAAGTTTCCTTTGATAAAAAAAGACCTGTCGATGTTATCCATATGATACTTGACAATTTCGTTCATGTCAAGTGCATTGTAATAAGTTTGTTTCATGTTTGATATTTTATTTGCAGTCTCATGTGTCATATTGAAATGTTCTATACATATGTTTGTATGGTTGTTGAAAATTTGTAAAACGGACTGAATACTGTCATCAAGTTGTTTAAAATCAGATGGATGAAAGCGTTGTGTATTCATTTTGCGAACAAGTCTTTCGATGTCGTAAACATTCCCAAGTTTCTCTGCAACCATTTCATATATATTGTTGCTTCGCAACACTTCAATTGTATCATACCGTTCGTTCAACTTTTGTGGATCTGTAATTGGATACAAGATAACATTTCGGAATGCACGTCGACCCATTGCTGTTGTACATGTATTAAGAATTGTAAGGAGTGAACTTTTTGATTCGGAATTTGGAAGAATGTTTAATTGACGAGCAGCATTAAAGTGTAACTGCAATGTATTTGTATGTTCCATGATAGTTGGTCTCGAAATATGATTTAAAATGTTTTCATTATGCTTGATAGCAAATTGTAGTAGATACACATAACTTATTGTTGCAAATGGTTTACGTTCTAGATTTAGATATTCCAATACTGTATATAATCCGTGATGAGGGAACACTTTGGAGAGGAACTGTGTTTGGTAATTGATGTTTTTAACTTCAGGATTGAAGTTGTTAATTTTGTCATGAACACACAATGATGTGATACCGAGATTGTTAACAATCTCCTCAAATGTTAATGTAATTTGATCACCCATAATAATACATTCTTTAGGGGAAACAGATGTAATTATCCGGTAAGCTTCATCGAATGCATATGAAAAATCAGACGGCGGAGATGCTACTTCGAATATATGTGACACACCCGTTGTCACATCAATAAATGATAATCCAATACACATAATAGAGTTTCTTGATGTCCAATCTTTCGATTCTTCTATAAATGCACACATAAGATAATTTGATGTTTGCAAATCATTTATTTCCATAAGTGTTCCAGGACTTACAATTTCAGTGACTCCTCTTTTCGGTTTGGGTGGATCTGAAATCTGATCAACAATTACTACAGTATAATTATTATCGACAAGTATTCCTACAAACTTCCGCAGCGCAAACATGGGAAACCCTGCCATCATTGTGTTTGATCTATTTACATCGACTATTGCTTTGTTCCTCCTGCTCACTTGAATGTTTAACAACTCACTTATGTTTTTAATATCAACGAGTCCATCGTTCGCTGAATATATCTCATAAAATTGCCCACAACGGTACAAAACAACGCATTTGTCACCGTATTCAGCTCGATACTTGAGAACATATGACTCATAATCATCATATAGTGAATTTGATACTTTGTCCATTTTTATATAAATACTCACTTCTCTATACTGTATATGGTGTATCTTTTAAATAATTTTTTTTCGTCCTCTTTTTACAGGTGTATCTTTTTCTTTTATAATTTCTAATATATCTAAAAAAAATCGTTCATAGACAAAGATGTCCTTATATGCTGTATTCATCATATGATCATATTTAGCACAACATTCAATTATACGTTGTGATTTACTTGAGTCTTTATATTTATGAATTATCAAATCGCATACATAAGGAAACTGAATATTCATGTGATACAGTTTATAAACTATGTTACGTGTATTAGAGATTGCAGTAAGAAAACTCTTAGAATTTTGTAATGTATCTAGAAAATCGTATATCACATTTTCAAACTGAACATTGTTTTCACATTCAAGTCTTAGAATAACACTTATCAAATTACCGCGACTTAATGAGAATACATCTTCGAATATAGAAGTATTATATTCGAGAGGTAAATCGTTTTCACAAAATTTAATAATATTTTGTTTAGGAAATGACAAATTTATTTTGAAAGATCTACTGTTAAGACGGTCATCTATATCCATTAATTTTTGTGTGGTTATAATAAATATAATATTTCCATTATTGTTGTCAATAAGCCCATGTAACAATCTGCATTTTGCCTTGTTTATTCTTTTTATGTGAACAATATGAGGTTTTCCTGAAATGCTTTTTGTTTTTGCAAGGGACTTTATGGTGTTGAGGTTTTCGCTAAAATGGTCCGAGGAAAAGTCAAATGCAAAATGGAAATCGCTAAATTCGTGTGTTTCTGTTTGTTTTTTTGATATTTTTTGTACTTGATTATGTTTACATATACACATGTCTACAAAAGTGTCTAAAAATATATGATCATTTCCATAAACTATAAGTGAGCTTATTCCGTCCAAACACATATCAATTTGCAAGAACTTTGAGCATTGTACATTGATCAATCTCGGGAGTATATTTTGAATGTTATTTAACAAAAACTCGAGACATTCACTATAACTTTCCATGGAATCCATAGATTATTATGAAGTTTTAGGTATAGGTCCAAAGTCAACTGAAGAGGAAATCCGTAAAGCTTATAAGAAACTTGCTCTTAAATACCATCCAGACAAGTTTATAGGAAATGAGAATTTATTCAAAAATATAAATGAAGCATATCATGTATTAAATGATCCAGAAAAAAGGCGAATTTATGATGGCATGAGAGAATGTAACTTTGACGAATGTTTAGGAAGTAATGGTACATTTAATATTAAAGATATACTCAATATATTGATTATACTTCTGACAAAAATCATAAATAATAAAAAAATAGACAAACATATTACAATATGTATAGATGTGAACTTGGAAGATATTTACAAGGCAGAAACCAAAAAAATAGTAATAACAACAAAAAAATTGGATGGTCGGACCATTACAAAAAATATATATATACCATTGACAAATGTACAAAATAAATATATTTTTGAAAACCAAGGAGATGAAATAGCTAAATGTACATTTAATAATATTATAGTCAAATTGAATATCAAACCCCATGATTATGTCAAACGAGATACAATATTGTACGAATACGATTTGTTCATTGAAGAAGATATGAATCTTTATGAATATTATTCAGGTATTGACCGATATGTAGATTTTTTCGATGAAAAGTTGCATATTAAAAAAAAACGGGATACGTCATCATCAGAGTTTAGCATTGTATGCAAGATTGATAACAAAGGACTTCCTTATATTGAGAATGATGAAGAAAAAAGAGGTAACCTTTATATTTATTTTAGATTACGACTTCCTCCTTGTATAGATTGTGAAGCAATGGATTTTATTAACGAACATTTTAATAAATGATACTTTTACATAATTTTTATAATATTGTGGATCAATATTTTGATGATCCAAATAGTTTATTTTCGGTAAAATCACTTATTTACTCTGATCACGCTGACAAATACACCAAATCGCTATATGTTGATGAAAGGATAAAGAAACACATAATTGAAAATTTTAATCGCAAGTTAAAAATTTCTATAACCATTCGGACAGTTGATATTGACATCAATATTGTTTATTCTGAAGGAGAGAACCTAGATAAATATAAAACACAGATTATCACAACGGTAGTATGTTTCATGCACTTTGTTTGTGTACATTTTAAATGTGATATTCCACGACCTTTGTCAATACATGTGTTTTTGACAGATTACAAAAAAGAATTTCCTTCTGAATCAACGTTACTAACGCCATTTAATGTAAATACTGGTGTAACAATAAACGGGAAAACAATATTAGTTTATAGGAAAGAGGAAGTAATCAAGGTTTTAATTCATGAACTGATACATTTTTTTGGCATAGATCACATGCATGTATCGCAAGATAAAGAGCATGAATTGCAACACTTATTTTCGTTACAAAATCGTGTTTACCTTACTGAATCTTATACAGATTTCTTAGCATGCACATCGAACACTATGTTATATTCTGTGTTATCGAGTACTGGAAAATTGCTGTCATTTAAATCGTTTATACGATCGTTCAATTCAAATTTAAAACGTGAAAGGTTATATATTTTGGAACAAGCATCACGGGTGTTACATCATCAAAACTATTGTTATGGTGTGAAACACAATTATTCCGAAAAAACGCATGTCATAGCGTATTATATAATAAAAGCAGTTATGTTTTCAAATTGGAAAAAATACATTGAAATGTATAACGAACACATGACAAAAAACCATTCATTATTTCAGGATGAGATTGTTAAAGATTGTGAAAATTATAAAATATTCTGTAACATGCGTGTTAAACCTTCAGACACGTTGCGTATGACATCACTTGACGTATTGAATAAGATGAAAACTATATAAGGAAATATGTGTATTGCAATACATTAAATGGCACCAAAGAAGACCACTCAAGCAACTACTGAATCCGTTTCCACTCCTGTCCCAGTTGAGGTTGCACCTGCTGAGACTCCTGAAGTTGAGGTTGACAAGTATGCAACAGTTCTCGAAAAGCTACAATCATTTGCTACTGAAATTAAGGAACTTATCACAGTTGTAAAAACACTGCAAAAGGAGCACAACAAGCTAAAGCAACAAAAGGGATCTCGCAAGGCCAAGAAGGCAGGTGGGGATACAAAGCGCCCTCCTAGTGGTTTCGCTAAGCCCACTGCCCTATCTGACACTCTTTGTGAATTCCTAGGCGTTCCTCAAGGAAGTTCTCTTGCTCGTACCGAAGTCACTCGTATTATCAACCAATATGTGAAGACTAACAATCTTCAAGACCAGACCGACAAACGAAGGATTAATGCTGATGATAAGCTAAAGAGTATTATGAGCATGCAAGAAGGTGATAAGTTGACTTACTTTAACCTACAATCCTATATCAAACATCATTTTATCAAGGCTTAAAAACTGTAGCAATGACTCATAATATTATTTTTGTTGAAACGTCGACATACGTTTAAATACTCTTATATAAGTAAGTATCGAGGTAATTTGATTAATAAAAAATGGAAGAATACGAAAGTTATTCGTGGATACAACACCATATTAATTTAAGTGAGTGTCTATATGATATAGACCGTTATGGAAAGCATATACTAGAAGAGATAAGATCTAAGAAAAACCAGAAGACAAACAAACGAGGTTTATTATTGAGTCAAGAGTATACAAATGTGTATGACAGTATTTTTGATACAATCAATGTTCAAAGATTCAAGAGTCGTTTGTATTTGACATTACAATATTATTTGGATGAAGCTTTGTTTAACCCGTTGAATGAGAACGAAGAGTTTTTCTATATAGATGATGAGTGTTACGAGCTTACTAAATTGTATTTTGACCAAGAGCATTGGATCAGGAATACAGAAATCCAAAAGTTCTCTTTAACATTTCAGACGGAATTAACGACAGAAGATGCAATGTTGCTTCGTTGCTTTTTTACAAAGTACTCAGAGGTAACAAATCAAGTTGAAAAATTGTTAGAACTTATAACAGGTAATCATCGTTTTAAACCTAAAATTAAGAGCGTAATCGGTAAAATACGTCAAAAACATGCGCCATCAATCAAGATTCTCGAAGATTTTATCGCAAATGACGTAAACAAGTAACAAACAAAAATTGAAACTTATTTAAAGAACTTATCCTCACAACTAATCAAGATATCTTCTGATACTCTTTGAACAATCAACACACATTCGTATTGAAAGTTATTTAAGAGTTTTCAAGTTACTATACTAAAATGGCCGACATCATTCCCTTTACCGAGTTCAACCCTTCTCTGGTTCAACTGAGCAAATTGAAGACTCTGGACAACGGTGGCAAGACAGTGTATGTTTCATACAATGGTGCACCACTTGTTCTTCAGACACCTGAAATGGTTGCTCCTTACGGAATGTCTAAGTGGGACAATGATGGCAAGGGACCTGCTAAATACACATTGGATCTGTCATTCAAGGGTATGGATACCCGAGATCATTTGAAGACTTTTAACAAGGCTCTTCAGGATTTCGATTCCCTCTTGGTAAATGGTGGTCTGTCAAATTCCGATGAATGGTTCAAGAAGAAATACACGTCTAAGGATGTCGTTGAGGCTCTTTATACTTGTGTTCTTCGCCGTTCTAAGGATGATAAGTATCCACCTACATTCAAGATGACAGTTCCTTGTGATCCTTCAACGGGTGATTTCAGGTGCAAGGTCTTTGATAAAAACACCAAGGAACAACTTGATCTTACAAAGGTTAATCTGAAGGGTGCTCGTGTCACTGCGATTGTGCAATGCACTGGTATCTGGATTGCTGGAGGTAAATTTGGAAGCACATGGAAGATTGTTCAGCTTCGTGTTGAGCAAACTGCCAAAATTACCGAATATGCTTTCAAGGAGATTGAAGGTGACAAGGTCGAGGATGTTGACGAGTCAGACGATGATGACGACGACGATGCTGAGGAGATTATTAAGGATGCACCTGTAAATATTGATAATAAAGATGATGACAGTGATATCATCGAGTCGAGTGATGATGAGATTGACTCGAAATCAAAGGTTGTGAAAAAGACAGCTTCTAAGAAAAAGTAAACAAAAACTTAATATTTATGCATTTTCCTATTTACATAAAAACATGTAAAAATACGTACAAATTATATAAAAAACATATAATCATGGATATATAATATGGAGATAGAAGTAGATCAACTTGCTGACGTGTTATTTGTACAAAATATCAATAATACAGTAGTAGAATTGTCTCTTGGTGGCATCGAAGATAATAAAGATTTATTTTACTTTTGTCTCGATTTATTTTGTAAAGGACTGGTGATATTATTTGGAAAAGATAATACGATAATAATAAATGACATTACTTCTGATCAATTTGATCTTATCAAAACAAAAATGAGCAATGCAGGAATAAGAGTTAATCTTAATGTTATATCATCGAAGAATGATGATGATAAGGGACCTTCAGGACCTTCGGGACCTTCGGGACCTTCGGGACCTTCAGATCTCCCTGAGACAGTATTATTTCCAAATGTAAATATACAACACATTGAGCTTATGCCAAGTAACCTGGATCTTTCACAATACAACTTTGAAATAAATTTGAATAGAAATTTAAAATATGTTATCAACTTCAATCTTTTCCACAAAGTTTTATGATTTAAAGTTTTGATGGACACTCAAAAGCATAAGATGTTGCCGCGCGTTATTGCGGTGTGTGGTCTAAAAAGAAGTGGCAAGGATACAGTTGCAGATATCATTGCATCTGAATATGGATATAATAAGATTAAGATATCGGAGAGTTTAAAGGATATTATCAAGATGGCATTCGACATGAGTGACAATCAGCTTGAGTCAGATTTAAAAGACGAAATTGATGATCGATGGGGTGTATCACCGAGAAAGCTTATGCAATTTATAGGAACTGAAGTCATGCAATATGAAATACAAAAAGTAATACCGTCTATTGGAAGGAATTTCTGGATAAAACGACTTGTTGAGACGTACATTGATAAATATCCGTCTGAGAGATTCGTCATTTCAGATTTGCGGTTTCCTCACGAATATGAAATGCTTGCAAAATATAAACCTTGTATTATGAAAGTAGAACGTAAAAGTATAACACATGAATGTGTACACGTGTCTGAACAAGAGTTTAGAAACATTCCATGCGATATTGTTTATAAAAACGATAAATCAAAGGAAGATCTTCTATTAAATGTCCGAGAGTTTATGAATACGTTTAATCAAACTTGATTGTTCTTTGAATATTCATCATATTCATATTTTTCATAGAATTCTTAGATAATTGATTTCTTTTTTTCCTTCGTTGGATAACAATGTTTCCATCGTTACTTCTTACCTCTTTTATTTTAATATTTTCATCTTGCTGTTTTTTTATAGAGTTGTCTTTTTGAGTTTTGATCATATCTGCTTCAATATCGTCAATGTTTACAGTTATATATTCTAGAATATCATTCTGCAAAACCCATCTAAAAAAGTTTAGTTGACCGATTGTTGTTTCCAATGACTTATTATCATCGTATATAAATGAAATTCTGTCTCTTCTTCTAAATGGATCAAACTGTTGTTTAGAATATGCTTTTAGCTGTGACCTGTAACTAAGATATACTTTAAAATCTATAACATTATTTTGTTTTTCTTTTGTAATAACTGTGTTGTTTTTCTTTGAATAATTAGTGACAAACCAATCTATAAGCCGTAATGAAATTTTTGATTTTCCTTCAACAATTGGTACTATCTTACATATATTAACCTTGATATTATAAAACTTGGATAATGACACCATCAATAAATCCTTAGAATTCGTTATTTTATTTGTTTTTTTGGCGTTTTTATCCATTGTAAAAATAATTTTCATTAACCCTTAAATGAGTATTAAAATAGTTAAATTAGTAATCACCACAATCTCCTGAAATTTCCAAAGGTTTTCTTAGCATGGCTGTATTTCTAGGAATGGTACTCATCATAATGGGCCAGTTGCCACTGTTGTTAGGAATAACTGGGTCGCTTCGTAGCTGCAAGTTTGCATTCCTCATGGAGCCTAGAGTACTATTAATACCTTGAAGTGCACCAGCTTGCACAAAGTTAATGTTGGAAACATCACCTTGTCCTGCAGGATTCACAACGCTCCATTTTAGGTTAGCTGCATTTTTGGGAAGCAAATCTTCGGTTGTGAGTCTGTCCTTAGGGAAGCAATCGTTTGGTAGTTTTTTACCTGAAAAATCTACAGCCCTGAATTCAGAATCACCAGTAGAGTCTGATGGTCGTACTTCATTGGTTTGTTCACGTACATTGGGTTGAGTACTCAAGTGTTTTTGAGTAGTAGTAATAGTATTGGAAGGTTCAACTGGCACTTCCCTTTGAATTGATTTGTTTTGCATATTGTCTTGGTAAAAACGCTCAGCTTGAACGGTGCTTTGTTTAGAGTTGTAATAGTGGACAAGTGAGAAGAGAACAACTGCAGCTAAAATTATTAGAACAGTCCTGAAGATCATGTGATTATCCATATTTATATAATATGAACATAAAAAATAAAATAAAAATTTATGATTGAATATTTTGAATAGCTTCACTTATTTCATAAAAATCGTTGACATTTTGAACTTCTGCAATTTTATCTTTTATGCCAACCAAGAGTTTTTTCTTTGCATCCAACTGTTTTATGACTTCTTTGTGTTTTGCATGTTCATCGTCTATAGAAATGCTAATATTCGTCAACAAAAGGTTGTATTTGTCCTTCATTTCTAAGAGCTCCTCAGGATCTGGCTCGGGAATATCATCCAAGTCCGATGAGAATATTGAGTCGGTATCGACTGATTGAAACTCAATTTTATCTGACACATCCTCGATTGAACTGATTGTCCATTCAATAGAGAACTTTTGTTTCAGAAAGCGCAAACCTACAACATCTATAATAATATTCTTCTTACCCTTTTCTAACTTGCCTTCATCATGTTTTAGTTTCACAACAGAACCATATATCTTGTCATACTTCAAGGGGTTGACATAATATTCTTCAATGAGTTCCAAGTTCATATTATTGTTAAACCATTCTACACAATTTGATTTGACACAACTTATAATATGTTCGTTCAAATCAGCAACAAAATCCATAAAATTTTTATTTTTCACAAGTACAACATCTGATGATATTGGAATACACATAGCACTGTCCACAGCAAACCTTAGAGGTAATTTCTTACTTTTATAATGCATAGAAGCGAGAAATGTATTCATCAACTTTTTGGGTTTACTAATTATTATTTCAGATACGGAAGGAAACTGCATTTTATAAAATCAACCATATTAAAATGGAAAATATTAACGCAAACAAGAATGACTTAGTGCAAAGCATTACTAACAAAGTATTAGACCTGATCATAAAAGAAATTAGCAAAGAGGATATGAAAGAAACAATAAAGACTAAGATTATTCATCCCTTGTTGTATCTAGTATATTGCCAATTGTACCCATATATTTATGCTTTTATTGTAATTGTTCTTTTGATGTTTTTAATTTTAATTGCACTACTTGTGGGCTTTATATTGTACTTGAGAAGATAAAAATTGAAATTTGGAATTGGAATTTGAAATAAGATTGGAAATCACTTAAAACAATACAGACACACAATATATACAATGGATGTGGAATACATAAAAAAGATTCAAGAATGGATTCAACTTGACAACAGAACAATTGACATAAAAAACACAATAAAAACACTCCAAAATGATAATAAAGACTTTTTTGAAAGACGAGACAAAGTTGAAAAAGAAATCGTAGAGTATGTCGAACATAACAAGATGGATATGTTAACAATAAACACAAATGATGGTAATATCAAGTTTTCTAAAAGGAACACAACACAACCTTTGTCGTTGAAACTCCTCAGGAATGTACTTGATAATTATAAAAAAGAACATCCTTCAGTTGATACAGATGATATTTACAAGTATGTTGTCAGCAACATGGAAACAAAAACAAAACTCTCGATTAAAAGAACATTACGTTTTGATGATTAAACATATTTTTTCTCTTTGTTATATGATGACTTGTATAATGTTTTTTTCATTTCCTCTTCAAAAACATTAATGTCGATTTTAAGTTTAATATTGTCAATATAACAAGTACGTAATTTTTCTAATATCACATCTACAATATCAATAATGTTATGTTCGTGAAGCTCAATCCATTCATTATATCTCATAATCTGATTTGGAGGAGCTAATTGTGGTAACAAGACCTTTTCTTCAAACGACGTTTTTTTGTACACATTTTGACATGGCGTGAATAGAAGGTTGTTACGTTCATCTTTAAATATTTTATACATGATTGTATACTTTGTATTTTTTATTGTAATTTATATAAGCGTTTATTCTTAAATAAAGTTTAGTAATACTATATACAAAGATGGAAGTACTTACCTTTAAAGATGCTATCGAAAGAAAGTGTGCCATATTTGAAGAAAAAGTTCCTGAAAAGTCATTCACACATGACGAACTTGTTACATATATAGAAACATCTAAGCAAAAAAACACAATGCGATTTGCAAATGATGAGGTGTTTTTGATGGTAATAGACCACGTTTATCCATTGGTTTGTGACATTCAGAGGTATGTAACTGACTTTGGTTACATGAACACATTTTCATATGGAGATATGTATAAAATTGTCCAGAAATGTGTTTCATATGATATAAATGAAGAAGATACAAATGATGATGACGATGATGAAGATGATGATATAACAAATTTTTAATTTAATGTAAAAAATATATTTATATAGAATATAAAACATGGATTCTAAACCACAAATTGCAAATGCTCTTGCACAACTTGAACGTGCTCAATTGGGTGGCCGCCGTAAATCAACCAAAAAACCAGCTGCAGGCAAGAAGTCAGGTGGTGCCATAATGGATGATATCAAAAACCTTGCTGTACCTTTCGCCATTTTGCTGGCAAAAGAGGGTTTGCAAAGCATGTTTGATGACAAGAAAGATAAGATCGGAGTTGCTTCAGACTCTCCAAAGTCAACTTCTGCCAAGTCAACTTCTGCCAAGTCAACTTCTGCCAGGTCAACTTCTGCCAGGTCAACTTCCGCTTCAAAAAAAACATCACCTAAGAAACAAGATGGTGGCAACTGCGCTTCATGCCAACAACCTCAAATGGGAGGCAACAACAAAAAACGTAACGAATCAATGAAGCAAAACTATGCACTTCTTGCTAAACGTATCGACGAGTTCCTTGCAAAATATTAATTAGACATATATAACATTTTTTAATTTATCCATTATTATTTTTTCATATTCAACACCAAGATGTTTAATATTTACATATGCATGACTCAACGCTTCGCATTCATTCTTTGAAAAGTATCGCGAATGTTTAGCGATGAACCAACAACGATCTATAAACATATATGATGGTTCATCTGTATTGTTTTGGAAAATATATTTATGCCCTTTGTATTCTATTGTGCACGCGTCGGTCATTCTAAATATTTTCTAGATGTAGATTAATAAATGGAAGAGAGCTTATATGTGTTTCAATTTTCGAACAAAGAATATGTAGACCTTGTAGACGATATCGCGAGGATGGTTATTATACAAATAGCTATCCAATTTCTGTATTACCTTAACAGCAGTGATAATATCCAGTTCTTTTCATCTGATTTTATACTCCTGGTAATATACATGGTGCTTGGTATTATGCTATATCGTTTGGTTTTCAGAAAAATGATCACATTCAAATAATAAATAACATGTGGAATTCATTAGTCAATAAAATAAAAGATATCAATAATTCACGTCCGTCAAAGAAAGTTGTGGAAACTATGAAAAGTTGTACAGTTAATGATGCAGAAAACGTGTGTAAAGACATAACTGCCAAACCATGTTCAGTTATTATTGGAGAAAATTTGTATCGAGATATCGAAATGATTGAAGATTATAATGGACGTAAACAAAACACAGTGTTGTCGACATTTGATCCGTACATGAAGGGGTCCAGAGATCTTTTGCAAAAACTACTTGAGAATCCACAAAGTGAATTCAACATTTTGCAAGCTAGAAAACGTTATTTGGAGGAGTTGGAATCGAGTGACATTGAAAATATTTTACCAAAACTTAATCATTTATCAAATCTTGAGAATGACGTTTTATGGATATTTATTGAAAAAGATGAGAATTTAAAAGACTTATTTGACATTGTATATTTTAAATGGTCTTTCTTAAAGTTCTTGAATGCATCGCCAACTGCTCTAACAATATCAAACTTTTACAAGATTCTTGTTTCCCCAATCATTGGAATCATGTCTCCAATTATATACTTTGTTATTCCATATATGGTTCTCAGATTCAAATTCAAGATTAAGATATCATTTTTCGAATACTTGCGATTTATGTATAGCACACTTATGAGCGACACTATGATGTCAGGGTTCAACTCTATGGGTAACTACAAATGGATGAAAATTGTTTCGTATTTGATGTCTCTGATCTTTTACTTTCAAGGAGTGTTTAATAGTGTAGAGCTTGCAAGGACATTTCACAAAATTTCTAGTCACATTACATCAAAGATAAATAATGTCGCTGATTTTGCTCAAACAGCAAGGTGTCTTATTGATATATTGTGGCAAGATGATGCAATATCATTCTTTTTCGATTTTGATAATGTAACAGACAAACATCCTATACTACAATTTCCACCTAAACAATACTCTTTGTTTAGCAACTTTGGTGTCCAACTAAGCGAGTTCAAAAAACTCGATATGTCACAGCTTAAATGTATTGTTACTAAGGTATATGTGATTGATGCACTTATGTCTATAATACGATTTAAATCTAAATATCAAGCATGTTTTGTGGATTTTAAAAATGATAACATACCTTCCATGTCACTTAATAATACATGGCACCCATGCCTTGACAAAGAAAAAGCGGTTGCAAATAATATATCATTAGCACCAAATATGAATATGATAATTACTGGTCCAAATGCTGGTGGTAAATCTACATTTATAAAAACCGTATTGATAAATGTAATTTTTGCTCAAACAGTATGTATTTCAGTTGCTTCAAATATGTCATTGAACCCTTTTGCTATTGTCAACTCTCAAATCAATATCCCAGACACAAAGGGTAAAGAGAGTTTGTTTGAAGCTGAAATGTATAGATGCAAGCGCAATCTTGATCTTCTCAAGGAGCACAAAGGTAAACCTTCACTTATTGTTCTCGATGAGATTTTCAATAGCACTAACCCAATCGAGGGTATTGCAGGCGCATTTGCAATTGGAAAGAAAATGTCAGAATTTAACAATTGTCTATTGATATTCACAACACACTATGCTTATCTTACAAAGCTAGAGAAACGAACAAGAAAGTTTATAAACTACAGAATGAACATCAAATATACCGAAGGTGATATAATCTATCCTTACAAACTCGAACGTGGTGTATCTAAACAATATATTGCTTTAGAGTTGTTAAGAAAGAACGGATTTGATCAAGACATCATTGATGATGCATTGGAACTGAAAAAAAGATTTGTGAGTTTGAATTGATTATTTTTATATATTTAGTAAGTTCAAAACTAACAATGTTCAAACTAAACAAGTCTACACATATGATGATATTAATGACCTTTACTCTAGTATTTGTTGTTGTTTATATGTACTACACAATCAAAGATGTTAAACGCATTTATGGCGAAGTAAAGAAAAATACCCAAGACATTCAAGCACTTCAGAGTTTAACAAATGATGTTAAGAATATGAAAGGTACTATTGAAATGATGAATCAAGGTATGCTTGCTCAAAGTCAGTTCAATGTATGTTCAATACCATTTCCAGATATGTCTCAACAGGTGTTTGTTCCACCACCACCACCTCAACATGTATCCGACATTAAAGATGATGCAGAAAGTGTCGCTACTGAAGATATAAAAAAACTAGTCAGAGATGATGACGATGATGACGAAAATGAAGAAATCGGTGTTGTCGACGATGTCGGAGATATAGGTGACATTGTCAATGAAACTGCTGGTGTTGTTGTTGAACCTGTGCAAACACAAGTAATAAGTGAGGAAAGCCTAAAAAAATTAAAGTTTGAAGAATTGAAAGATGTGTGTAAAAAGATGGGTATATCTATTAAAGGTACAAGGGAAGCTCTTATTAGCAGGATATTGACAGAAAAAAATGTTTCTTAATTATAAAATGTTCAAAGATTGTGAAGAATGCTCTCGTGTGTCTAACAACAAATTTTTCAACTGTCCACCACGTATGGCTGATGGCAGACATTTTACAGATTATCGCCCCCGTTGCTTCGGTCAATATCTGATTAAAGTTGACGGTGGGAATATTCCAAGCAGTTATGATTATAGAATGTATCTAACCAGAAACGCAGGTGATATAATGAAGAAGAATGCATTTGACGCATATTCAACAAATAAATGCGGACCTTGTATGGAACCATATGATGAAGGTACAATGATGCCTGAAAGACAAAAACAGGAATGCAACTCCCGTACATGTACATTTGACATCGCCAACCCATCTGGTTTGGGTCTTGGAAGACAATTTTATGACAAGAAAATGGAAGAACAGTTCCGTAAAGAGTTTATTTCTGAAAAAGAAAAAGAAAATCAATATTTCAAAAATACTGCAAACTGTTGCACCAGTCCAGTTGAAGACATGATGTATTATCCTATTGATGGTATAGTAAAGAACAGTTATGAAAGGTATAGCACTCCAGGAGGCGGTGTACCCTTGAGTGGTGGAGACATACTCAAAAAATAATCAAGTTTCATTTTTCCTTTAATTATTCTCTTCATAAAATTAAAATGTCGGTATACTTCGAGAGCGCGTATTGTGCTGGGACAATTAATTATGATAATGATATTGATAGACAAATTAGTGTCAAGGGAAGGATCAACGAAAACATTAAAGATAACAAATTGTATTTTGTTGCTGCATCTCCTCCAGACTATCGTGCGACATTTACCGGATCAGGTTTACCTTTTCACTCACAAATACAAGCATTTCAAAATACACCTAATAAGGGTTCCATAGATATAAATGGATATGGTGAAGAATTTGAAATCAAATTGATTATGCCAAATTCATACTATGTTGGCCTTGGAACGGTTGTTGTACCACCTACATTGTATCTTGAGTATGTTAATCAGTTTGATGTAAAAAGAAATATAAGTGTCAAACTAAGTTATGGTATTCCATACAGGTCTTTAACCTGGCCAGGTCCAGGTCAAAACACTGCACCTCGTGCAAATGTAATGTTTTATGGCACACAATTCAATCTTCCTGTAAGAAGTCAAGAACAAATATTGCGTGATTCATGTTACCCTGTACAAAACAAGATGGACTCAGACTTTTGGGGACTGAAACCTCCTCTGTGATCATTTGCAAATATCTAAGATGGAACCATGATTTTAATAAATTTGCTAAAGAATGAATCAGGTTTGCCCTCGCTCATACTAAAGTTCTTGCCTTCAATAGCTGGCAATTGTTCTGTTGGTGGTTCAAAGTTAGGAATTGGTCTAGGAATCTCACCAATTCGTAAGTTGGCATTTCTCTCTCTTTCAGCCATACGTTTAATTTCATCATAACGATCTCCTGCAATTGTTTTTTTAGGATCAAAATTAAAAGTTGGGTCTTTGTTATACAAGTCTGTAATAGACTTGACATCTTCGCTTGCTTTGTCTACACGCATCCTTTCAAAGTCTTTGTCAATGATAGGGGCTGGTGCTGGATAAACTATAGATTGAGGTGTAATCACTTTAGGTGTATCAGGGTGTAGCGTACGTTTCTTTGAATCGCTTCCAGGATATTCAACACGTGGTTTATATTCATCGTCGTCTGTTTTTTGTTTGAGGAAGTCTCTCTGGTCGATTTCAACTTTCAGTTTATTGTAATCGTAGTCTTCATATTTGTTCTTGATAAGTTCGTTATTCTTCAATATCTTCGGACATTCGTCTATGTACAACAATTTATATTTTTTCTTGATGTATTCCAGATCATCGATCGTAAGGAAGTTTAAGAATGATTGTCTATCTTGGAATATACTTCTGTAAAGTCTGCAAGAATCATTGTTGTATGCAGGAGATGTTTTGTCCCAGCATCTACAAATAGCGTCCTTGCTGTTTGCCAAACAATATTCATTGATTGACTTTTTACATTCAGATGAAGACAACATAAGTTGATTTGTGTCACACCAGCTTGTTATTGATGAGCATGCATCACATGCATTTTTGTCAAAAGGACATTTTGTATAACCTTTCAAAAAATCTAATGTTGAGTTGTAACGAGACAAAACTTTACCAAAATTTGGATCAACATTCTTCATATACTCGTTCATAATATGATTATAGAAGCTAGTGACATCGTCATCTGACAATGCAAAATCGTAAATTGCAAAATTATATATATTTGCATTCCAGTTTAGTTGTCTGTTTAGGATCAACTCTTTATTACTAAACGTAATGTCGTCATTTGATATGTTGAATTTTAATAGTTGATGAATTACATTACTTTTTTCAGTCATATACAATATGCGTATGTTGTCGATGTCTTTTACAATAAAATAGAATATCAATGAGTCCTTGTCAAGATGCATATATTTGTCATTTGAATCAATCAAACA
>Ga0129336_10000799_pt1 | contig 18626 bp, 17 predicted proteins | sample CPB6_02_DNA_FD_96878 | JGI IMG/M metagenome (GOLD analysis project Ga0129336, IMG submission 96878) | Freshwater to marine salinity gradient microbial communities from Chesapeake Bay, USA - CPBay_Sum_0.6_0.2_DNA | ecosystem: Environmental > Aquatic > Marine > Coastal | place: USA: Chesapeake... | reverse complement strand
TGGCTCCACCCGGCTGGGCATTAATAAAAAATCAGAAGCCGCATATAAACTATGACTGAGCGCCTCCTGGTACCCAATGGAACAATTATAAAAACCCCCTGCAATATTTCGTAATTCTTGAAGCTGATACTCGATCTCTTTTTGACCTGAGCCCAACACTATATAGTTGGCGCGGCCGGGATTATGCAACAACGCATCCTGGATGGCAACTGGCAGTAAGTCAGCTGCTTTTTCACCCACTAAACGACCTATAAAAGAAAAAAGGGGGAGCGATGGATCCATTCCAAATTCTTTGCACACTTCTTCTTTGTTCTTGCGCTTTCCTTCGGCGATGGTCGCTTTGTTATAATGAAAGAGCAAATAGGGATCACAAGAAGGATCCCATATCTCAGTATCGATACCATTCAAAATTCCCACGCATTTTCCCTTTTCATACTCGAATAGTTTTTCAAGCCCACCCGCATGCACAGTCAACTCATCAAGATAGCTGTAGCTAACGGTTGTTACACGCCAGGCTGATTTTACAGCGGCAGCTAATGGATTAATCTGACCATGCCAATCCAGCAAATTCCATTTCCAGGAATCATAAGGAGGTAGCAGCGTATGCTTACTCCAATCAAATGCTCCTTGGTATTGTGCATTATGTACGGTAAAAACGGTTGGAATACCTTGTAAGCGAGAACGAAACTGATTAGTTTGGGTCAAAAAAAATGGAATGAGTCCACAATGATGATCGTGACAATGAACAATAGTTGGCAAGTGCTGCCAGTGAAAGATCCAATCACAAACAGCTAATTGAAAAGCAATAAACCGCTCGGTATCGTCGGAATAACCATACACTTTTTCACGATCCAGCAAACCATTGATATCTACCAAGTATAAGTCGAATCCAAGTTTATTAGACTTTTCCCGTATGATACTATACTTGAAAAATTGTTCTTGTAAATATTGTCCGCCCTCATGTACCAACTCCCATTCCTCCTGATATAAAAAAGAGGTACGGTACATAGGAATAACAACCTTTGCTATAACTCCAAGCCTGTTTTGATATTTGGGTAGCGCTCCCACTACATCGCCTAACCCTCCAGCCTTTGCTACCGGAAAACACTCCGCTGCAACATGTAAAATCTCCATAAAGTCACCTCTCGTTACTCCGTAATTTAAGTCAAAAAAATGAGGCTTCATTCCAAAAATCACCTATTTTCAACCCTACCAAAAAAACCAATTCATGAGCCAACAAACTAAATGGTCACAATTCAGTGTACTGATCAGTGTTTTCTTCTTTTGGGGCTTTGTTGCCGCCTCCAACGACATTCTCATTCCCGTTTTCAAAGAGAAGCTAAATCTGGAACAGTGGCAGTCTCAAATGGTATCGTTTGCATTCTATGTAGCCTATACAGTGGGGTCATTGATCTACTTTGGAGTATCAAAATTCATGGGTGGAGACCTGCTCAATAAAATTGGCTATAAAAATGGAATTGCGCTTGGGCTTGTTATCTCTGCCTTGGGTTCTTTGTTATTCTACCCAGCCGCACAACAATCTTCATTTAATTTGATGATTACAGGTCTCTTTATTGTAGGTCTCGGTTTTTCATTACAACAAACAGCGGCTAACCCACTTGCGATTGTGATGGGTGATCCCCAAAGAGGAAGTCAACGACTGAGTATGGCCGGTGGAATCAATAACCTGGGAACCACGATTGGTCCTGTACTGGTTAGTTTAGCGATTTTTGGTTCAGTAGTAGCCAGTACCGGTGTTGCCAGTATCGAAAGCGTAAAAACACCCTATTTAATTTTAGGTGCTGCATTTCTGGTTGCTGCAATAATTTTCAAATTTTCCTCAGTTCCCAACCATGTGGAACCCACTTCATTAATCAGTGATGAAAACGCAACAACTTCCGATCGCGCAAGTGTATGGAAATACCCACAACTGGTAATGGGAATGGTTGCCATTTTTTTATATGTGGGTGTAGAAGTTACTACGGCTTCAAACTTGCCTGAGTTTATGCGGATTCACGCGCAAACAGAAACAAAAGATATCGCCCCCTATGTATCACTATATTGGGCAAGCTTAATGATCGGGCGATGGACTGGTTCGGTGGGTGCATTAGACATTAGCGGAGGAGTCAAGCAAGTTTTACGTTTTATAATGCCATACATTGCGTTCGGCGTGTTTTTGCTAATCAATAGTTTAGCTGATCATGATATCACTCCATTTTATATTTACGGGATAGTTATTATTGCTATGATTATTGGCGATATTCTTAGTAAAGGAAATCCCGCCCGACAACTTTTAATTTTTTCCATTATGGGTGCGCTTGCCACGCTGATAGGAATGTTAGCTAGTGGCATGGTGAGCGTATACGCTTTTATTAGTGTAGGTCTCTTTTGTTCCACCTTGTGGCCCTGTATATTTACACTAGCCATTGCGGGTCTTGGTAAACATACCAACGAAGGATCCGGGCTATTGATCATGATGATCATGGGAGGCGGCTTTATCAGTCTACTTCAGGGATTTTTAGCGGACGACGCTTATTTAGGAATACAGTGGTCCTATTTAGTTGGCGTGGCCTGCTTCGCCTATCTCGCCTATTACGCAATCAGCGTGTCAGGACTTCTCAAAAAACAAGGAATTGATTACGACAAGCACAGTTCAGGTGGTGGTGGACATTAATAACAAGTAAAATACAAGGCATGTCTATGTATGCAATTGGTGTTGATATCGGAGGAACCAATACAAAATTCGGCATTGTTGACCGCGAAGGAAAAATCCTTGAGCAAGGAAGATTGCTCACGAATGCACAGGAAACGGTGCAAGGATTTATAAGTGATTTGCATGAGCACTTATCTCCTATGATTGAAAAAGCGGGTGGAAGTAAACAGTTTGCCGGCATTGGAATTGGAGCACCCAATGGAAACTATTATACAGGCAATATTGAACATGCTGCCAATTTAAAATGGAAAGGAATTGTTCCACTTGCTTCCATGCTACAAGAAAAGTTTTCCATGCGTGTGAAATTAACAAACGATGCAAATGCTGCTGCCGCTGGCGAACAGCAATATGGCTGCGCGAAAGGCATGAAAGACTTTATCACAATCACATTGGGAACCGGTGTTGGAAGCGGGATCTTTATCAATGGAAAAATTGTATTAGGGCATGACGGCTTCGCAGGGGAGCTAGGGCATACCATTATCAGGCCCGGTGGACGACTTCACAAAGGAACAGGAATACGTGGCCCGCTCGAAGCGTATGCCTCCGCTACGGGTGTTCGAGAAACTGCGCTGGAAATGATGGAACAAAATCCATCCATACCCAGTACGCTTCGCACCATCAAACCGGAAGAGCTAACAAGTGAAAAAGTTTATGAGTGTGCAATTGCTGGCGATAAAATTGCACTTGATATATTTCAATTTACGGGCCAAATTCTTGGTGAGGCGTTAGCCAATTTTGTAATGTTTTCCTCCCCGGAAGCTATTGTGTTATTTGGGGGACTCACTAAAGCTGGTGATTTGATTCTTAATCCGACACGAGAGGCCATGGAGGCTAATCTCGTTCAAGTATTTAAAAATAAAGTAAAGCTTGTATTTAGTAATCTGAAAGAAGCGGATGCAGCTATCTTAGGCGCCAGTGCGTTAGTTTGGGAAGAGGATTAATAATTGCTTTTGATAAGAAATACACCCGGAACTGCTCTTTCACCTTCTTTATCTGAAGGAGTTATGGTCGGTTTACCATTCACTAATAACGAACTGCTACCTCCCCCATCCAGGTTAAGTCCCTCTAAACAGTTCCAATCAATCAATAATTGAGCGGTTTGTCGAAGCGTTAATCCTTCGGCCTTACCAGGATGTCTACCCTCTGCAACTAAAATCAATAACCAGCCATCGCGGGTGTAGCCCATTGCAGTACGAGGATGTCGATCGTCGATTGCACGACCAGCAAACTTCATTTCTTCTTCGTTAGAGATGGCAATTGCTCCACCTTGCACCAACACCGGTCCACCACCCACCGCAGTATTCATTTTCCAGGGTCTTGGTTTATTAGCGGGTTGCAACATAGATAAGAAAGCCATTTTAGAGAGAACGGATTGGCTGTCTTGGCGAGGTTTAACAGGCGCTTGTACTGCCAGTGGATATTTAGAAATTGAATCGGTAAAAATCCAAGCAACATCAGCCACCCGATTTTTGGTTATTCCAAGAGCACTGCCCAATGGATGTCGCCAGGTTAACGTATCTCTTCCTTTACCCGGTATCGAATGAACTTGATAAGCAAGTTGCACCCCATTTTGAATGAGTACATTCAAGTTTTGATGCGTACTAAAGGAAAAGAAACTTGTATTGACCACTAGCAAGGGAGCCTTGTTCTTTTCAAAAAATTGTCGAGGTGTAAGCCTTCTTTTAAAACTAGTGTCGGCAGTAAACAGTAACCCAGCATCAGACAACTTTGCACGAATTAAATAAACAATAGAGGGCTTTCCTCCAACCGATTCAGTAGATCGCCAAACTTCCATAGAGGCAGGAAGTGGAGCATAAACACTGTCCATACGAACCCAATTTTGCTGAGCCTGTATGAAACAGGTTTGAATAAAAAGGTATACAAGAAAAAAGTATTTCAGCATCCAACTAAATTGAGCGTGCAGCCTCCCATTGCTTTTTACCAAAACCGGGTATTACATGTTTTTCACTGTGGTAGGATGATCGGACCAAGGGGCCGCTTTCGACATAATCCAAACCAAGTCCGTATCCAATTTCTCTGTATTCAGCAAACTCATCAGGGTGCACAAACCGTTCTACGGGTAAATGTTTTTTTGTGGGTTGCAAATATTGGCCAATAGTAACTACATCGCAACCATTATCTTTTAAATCTTGTAAGGTCTGAACTACCTCTTCTTTATTCTCCCCTAACCCCAACATGATACCACTTTTGGTGCGCATGCCTCCCTCTTTCAAGGTTCGGATTACTTCCATACTACGCCAATATTTTGCCTGTACTCTCACTTGTCGTGTTAATCGTTCAACGGTTTCAATGTTATGACTAACCACTTCTGGTGAGGCTTCAATGATTCTTTCTATATCAGCCTTTTTACCCTTAAAATCCGGGATGAGTGTTTCTAAGGTGGTGGCAGGTGATAACGCCTTGACGGCTTTGATAGTATTTTGCCAAATTGTGGAACCACCATCTGGCAATTCATCGCGATCCACTGAGGTGATTACCGCGTGTTTAACTTTCATCAACAAAATAGCTTCAGCCACACGTTGAGGCTCATCCCAATCAACTGCATCCGGACGGCCAGTTGCAACAGAGCAAAAACCACAACTCCGCGTGCACACATTACCTAATATCATGAAAGTTGCTGTTCCAGCTCCCCAGCATTCTCCCATATTTGGGCAGTTTCCGCTTTCACAAATTGTATGCAACTTGTGTTGGTCTACTAAATGCCTAACATGTTTGTAATTTTCTCCGATGGGGAGTTTAACCCGAAGCCAATCTGGCTGTTTACGCTGGGGAGGTGGTAATGAAATACTTTCAGGAGATTGGGACATGTTGCAAAGGTAGTACTTCGCTACTTTCTTCTTCCAAAGAGAAGTGCAATGTATGCCTGAAAAAAAAGAGGCTTTTCTTCTTGCAATGCCATGATTGGAATGCCCCCCGGATAATACTCAACGCTGCAACCGATCTCTAAAGCGCTGACTACTTCGTTGAACCTTCCGTAGTCATATCGAAGAGAAGTTTTAGCAAAAGCCCCGGGCTTTAACCGTAATTCATTCCAGCCACGCCAAAAACCACCTGCGCCAAGAATGGAAGGGCCCAGAAAAAGTACTGAATCCTCCGGTGTATACTTAATGTATTTAATATTGGTTCCGGTAGGATCTTCTACTTGAACAAAATAAGGTTTAAGTAGACCAAGCGCCAGCCCCCCATTATAATTCCAGGATACGGAAACGCCATTTTTGTTTCCCTTTTGTCCAATCAGACGTTGTTGTCCAATTCCCAGGGATAACTGGTAAAAGTTATTCCTCTTCCCATAGATGTAGGGATTGCTGATAAATAAAAAAGGATTGGATAGATTTTGAAATCGATTTTCCTTGGGGTGCTTTATTTCAGTCAACTCAACCCGGTAAACAGTTGATTTGAGTGGTGTTTTCATTTTGGCCTGCTCATATAAAAAACCATATCCATTTGTACGCGCTTGAAATCCAAAAATGCTTTGCTTGGTGTAAACCAAGGTCCCTTCCTCTGCCTGACGAATGAGTGCATTAATTTTTTTTCGTTTTTCTGCTTTTCGGTCATCCCGACTACCCTGACGATCTAGCGTAAACTGCGCCTGAACTTGTACAAGCGATAGTATTAAAATAAAAAAAAGGAAAAGCTTTTGCACGACTTTCATTTAAATAACAACGTAAATTTATGGAAATTATTGAGAATGACTTCTGTTGTTGAATATCAAGGAGATTTACGAACGCGGTGTGTTCATCTGCAAAGCCAATCGGCTTTACTTACCGATGCGCCTACCGATAATCAGGGAAAGGGTGAACAATTTTCACCTACTGATCTTTTGGCTACCAGCCTGGCGTCTTGTATGCTCACCGTGATGGGAATTAAAGCACAGCAATTGCATATTAACATGCAGGGATTCACGTTAAGCGTTACTAAAATCATGGCCGCGAATCCACGAAGAGTAAGTGCAATTGAGTTGACTGCATCTATTCCAGAAACAATACAGCAACTTGATACCTCTACCAAAGAGGTCTTAAAAAAAACTGGAGAAAGTTGCCCTGTTATTAAAAGCCTACACCCGGATATTAAAATAACAATTGAATGGGGTGAGTGGACTACTTGAATTGCTGCAAGTGATGAATCACGCGGCTCACAGGCAATCCCATGACATTATAAAAATCGCCCTCAATAGACTGGATACCTACCACACCAATCCATTCCTGAATAGCATAGCCCCCTGCTTTATCGTAGGGTTTGTACTGATCTACGTAATACTCAATTTGAGCTAATGAGAGGGGATGAAAAGTTACTGAAGTTGTCTCTGAAAAACTTATAGTGCGATCTCCTTGCGTTAAAATAACCCCTGTAATAACTTGATGTTTAACCCCAGACAACGAAAATAACATACTGATTGCCTCCTCTCGATGAACGGGTTTACCCAAGATATGATCTTGAAGCACCACCATAGTATCTGCAGCAAGAATGATACTTTCCGAGGTACATTTTGATTGCACAGCCCTTGCCTTTTTGGCAGCGATATAAACAGGAATCTCTTCCTTGGATAAAGTGGGTGGAAAAGACTCTTCTGCGTCACTGACTAGCACAGTAAACGGGATATTAGCCCACTCTAATAACTGCTTACGACGAGGGGACTGTGACGCTAATATGAGTGGATTCATAGATTAAAAATAAAAGAAGATCATTGAAAAAATTCCCGCTAATAAAAACCACTTCATTCGGTTGCTCAACAAACTAAAATCTTCCTCCTTGTTAGCCTGAGTCGTTTTCCTGATCAACAGTATAAGAGGTGCAACCAAAAAGAGGAATGCATAGACAAAAGCAATACGCATCTTAAATTGAAGCAAATACACCATAACAACCAGCAATAAAATTAATAGCAAGAAAAGCCAAAGTAAGGCAACAAAGCGCGCCACTGGAATTCCCCAGACAATTGGTAATGTTTTACACCCATGTCGACGGTCTCCCTCCCGATCCTCAATATCTTTTATCAACTCTCGGGCCATTGTGGAGAGAAATGCTAAACCAGCATACAAGGAACATAATTGATAAAAGCGTGCCTGTCTAATTTCTTCACCTTTCACTAAATCAAGCGGATTGATTTTAGATAGAAAAAATATTATAATGGTCCAAGCTACCAGCAGTGAAATCAAGATATTGCCTACTAAAAAGCTCTTTTTGAATCGAACAGAATAAAACCATAATAACAGTATAGCTGCCAAATTGAGAGGAACCAGGTAAAGATTAGAAACGGAGCGAACGGCATAAAAGGTAAAAATCAACCCGCAACTGCTACACAAAAAATGTAAAATCATAGCCCCCCGTCGACTAATGATTTTTCCAACTACCAGCCGTTGTGGGCGGTTAACCTCATCAATAGCCACATCAAAATAATCATTGATGATATAACCACCCGCGGCAATCAATAAGGAAGCCGCCAACAACGCATAAAACTGATTGGTATCATTGGCAGGAATAGACCCTTGATAGATGGGCTGGTAAATACAAACTTGCAACAAACACTGCGTAAGTCCAATAAATAATAAATTGGGTAGCCTTATTAATCTAAAAATTCCACGAAGCGTATGCATAAAGCGCTTGAAATTATTGCGAGGTGACGGTTGAATCGATCTCCCAATCCCCTCTTGCGCGCATCACTTTTTCAATAATATCACGCACACATCCATTCCCCCCTGATTTGGCAGAAATAAAATGAGCAACAGCTTTCACTTCAGGTACTGCATCGGCAGGACAAGTGGCCATCCCGCAATAATGCATGACCGCTAAATCAGGAATATCATCCCCCATGTACAAGGCTTGTGAGAAACTGATTTTTTTTTGAAGAAGAAGATCCTGTACCAATTGTTGCTTATTCTGTACACCCATATGAACTTCGTTGACCCCTAATTTCACAAGGCGATCCATTGCCGGCTCACTAGATGCCCCAGAAATAACAAAAACATGATACCCTTTCTTGACAGCCAATTGTAGCGCAAAGCCGTCTTTGATATTCATCGTACGAAGTTGCATGTGATCTGGCGCCAGCAAAATATTGCCATCGGTAAGCACGCCATCCATATCAAAAAAGAAAGCGGTAATCTCTTCAAAAGTGGAAGCTGTTTGCATATTCTACTTTTGATTATCACGCCATTCATAAACCCAGGAGCTTTGAATCATTTCCAAATGTCCCTCGGTGCTTTCTTCCCGTTTTCCTGTAAAGCCTGGAATTTCCAGTACCCACTCCAGCAAATCTGTAAAACGAATGCGATAAATTTTACTTTCGGTGAAGTCATCTCCAAATCGCTCATATAATTTTAAGGCGATATCCTCGTGGTCACTCCAGCCGATCGGAGGTTCAAAATGTGTCATATTATAGTTGATAGTTATTCACCTAAAAATTGAGATTGATCAGGAATTCTAACGATGATTTCGCCCTGTCCCTCCTGGAGCACGCATTGGCAACCCAGCCTTGAGTTCAGACGTGGGTTGACTGCACGATCAATAAAATCCTCTTCCTTATCGCTAATTTCTTCCAAATACTGCTCCCCACTTTCAACATAGAGATGACAGGTGCTACAAGCACAAACCCCGCCACAGTTATGATGTAGCTCTATATTGTTGAGGAGTGCTACTTCAAGCAAACTCTGGCCAGGCTTTACTGCTTCGAGTATGGCAGGCGCTAACCCGGATTGTTCAAATGTAAATCGTATTGTATACATAGCGGTGGCAAAGGTAATAGTTCTGCGAAGAAGGAGGCTTGATATGGGCTTTAAAATAATTTTTCCTATTCTTGCCTAACTTGCGGCCATTCCGGCAGCAAATTTTTTGTACAAATGGCAACAAATTTATTAATAGTAGAGAGCCCTGCAAAAGCAAAAACAATTGAAAAAATCCTGGGGAAGGAGTTTCAAGTAAAAAGTTGCTTTGGGCATATCAGGGATCTTGAAAAAGCAGGAATGGGTATTGATCTTGAGAAAGATTTTACACCTCGCTACAAAGTAGCCGCTGATAAAGAAAAAGTGGTCAAAGAGCTATCCTCATTGGCTAAAAAATCAAAAGAGGTTTGGTTAGCAACGGATGAGGACCGCGAGGGAGAAGCGATTAGTTGGCATCTATGTGAGGTACTTGGCCTTGATCCCAAAAAGGCCAAGCGAATTGTTTTTCATGAAATTACCAAACCCGCCATCCAAGCCGCAGTAAAAAAACCCAGGAAGGTTGACATGAACCTGGTGATGGCCCAGCAAGCCAGAAGAATATTAGACCGCATTGTAGGATTTGAGCTTAGCCCAGTTCTTTGGCGAAAAATGAGCATGCGAAACAACCTAAGCGCTGGACGTGTACAAAGTGTGGCCGTTCGATTAATTGTAGAAAGAGAAAGGGAAATCAATACGTTCCTTCCTGCCAGCCATTTTAAAGTTGAAGCCATTTTTTCAGCGAAAGATTTAGATGGGAAGCTAGTCCAATTCAAAGCGGAGGGAAAAAAACAAAGCACTGTTGAATCAGCCGATCAATTTTTAAAAAATTGTATTGGGGCTAAGTATACAGTTTCATCGATTCAGGTTAAACCCGGAAAACGTTCGCCTGCCCCTCCGTTCACCACGTCTACCCTACAACAGGAAGCCTCCAGAAAATTGGGTTATGGTGTATCCAGAACGATGTTGATTGCGCAAAAACTGTACGAAAACGGATATATCACGTACATGCGTACGGACAGTGTCAATCTGAGCGACACTGCATTGGCAGCAATTAGTGATACGGTTCGATCACAATACGGAGAACAATATCACCAGTTCAGAAAATTTAAGAACAAGAACGAATCTGCACAAGAAGCGCACGAAGCTATTCGCCCTACTTATATGAATAACGCCACGATAAAAGAGGCAGAATGGGCAAGATTGTATGAGCTCATATGGAAAAGAACCATGGCTAGTCAAATGTCAGATGCAGAATTGGAAAAAACCACTGCACAAATCAGTATCACTGATCAAAAAGAAGAGCTGACAGCCTCAGGAGAAGTTTTAAAGTTTGATGGCTTTTTGAAAGTATATAGAGAAGATCGAGATGAAGAGGAAAAGGACAATGAACAAGAGGAAGGCATGCTCCCACCCCTGCAAACAGGTCAGGAATTGCCCCTTGTATCCATGAAAGCCATTGAACGTTTTAGCCGTCCATTACCACGCTATACCGAAGCATCTCTGGTAAAGAAACTGGAAGAATTAGGAATAGGCAGACCCTCCACTTACGCGCCTACTATTTCAACCATTTTAAAAAGAGGATATGTAGAAAAAAGAGACAAAGAAGGAACCAGAAGAGACTTCCAGGTACTGGTACTTAAAAATGATAAGATTAGTAAATCAATAGAACAAGAAAACACTGGGGCAGAAAAATCGAAATTATTCCCCTCTGATCTTGGTTTAGTAGTAACCGATTTCCTTTTGCAGTACTTCGATGATGTAATGGACTACGGTTTTACTGCTAAAATTGAAAATGAATTTGATGAGGTTGCTACTGGAAAGCTGAAGTGGAATAGTATGATAAAAGACTTTTATAAGCCTTTTAAAAAAGATGTAGACAAAACCATCGAAACAGCAGAACGAATTAAAGGTGAAAGAGAACTGGGGGTTGATCCTGAATCAGGAAAACCCGTTATCGCCCGTATGGGGCGTTACGGCGCCATGATTCAAATTGGAAAAGCGGATGATACAGAAAAGCCCCGCTTTGCAAAAGTTCCTACGGGTCAGAGTATCGAAACGATCACATTTGAAGAGGCGCTCTCTCTTTTTGGCGCACAAGGACCCATGGGAAAATACGAGAACAAAGATGTATCCGTCAATGTTGGACGTTTTGGGCCTTATGTAAAATGGGGAGATGAATTTGTATCCTTACCGAAGGGTACTGATCTGGGCACGGTCGGACTAGAAAAGGCAATTGAGTACATCAAGGAAAAACAGAAAGCGGATGCTCCTGTTGGTTCCTTTCAGGAAAAAGGAATTACTAAAGGAAGCGGACGTTTTGGTCCTTATATCAAATGGGATGGCCTATTTATCAATGTGCCTCGCCGGTATGATTTTGCCAATTTAACAGAGGCCGAAATGCATGAATTGATTGAGGCAAAAATGAAAAAGGAAGAGAACCGATACATCACCCGGTGGCCTGCAGAAAAAATTAGTTTGGAGAATGGACGCTGGGGTCCATTGGTTCGATATGGTAAAAAATTAATTTACTTACCGAAGAAAGAAGACGGCTCAAGAACATCTGCAGAGGAAGCTAAAGCCTTGTCGTTGGAAGCGGTAAAGGCAATCATTGAAACGCAAGTCCCCGGCGCATTTGCAAAAAAGAGTACGTCAGCCGCTACAAAGAAAACCAAGAAAGCTAGCCCCAAAAAAAAGAAATAAATCATGAAGCGCAATTACTGGGAGAAAATGGCCCCCCACTACCAGGAAGAAATATTTGATGTGCTTCAAAATGATAAGAAAAAATGGATTGCTAAATCCATTCGCACCTATGCTAATCCGCAACATCAGGTGATAGATATAGGATGTGCAGTAGGTAAATGGCTTCCCATTTTATCCCCTCTCTTTAAGAAAGTGATTGCGTTAGATATCTCGAGTAATAATTTAAAAATCGCCCAATCACTCTTTCCGAACTTAAAAAATATTTCTTACCGGCAAGGTGATATGAGCAACAATCGATTGCGTTTACAACCTGCAGAAATGGGAGTCTGCATTAATGCCTTGCTCACCCCACATGCAAAGGATCGTGCGATTTTTTTTAAAAACCTACAGCGTTGTATAAAAGCAGGAGGTACCCTAATCTTAACAGTACCCTCCGTTGAGTCTTACCTGCTGACCAGGATTATCCAGCAACAGTATAAAATAGATGCAGCCCTTTTTTCTGAACGGATAACTAAAGAAAAAGCCTTTCAAAACTGGAAGAACTTAAATCAAGGCGTGTTGAATATTGACAATGTTCCTCATAAACATTTTTTACAAGAAGAGCTGTCATTAAGTTTACTACAACACCAGTTTGAACCCATACAGTTTAAAAAAATTGAATACGACTGGGATACTGAATTTGTAAAACCCCCTCGTTGGCTCAAACGGCCACGTCCATGGGACTGGCTGGTAGTTGCCAAAAAAATAACAAAGTAGTCCACTGTTAAGATATGTGGAAAAGTTCCCCTTCCTAAAACCAATCCCATGCATGAAATTGTGTGTATGGGAACCGCGAATGAAATTTCAGCACTACTCAATTTGATTGACGATCCTGATGAGGAAGTGTTTGGTGCTGTGTCAGCAAGGATTGTTGATTACGGATCTACCATAATACCTACATTAGAGCATTGGTGGGAAACAATCCCCAATGAACAAGTTCAAACCAGAATCGAAGGACTCATTCATCGTTTACAACTGCGAGAACTAAAAAGAAATTTGACCGACTGGAAGGAAGCCTCACGACATGAGCTACTCACGGGTTCCCTCTTGGTTTCCACTTTTCAATATCCCGATTTAGCTACTGCGCCCGTTATTACTGATACGGAGCGTTTGAGAAGAAATATTTGGCTAGAATTGAACAATTACCTCACTCCACTGGAGCAAGTAAATGTTTTCCATAATATTCTTTATGGATATTTTGGTTTGAAAACAATTCCCAGAGACGAATACAAAACAGAAGATCACCTGATCCATAAAGTATTATCCAGCAAAAAAGGTTCACAAGTTGGCAATGGTCTGTTATATCTTGTTTTATGCGAGTTACTCGATCTACCCATCCGGGCAATACAACTTCCTGAACAATTCATACTGGGATATTTTAAACCTGATCATGAAACGAACACCTTGAAAGCCGCTTTTTTTATTGACCCTTCGGGTGGTCAGATTTATACACACAGGGACATAGAAACTTATTTTAAACGCATCAATGAGCCCTTGGAACAGAACTATCTCACTCCTCGTTCAAATGTAGATACGATTGCAACTGTTCTGGAAGAGTTATCCAAATCTTATGACCCAAGCAAAGAGGGTTATAAAACGCATGAATGCTTGGAATTAGCTCGTTATCTAAAGTTATAAGATCACTATAAGGAAAGTGACCAGCCCTCCCGGTATTCTCTTTTTACAAATTGGTTAGCTTCCTCAAAGTTGGTAACACGCATAGCTGCAGCATCCCATATTAATTTCTTGCGCCCTAAATATTTATCCTCCCAGCCTTTTAGATTTGGATTTTTAATCATCCAGCTACGGATTGCCAAGTTCCCCATTAGTATGCTTTCGGTAAAAGGACCCGCATACTCAAAAGGAGAACTGGTTACTCCTTTTCCGTATCCAGCGATGCAAGCATTAACCCATTGCAAATAATGCCCTTCAGGTACACGCGGTAAAGTTGGTTTAGGCAACTCGATTTCTTTCATTAAACGGGTTGGTAGTAATCTTGGATTAGCCCCATAACAATCCATCAGCAATTTTCCTTTTGTACCAATAAAAAGCACACCCCCATCCCAATTACCAAAGGATTCTTCTGGAGATAACTCCTCTGGACGAGGAGGAAGTAAGCCTCCATCATACCAGGAAACTTTTATAGAACCCTTTCCATCAGTGCGAGGATAATTGAGATGAATGATTGACGAAGGAGGACAAGCTTCTGCAGCTGGTGTATCATTCCACATTTCACGCCAAATGGTAGCTACACTGCATTCGGCTGAGGTAGGATAAAGTATTGGTAAAATACGGTAGATAGGATCCATAATATGACAAGCCATATCTCCTAACGCACCCGTACCAAAAGCCCACCAGCCTCTCCAATTAAAAGGAAGATAAGACGGGTTATAAGGAATGTTTTTAGCTGTACCCAGCCAGAGGTTCCAATCCAATTCTGCTGGTATTTCATGCAGACCAGTTGGAGCGGGCATACCTTGTGGCCATACTGGACGGTTGGTCCAAGCCTGTGCTTCAACCACCTCTCCAATCAAGCCAGCATTATATATCTCTTGTGCAACACGAACACCATTTCCAGAGCCACCCTGATTACCCATTTGAGTAACCACCTTGTATCGTTTTGCAGCAATCGTTAACATTCTAGCTTCATAGATGTCGTGGGTTAAGGGCTTTTGCGTGTATACATGCTTGCCCAATTGCATTGCGGCGAGGGTTGCCACAGCATGTGTATGATCAGGGGTTGAAATGGTACAAGCATCAATGATATCCTTCTCCTTGGAGAGCATCTCTCTGAAATCTTTGTAATAAGTGGCTTTGGGAAAGGATTTCCTAGACCGTGCAGCTTGCCTCTCATCTACATCACACAAAGCAACAATGTTCACATAAGGGCTTTTTGCAATCTGCGCAAGATCACCTGCACCCTGTCCCCCTACGCCAATGCCTGCCACATTTAATTTGTCGCTGGGTGCAATAAATCCTTTTCCAAGAACTGAACGAGGAACTATCATCCATCCAGCAGTTGCCATACCCGCTTGTTTAATAAACTTCCTTCTAGCGTTAATGTGTTGGGATTTCATTAGCTAACAATTTATCTATTTAGTGAAGATGATGACGCTGAAATACAAATGGAAGCAGATCGATTGATGCTTTTACAATTAAGAGATCTCCCACTTCGCCAGCTAATAGCAGACGAACAGGATGGTTGACTCTTGATTCAAACTCACTTAATGCCTGACGACACATACCACATGGAGAAACAGGACTATCACTTTTTCGATCTACAAGCAAATAAGTAATAGCCATTGTGTCGATTGCCACACCAGGAAATTGTACCCCAATATTGCCGAGCAGTACACGCTCAGCACAAATGCCAACAGGATATGATGCATTTTCCTGATTGGATCCGAGAACAATTTTACCATTGATAAGCCTTGCAGCAGCACCCACTTTAAAATTTGAGTAAGGAGCGTATGCTTGTTGAGCGGCCTCGTTTGCTGCTACTAATAAGTCTACATCCTCAGCAGGTAATTCCGTACGATTGTTTACACGATAAAACTCAAATTGATAAAGCTCCTTTTTCATGCTAGATTAACTAAAAAGGCTCCAACGTAGGAGCCTTTAAAGTTAAGTTATTTGACTGTTCGAAACAATCGATTCCATCGAGGTCCGTTTTCCCAACTAAACCATATCAGCCAAGCTTTACCCACTATTCGGTCCTCAGGCACAAAACCCCAAAAGCGGGAATCCTGTGAGCCATGACGGTTATCCCCCATCATCCAATAATAATTCATTTTAAAAGTATATGAATTAGCAGGTTTTCCATTCAAGTAAATTTTCTCATTTTCCCGATACAAACTATTATTCTCATAGACCCGTATGACACGCTCATAAAGAATATAAGTAGAATCGTTCAAAGGAATCGTTGCTCCTTGCTGGGGAATCCAGATGGGGCCATAATTATCTTTTGTCCACTTGAAGTAAGTAGTGTCGTAAGGATAAACATCACCTGAGGTAGTGCGTGGATCCATATCAGCTACTGCTGCCGACTCATAGACTTCGTCATCAGCCACCAGGGGACCGTCTAAAAAAGGCTGAGACTTGAATTTTGCAACTTTATTGTAAGGCAGATTAATGACATAGCGTCCGGACATATCCATACCAAACTCAGTAGTATTGAATTCCTCCTTCATGATTTCAGGATCCAATGGAACCGTAGAGCGAAAGGAATAGGTGTATTGGGCATCCGGTGGCGGAGACACTTGCTTACCATCAATAAATAATTGACCTCCTTTCAAACTAAGTAAATCCCCAGGGATGGCAACGCAACGTTTAATATAATTATCGGTTTTATCATTGGCATGAATAGCTAATGGATAATTCACAGGATCGTTCAAAACAATATTTCTTCCGGCATCAATATTACCATTACCTAAACGACGGCACACATCGTAATAAGGATCTTTTGATTGAAACTCCGGTAAATTAATCACGGTATCACCTGCTGGAAAATTGAACACTACAGCATCATTGCGCATAACCGGTGAAGCAAACCAGCGTATATAAGGAAGGGCTCCCCATGTTGTGTAAGACTTTTTATTGGAACCAAAAGGCATATAGTTATGAACAAATGGAACAGCTAGCGGCGTATTTGGAACACGGGGGCCGTAACTAAATTTACTGACAAAGAGAAAATCATTTACCAGTAAGCTTTTTTCCATGGAACCCGAGGGAATAGTATAGGCTTCAAACACAAACGTTCTAATCAAGGTTGCTGCTACTATGGCGAACACGGCCGCATCAAACCATTCCCGCCATGCAGGCTTTTGATTTTGTTGAACGCCTTCTTTTCCAATAAAAGCAAGATCCTGTTGTGAAGCTAGCCAGGGAAAATAAAAAGGGGCAAAAAAAACTGCAGCGGTATGATCCAGCAAGGAAAACCGACCAAATAATTTCGAGAACTCAATAAAAATTCCGGGTGTAATAAACCAACCTACTACTGGGATAAATTGCCAGAATACCCAATGTACAGGTCTCCCACTCAATCGCTGCATGATCCACGTATTGTAAAATGGTATGTAAGCCTTCCATGCCTGCTCTCCAGCCTTTTGAAATAGTTTGGCCAGACCAAAAGAGGGCAACAGCACTAAAAGTGTGCTAATTAAAATAACAAAAAGGAAATGCTGAAGAGGCATACTACTTTAATTGATACATGACTTCTTTGACCAACTTAACTGTTCTGGACACATCAGGCAATGCGGCTGTTACCAGATTGGGGGCATAATGCAAGGGTGCATCTGCAGCTGTAATTCTGCGGATTGGAGCATCCAAATAGTCAAAACCTTCTTTTTGTATACGATAAGACAACTCTGAGGAAACTGATGCGAAAGGCCATTGTTCTTCTACGATCACTAATCGGTTTGTTTTTTGAACACTCTCCAAAACGGTTTTCCAATCTAGCGGACGAATGGTTCTTAGGTCAATCACTTCTGCACTAACCCCCTCCTTCTCAAGTTCCTCAGCAGCCCCTAACGCCACTTTCATCATTTTATTGAAGGAAACAATCGTAACATCACGACCATTTCTTGCTACCGCGGCCTTGCCTAACTCTATATAATACTCTTCCGCAGGAACGATTGACTTGTCTCCATACATCACCTCACTTTCCATAAAAACCACGGGATCCTCTTCATAACGAATTGCTTGCTTTAAAAGCCCCTTGGCATCATATCCATTACTGGGAGAGACTACCTTGATACCTGGAATATTAGCGTACAGCGATTCGAATGCAGTGGAGTGTTGAGCTCCTAGCTGACCCGCCGATCCATTGGGTCCGCGAAAAACAATAGGACAAGTAATTTGCCCACCGCTCATTGCCAGCATTTTAGAAGCTGTATTTAAAATTTGATCTAAAGCTAAAACTGCAAAATTCCAGGTCATGAATTCCACAATTGGACGAAGTCCATTTTGTGCTGCTCCAACACCAACTGCAGAAAACCCTAATTCTGAGATAGGCGTATCAATTACTCGCTTAGCCCCAAACTCTGCCAACATACCCTGGCTTACTTTGTAAGCGCCATTATACTCGGCAACTTCCTCTCCCATGAGAAAAACTCGTTCGTCCCTACGCATCTCTTCGGACATAGCCTCTCGAAGCGCTTCTCTAAATGCAATTGACCTAGACATAAATAGCTGATTTTTAGCAATGCAAATGTAAGCACCCCCCTTAACAAATCCTACTGTACCACACTCAACCCATAGAATTAACGCAGATTTAGAGAGCCCCGGATAACTTGGCCTTACCTTTGTGGTCCTATGAAAAATATTAAGATCATAGAGGTCCCCTCTGAAATTGGGGCAGGAACCCGGGGCGCCAGTCTTGGAGTTGAAGCCATAAAGATTGCTGCACTGGATTTTATGAGTAATTTTTTCATTCATTTTCCTTCCGAAAAGATTCCTAC
>Ga0129336_10000795_pt1 | contig 18652 bp, 16 predicted proteins | sample CPB6_02_DNA_FD_96878 | JGI IMG/M metagenome (GOLD analysis project Ga0129336, IMG submission 96878) | Freshwater to marine salinity gradient microbial communities from Chesapeake Bay, USA - CPBay_Sum_0.6_0.2_DNA | ecosystem: Environmental > Aquatic > Marine > Coastal | place: USA: Chesapeake... | reverse complement strand
GGGCCAGCCGTCATCGCCTGACCCTTTGCCGCGAATGGGTTATCTGGAGCCAATGGGCGCTTGCTCGCCTGCTCGGCGTTGTAGGCGTCAATTTCGTCCTTGGTCAGGCCAGCCGCCGTGCTTGCTGCTGGAGTCAGCAGCCCGCCAATAAGACTCGTTGCCGCCCCGCCAATGGCACCGGAGATCATCTGGCGTTGGCGCTGCGCCTCTGCAGCGGCTCGCTGAGCTTCCATGCCTTCAATGCTGGCAAGTCCTTGACGAGCTCGCTCCTGTTCCCGGGAACGGAGCTCCGCAAGTTGGGACGCGTATTGCGCCTGTACATCAGCACCCTGTGCCATTGCGGCTCGCTGAAGACCAGCTTGCTGTTGCGCCGTTCCGCGCGACGCTTGCGCCTGAAGATCCTGAAGCGCTCGACCTCGAGCATAGGCAAGGCCTGCTTGCCCTTGAGTCGTTCCGCCTTCTGCGACTTGGCGAAACGGAGCCTTGGCACGCTCGATTGCCTCGCGTTCCTTTTGCTCTGCATCACCGGCAAACAGTTTGTCGAGCGCGTTCGAGATGAATGGACTCGCCGCGCTTACACCTGCCCCGATCAAGCCAATTGTCAACGGATCCATGTCGACTCCTAATGCTTCGCCTGTTCGGTAGTACGCTTGTTTAGGCCAGTCTTCAAGCCAACAACCATCGCAATGTTCGACAGTCGCAGGTTTGAATTTTCGTGCGGCGTATTGGTCGTCTCTTGAAACGCGAAAGAGATGAGCTGGCCCTTCTGATATGGCTGATGCATCTCAAGACCGAGAAGTCCAGTTCCTTGTAGCGTTTCCAACAATTGCGCTGGCGTCCACGTTGAGAAGCCGACTGAAACCCCATCCGGAGTTGCTGCAAACGATACCGTTGGCGCAGAACTATCAACGGAGATGAACGCCAATCCATTCAACCGAATGCGTTTAAGACGCTGGAAGCCCTGCACCTGATTCATCGCGATAGGCGCAAGGGAGAATGAGATTCCTGGATATGACAACGCATATGACGGCGTTGGCGAAGGCGTCAGATTCGGTAGCTTGTCAACGTACTTTTCGGTCAGCTTGTAGACCGTCGTCAGCTTGAGGTTGCTATTTGGCGCCGCCGTCTTGGTTGCAATGTATGGCACGCCCGCCATCGACGTCATGAAGGCATAGCCGTCCCCAAGCGGGGCAAGCACCCACTCGTACCAAGACTGCCCTCGGTAGCTGTACACAAGGCACTTGAAGTAGCTGCTTGTCGTCTCATGCGTCGGCGCCTGCTCGTGGCCGATGAAGTAGATCTCCTCTGCCTTGGCATTGTGAACGCATGAAGGAACATACTTGTAGGCATTCAGCGAATCCACGACCTTGTCGCCGATTGCTACAACCTGAAGAGATGGCGTCAGAAGCTCAAGGCCCCGCTCACTGCGGAAGAACACACCGACGGGTGTCTCGATGATGGATCGGTGGTCCGTGCAACCAATGCCAGACTGAAGCTGCACGGGCTCCGCCAAGCCATTCGCATTGCCTGTGTCATCCGGCATCGTACCAGCGATGACGAAGATCGTGTTTCGCTTGAACACGATGAGATTCGAGTTCATCGACGCTAGGCCAGTGACTGCCCCACCTTGCTCGATGCTGATCGTGAGCAGGTCGTTGAACCCAGGAGCATCGGTGGGCGATAGCTGCTTCGAGAACCAGACTACAGTCGGGTCATCCGCTCCGCCGATAACGAGGCGGTTCTGGTGGATGCACATAGACTTGCAGCCAGGGGGCGCGACATTGTCGAGGACGCCACCAGCTGTGTACAAGTACGGTTGCGACAGAATGCCGTTGTACTCACCCTGCGGACCATCGAATACGGCATTGAACCACTTATCTTGGTTCCGATAGCCACGCTGCCCCATGTTGCGAACAACAAGCCCAACTGGCGAGTTGCTCTGGAACCCATTCCACGGCTCTGTCGCTCGAGGGACAACGCCACGCGTTACGTTTCGATTGATGACGAAGTCTCCGACGGGATTCTCGAAGTTGCTCCATGGCATTCGATATAGAACCGTCGAGTATGGCTCCGCTGTTGTGTACGGTTGGATCACAACGCGACGTGCATCCGCTTCAGATCGAATCTTCCTATTTGTCAGCTCAAGTCTTGGCGCAAAAAAGCCCCATTTGAATAGAGAGACGGTCTTAGGAGTTTGGCTTTGGCCATCTGACGTTTTTGTGATTTTACCCTGCTGAATCTCTGCGCATATTGTGTACACGGCCGACAATGACGGTGCCGACTTAACCATGCGTCCAGTGCCGTCTGCATATTCATAGCAGAACGACATCATGAAATTTCCAGCAGTATCTTGCGGGTTATACGTTGATGTATTTGCGTTATCCCACCCTAGTGCGGCGCGAGGAGCCCATAAGAAATATGCACGGTCAAACGCATTCTGGCCAATTAGGTAAATTGGGTCTCCAGACGAATTCCAATATGTGCTCGTCGCATGGTATCGACCATAAAAATGTTGCAGCCCATCCGCATTTGGACTCGATGCCTGCGGCGTCCTAATATCAATGGCAGCATACTCATAGTTCTGTGCGCCTGATCCTCCCCATGACGTCTGCAGGTACCCCCATGGGTTTGTTGCGGGAGCGTACCCATCCACACCGGAAATCGATGCCGCGTCATTGAATGACTGAAGCCCAGCCTCTTGCAGGAAAAATGGTCGCGTCACGGCCGCAAGTGGATATTCCAATGACCCACTTCGCGGGAATATCTGGAAAAATCGACTACCGATTGTAGTTAGATTGGCTGGTCTCGCTCCGCCATCGCTCCACGCAATCGACGTAAGATCTCGTTGAGGCCAGACCATATGGCCAAATTCACCGCAGTTCACACCATCAAAAACGCTCAGGACGCCGCCATTGACGAATGTGTAGTCATCGAATGGCAGCATCTTGCGCCACGCCTTGCCATCCGACTCATACTTAATTGCTAGGCATTCCTGGCTTCCTTTTGATGATCCTTGACGCAGCAGGCCCATCGAAAGATTCGTGTTATTCGGAGATGCTGAATTGCGTGCGCGCATCAGCGTCGGCACATTAAACGGCGCAGCCGTTACGCGCATAGCGTTTGCCGCGTCAACAAACAGTCCAAGATTGTTTGTATATGTAACTTTTTCTGGCGTTGGGAAGCTGCCAATAGCCTCAGATCCAGCCGCATTTGGAACAGTCAACGCCGCACTTCCGTTGGTGACACGAACCAAGAACGTGCTCACTTGATTGACATCACCAGATGGCGTTACTGCGCAATAATACTGATTCGACGATGCATCGAATTGGTCCGCCCCTGCTCGAACAAGCGACCCGGTCAGACGCCACGGCCCACCAAGCGCGCATTTCAGAACGGATGTCGTGCCTCCGGATACAGGCACCAGGCTTTCATATGCCGCCATCCCCGTTGCGATTGCCGTGCCGTAAAATTCACAGAAATTGTTGTATCCAACTGGGTTTACTGCCGCGAACTCGTTCGCACCATTTGGGTTCGAGAATTTGCTCGCGACTGTCGATGACAATGCAAGCGTAATATCCGCAAGTCCCGAGGTCTGACGCCTATGAGCGACCGACCATCGGTGCACACAGTCCTCCATTTGCCCCGCGAAAATAAATGCGGACTGACCTTGTGGCACAGGAGTAGTTGTGTCCGGAACATCAAAATATTCCGGGATAACTGCACCATTGTAGCCAGTATTTACACCAGCCATAATGTTCCACGCACGCAACCCAGTAAGCGTACCCGCGCCAAGCGTCGGTGACACTAGACTCAGCGTGTTTGCACCAGCAGTCTCCAAATACCTCGTGGCAAAGTTGAATGGAGGAGTCGGTCCAAATGGCGCATTTGGATACCCAGGCAACGAATCATAGATTGCAGACGCAATAATGACGCCATTGGTATTTACTACAACTCCAACAGTAGCAATATCAAAGTCCTGAACACCGTCATTGTAGCGAAGCACGCACGTATGCGTTCCGGCGTTAAAACCAGTGCCGCCGCCGCTGGAGAATTCCAATAGATTAACTTGCCTAGTCGGATCCGGAAGTGCTGCCGTAATCCACGGTATCTTTTGGTCATTCGGATATTGTCGAACAGGTCTTGGAGCTTTTTCGTACAAAACTCCGCGCGGGTATAATCCACCTTGGCCCGACCAAGGTTGAGGGTTCAACCCTGACAATTTCCCGCGTAAATTGCCACCAACTGTTGGATTAAAATCTTGATATACTGAGCCGTAGTATTGTTGAACACTTGCTGGAACCGACGACAATCCAACGGCCACAGCTACTTCAGATGTTGGATCCAATGCAGTCTGCGTTGATGGATACGTCGGATGATCAGATGAGATCCAGAATGTCTCACCCTGTGAATAATCCACAGATTTGCTTGGATATGTCGGGCCATTCAGACCGAGCCCGTTGAACGCAACATCCAAATAATCTTGCGTCTGAAAGCCGATGTTCGGGATGGCTTTATATCCACGAGCAGCCAGTGTGTAGGTATCAATCGGAAACCCATCCGTGAAGGTTGCGTCGAGTGTGCCTAGAAGCATCTGGCAATCGGCAACTCCAGGATTTCCTGATCCATCATATGATACCGCAAGAGCTCTTAGCGATACTGCAACGGACACAGTCCATGTACTGGATGAGGTCTGAATGTATGTCGGCTCATTTTCAAGCACGACGCCACGGTTTGCGACAATACGCCATCCTGCTCCAACAGGAATGCTCTGTACGCTCGAGAGAATGTTCGACACCGTTGCGCGTGTCGATGCAGCCCCAGTCGTGTAATTAAATGTCACGACGACAGCGGGCAGCGGCGCAGGGTTGAAGACACCTGGACCAGGACTTGGAGCCAGTGTTTCCTCAGGGCATGTCACGAGGATTGCCGTAGGCGCCGCATTGGCATCAGGAATCCCGACAATGTCGAAGTTCCTATGGCATGACACAAAGCCAAGTGCAGCATGCGTCCTGGCAAATGAATAGACCGTCCTCAATTCACCGGAGTCCGCGTCCATCAACGCATACTCAATCTGAACCGCCGCCTTGTTGTACCAAGCGAGCACAACTGTAGACGCCGCATTGGTCCCGGATCCAGCTCCTGGATTGACAAATGCCAGTTTCAGATTGATTGCTGACGTAACCGGAGTCCCATCTCCATAGAACACTCGCGTCGGCGGAACGAGATACGAATCGTTCTCCACACGCTGGACGGAGTAATAGACCGAATTGTGGTCTCCAGCCGACTGGTCAAGCAAGGAGCGCTCTGAGACCAATTCTGCGCCGTTACGGGTTCCTGTTACCCATACCGTCGCTCTCTTCGTGTCGTTGTCGAAGAGCATGCTCTCAATTTCAATGATGGGCCCACCAGTCGATGCGACCGACACGAGCGTTCCGACATACTTGGGGACGTCGTTAACGTACCGCCAATTTCGATCCTTGGTTGCGTTGGCTGCATCCACCCCGACATGCTCGAAGAACTCGCCGCCACTAATCGTGACGAGGTTAGACCCAGCTGCCGAGGTGTGCTCCGACAAGGCCTCGATCTCACCCGTCAGGCCACGGTACCCAGAGAGCAGTTCTTCTTGGTCCTGCGTCCACTGATATAGGTCAGTCCATGTATTCGACCCATTATCCGCGACAAGGTATTGAGGACCCCATATATCTGTTCGCGTTATTGCGGCCGTTGGAGATGTCTGAATGCGACCAGTCCCGAACCGGAACGATGCGGGACTTCCAGCGATCCCCATGATTGACAGACCTGGCGTGTAATTGATCTGCTCAACCACAGCACCAGTGTCCCCATTAAGCCCAACAGCGACTGTCGGGAACGTAGATCCACTCACGGGACAACTTGCAAACCAGACAATGTTGTCTGCACTGCTGTATGTGACGCTAAGACCACCACCAATTTCGCGGCCTGCGACATTGCCCCAGTTTGCCGTTGTAATTGGGAATCCAGCACCAGTGACAAATCCTGGAATGGCTGCGAGCGTTGCCGTGATGTCCACCAACGCTGGTGTCGGTAGCGAATAGTCGATCATATACGCATACCCATTCAATGTCAGGTATGCTCTTGATGACGACTGAACCCATACAGATCGGTCTTCTAGATTTCGGTCGTCTGCATTTGGACCAAGCAAATATCCAGTTGGAATAGGTCCAAACGAATATTGAACGCTTCGATCTACAATCGACAACTCAACAAGTGAGTTGTTGCCATATGCGTCTGTCCACAACGCATTGTTTAGATGGACCGTCAGAAGTCTTGTTTGACCACCTCTTACAATGTGGCCGAGCAACTTCTTCGTATCTTTTTTGTCCGTTCCAACGGTGGTCGTTGTCTGCGACGCAAGGTCCGTCTTGTACATACGGCCCATACCAATCGACCCGACATTGTCGATTGCATACATGTACCCATTTATAATGGGTGTCCCGATCGCACTTGCCCATCCTTCCAATGCGGTGCCAGCCGTGAAATCACTGATCGTATTAGACGATACCGTATATACATAAATCTTTGACTTTTCACGAGTCCATACGGTGTCGATGCCATCAGTGTGAATATTCGATGTGTCAAACACATCTGTAATTGGCGTCGTGCCTATCGATTGCCATGCATATGAATTAGTGTATGGATCGTATCGTACAAAATAATACAACGCTGGGTTTGTCGGCGGGACCGACATGTACGCAAGGAAAACAACCTTGTTTCCAACGACGATCGGGCGACCAGCTTCGATGATTTGATATGTTGCGGCTACAGTATTTCCTGATGGATATGCGTCAATCGGAACAAGCCGGCCATCCGCTTCCATCACCATGGCCTCAAAGCCAAAGCGACGATCAAGCGCGCCCCTCTTCACCACCGACACGTTCTTGAGCTCAAGCATGTCGGGAGGAGACACTGCCAAGACATCATCGTCCTGGTTGATGCCACCAGTGAGAGGAACATTGACCACTTGCTCGTTCGACATCAGCGCACCTCAAGTTGCAGGCGTACGGGATCTAGCACATCATTCCCGTCTTTATCCTTCGGAGGAATGTATCGAAGCCTCATAATCCGTTGACCGAGAGGACCGGTGATCGGCACCATCTGCAAGTTCGGCACTGCATACGGGGCCGACGATGCCTGCGCCGTATTGGTCAGGACCTTGCCGATATTGAAGCCAGTCGGGTCTCGCCCGAGGTTATGCGGAACATCTACGGTTTGCCCTGGCTTAAACACGACGCCCTGATCTGGCCTGTTCGCCGAGCCAGAGGAGACTGTCGTCTGGTTCGGTGGGCCATTGCGCACCGCTTGTGTCGTCTGGCGCAGAGCATCCTGGATCTTGTCCAGAGCCTCATTGCCGGTAGGAGTGGGAGTGTACTGCTGAGGCTTTGTCTGCGGCTGCGCCATCGTTACCTCCAGTAGCCGTATGTTCTACTCAGAAGCCGGACGTTGCGAATACGCTCTGGCTGCGATGCATCACGCTCCGACGCATGCAGCTGGAAGCGTTGGAAAAGCTCGTCTCGCACTGCCTTGATTGCAGCAGCTTGCTCGATGCTCTCCTCTTTGAGGAGGCACTTGATTGCAGAATCTTTTACGACCCACTCATCCCAGCCCGCGCGACCATCAATGGTGTTCGCACCATCCGTCATCTTCTGCGGCGCCGGGTAATAGTAGATACGGAACGAGCCGCTAAGCGAGTCTGGCGCAATGCCGATCTTTTCTCTGCCACCGATCGTATACACTCGATACAACGGAAGCGCGCCGATTCCACCGCACAAGTCAATCTGACGCAAGGCGTTCTGTTCGTCCCAATTGAAACGCCGCAATGGGTTCCATTGGTTGTTGTTGCCGAACCACACGCCCTTGCATTTGTAGAAGTCACTTTCGCAATACCCTTTAATCTGGGCGTTGCTGCCAGTGCCGCCATTGCAATTAAGGACCAGCTCGTTGTTATTGGACCATGGGCTTGGAATCCAATATCCAGCACCCGAAGTCAACAGATGCATTGTCAGAATGGCACCTGTCGATGGGTCGACGCTGTCTACGGCTGCTTTGGCGATAATCGTTGGCGTTACGAATAGATTTTCAAGATCGACAGTATCTCCAACAACGTATCCCGTCCCACCAGTGTTGATATTCAGAATACGCGTAATGATGCCGGTCTTTCCATCCTGCAACAGGTCATACTCTCCTGCGCCAGTCGACGTGATGTCCACATAACGCAGGAGGTATTCCTGATCGAACAGTACGATTCGGTCGTAGAGCTCAGCCCACGACTGGTTGATGTACGCACGCACCTCTGCGGACGTGACGAACTGGGAGTTCACCATATCGGCTTCACGCCGAACGGCCTCTTCAAGCTCTGCAAGCGTCCGCGAGTATGCCATGCGCTAATCCTCTTCCTCGTACCCTTCTTCACTGCAAGCCTTGCTCATCTCCTTGAAGATGCTCGCCGCTTGCTTGTATTTGCCCTTGCTACCGGCCTCGAAGAACGCTCGTGCCATGGACTCGAGTTCCATGTCACCAGAGTCTTCGCTATCGGAAGCAAGGGACGGGGAGGAGCCGCGCTCCTCGCCCATCCCCGGCTTCTTCTTGCCGATGGCGATCATGAGGGCCATGCCGCCTTTGCCCTTCATCACGCAGGCACCGAGCTAAGGGTGCAGACAAGCGCGAGTGAAAGCTCCGAACCGCTCGGAGGATCTCCAGCGCTTCCGTTCTGCGGGTTGACCGTCGAGAAGGTCACAACACTCTCCGTCACTGCGGTCGGGCACACGATGACATGGTTTCCTGCAGCATACGGGGTAGCCGTAACACTGCCGGAGACGTCAACGATTTTGGCAACGGACGATGAGTTATCGAGCGTGGCCGTGTATGTTCCAGTGCCCGTGCGAGCAACTGTGATGCCGCGACCCGCAACGATCCCGGTCACAGCGCCAGTCGCACCGATGGAGACGCGCGTAAAGATCGTCGCCTGCTGTACGAGGTTGGTCCCCTTCTGAGGGTACATATACCTATTCAATGCCATGATTCGGCTCCTTTCTCAGGCCCGGATCAGAGGCCGAAGTTGGTGATGACGATGTTCGCGCCAGGGTTGTTGCAGATGAACTGCCCATAGTGGCCGAAGCGAACTTCGTACTGATCCGCATCGTTGACGCGGAGGTAGTCGTTGTTGTCCCAATCGAGCATCTGAGGAGCCGCGCCAAGGGTGCTGAGTTCCCAGGACGGGATCTGAAGCATGAGGGCCTTATTGCGCGGGCACATCGGTGCGGCAACGATGTTCATCGGACCATTCGCACCGTCATACTGAATGCTCTTGAACGAGATGCCGGCGATGTTGCTCTGGACACGATCGTAAACGATGTCCGAGCCGAGCGCCTTCTTGAGGTTCTGAAGGTCGAGCGGGTTCACGAGAATCGTATCAGGCGTACCAACACCTTGCACGAGCACGCGGCCCTCTGCCTCCATGAGCGCCTCGTTCATCGGGAGACCCGTTGCCGAGAAGTTCTGACCGGCAAGACGCACCGGATCCACCGTACGATCAAGACCCCAGAACGAATCGCCCGCAGACGGAGACGTGATCCAGCCTTGAACGCCAACAACCGGACCGCTGGCCTGGCCACCAGACGCAACGCCTGGCGTGCCGTTCCAGTCGCCAGAACGAACCACTTTGTAGTTTGCCGTAACGCCAGCCGTCGTGAGGTTCACAACGCCGCCGACGCCAACCACAGTAACAACGCCAGTCTGACGATTGATTGCGCTAACGTAGACACCATTCCCGGCATCCGTGGTCGCCGGGGTCGTGGTAACAGCAGCGCCAGCAGCCGTACGGAAATCGAGCTTCATCCCGATGAAGAAGTTGACGACATCCGCAGGCGTCGCGAGCGTAAACGAGGTAGCCGTTGCCGAAGCAACAATGCCACGGGTACCCGTGCCGTCACCGAAGAGCTGGAACTCGAGCTCCTGAAGCTCGTTCGTCGAGATGCCATCCGTCTCGTTGTTCCAAAGGTCAACGAGTGCACCGCTGGTCTTTACAGCGGCCTTCATGGTCTCGCCATCCATACGGAGAATTCCGTAGTGGCGGGTACGGTAAACTTGGAAACGGTTGTAGGTTCCACCGCCGCCATTGGTGCCAGCCTTCGAGATGCCTTGCGCAATCGCAAAGCTCGAAGACGACCCCTGCGGGCGCTCATTCTGAAGCGCGACGACGCGGAAGTCACCGTCAAAGTTCGTCGTCTTCTTAACGAGCGAAAGAAGCGGGAAGTTCTTGTAGAGCGCCTGAGGAAGCGCACCGTCCGGGTACTTGGTCTTAAGGATCGCCTGGACGGCCGAGTAGGTGGGGTTCGTGTATGGCATGATTCAGACTCCTAATTGGTTGCTTGCGAGGTTGCTTTTTTGACTGCGGCCAGAAGGGCAACCTTCTGCTCTTCAGCAGAAAGCTGTCCAAAGGGCTTGCCAGCAGTCCGCGTCTCGCTGGCAGCCTTCGTCGAAATGGTCCTCGGCGAGCTCTTCTTGGCTGCCGCGACCGGCGCCTGAGGAGCCGCAGGGGCCCCACCAAGACGCGATAGTTTCTTTCGGTATTTCTCTTCGAGGTAACGAATCACCTGAATATCTTCAGGCTGCTCGCCATTCTGCTCCTCATACCGCTCCGCAACGCTGATGGCTTCGCTCCACAGCGACTCCACATCGTCCTCGAACATGTTGTAAAGCGTCGGGAACTTGTCCTTGCTCACCTGGCGAAGGAACGTCGTGCGCGCCTCGGCGAGTTGCGCCTGCATCTGACGCTCTTCGGCCTCCTGACGCATACGCTCTCGCTCCTCACGAAGCGCCTTGATCTCCTGCTTTACCTCGTCAATCTCACCAAACGCACCTTCGTGCATCTGGCCCTCGCGCATCCCAGCGTCGATTAGGTCCTGGAACTCAAACCCGAATTCCTTGAACGTGCGCGCTGGCGCTCGACGAAGACGCTTGAAGATCTCGTCGATGACATGTCGTTGCACCTGCTCGACGCGCTCATCCGACTTGGCAAGCCTCGCCTCGAGCTCGCGGACCTTGCCTTCGGCTGCACGAACGCGACGTTCCGCTGCCTGCCGAACGGCAATAATCTGATCTGCGACGTCTTCCTCGGCTTCAGCCGATTCGCCTTCAGACTCGCTCTCCGCGCCTTCCTCAGCCTGCTCTGCATCCTCCGCTGCCTCAACGGTGGGCTCCTCTGTCGTCTCCGAGGATTCATCTGCCGCTGCAAGAGCTTCCTCTACTGGGGCCGCCGGCTCGTCCTCTCCACCCGACCCGCCAGCCGACTTGATGGCTTCGTTTGCTGCTGCATTCATACGTGCGTAAAGATCGTCAGACACTTGGTACCTCCTCTGGTGCCGGCGCTTGTGGTGCCGGTGGTTGCGCCGCTGGTGGCGGCTGGGCTGCTGCTTGCGCCTGTGCCTGCGCCTCTTGGGCTTCGGCCTGCATCTGCGCAATCAACGCCTCAATCTTCGACAGGTAGTCGTCCAGAGCGGCAATCCGCTCCTCTGGCACGCCGTCTACGCGCGCCTTGTTGTAATGCTTGCGGGCCCTGTCGTAGGCCACGTCAAGCAAGAGCCGCTTATCGGGGTCCGGATACGGAAGTCCCCGCAGGATGAGCGAACACGTCTTGTCGACGACATCGATGTCTGCGGTCTCAAGGTCCCGAGATGCATCAATGTCGGGCAAGTTGAGCATGTTCGCCACGACACGCCGATCCGTGATGATCTTGCGGTCAACGAGCTCGAGCGTCTCCTGAAGAAGCGCCGCTTTCGACTGCGACAGCGAGGAAATGGGCTCACATCGGAGCGTATACTCCTTGCGGTCCATCTTTACGTCTGACCAGTTGATGCGCTCGAGCGTGCCATCCGCTGGAGACAAAATCTCCACGTTCTCGCCCGCCTCCGCGGCTTCTTCGCATGCATCCACGATGAGCCACCCAAGCTCTACATGGAATTGACGCACGGCTTCATGCGCAACACGGAAGCGGCTGTCTTCCATGTCGTCATATACCGTGAGCGCGTGGCCCGACGCCTGACGAAGACCTGCCGGCAGGAGCGACTGCGCAGAAAGCTCCGAAATACCCTGATAGCGCAGCATGTTCTGCGCAATCATGTCCTTATACATGTACGTGTCAGGATGAACCGGCTGCGGATTGAAGACCGTCGGCTTCTCGCCCTGGTATTCGACGATGGTACCGACATCGTTGTCGATCTTCGTCTTCCCCAGGGTCCCAGCCTGCACCATAAGGTGCGAGCCACCCATGAGCTCGTGGGCAACCTGAATCTTTTCGGAGAGCTTGTCGTACTCGTCCTGTGCGGCCGCCAACTCCAGCGCCATCGACGGGCCATAGAAGCCAGCAAGGTCAGTATTCAGGCGCAGGAAGCCGAATCCGAAGTTGGATGTACGCTTCCACTGCGTGGTTGCGAGCGTTCCAGTCGAAAGGGCGATGACACGAAGCCCATCTTTGGCATTCGGGCCACTCGCAAGGTGCGTGGCCTCATAGACCAGAATCTGGTCAGAATACCGTGACGTGTTCATGTACGTCGAATCGTCATCGGCAGGTCGAGGAGCCGACAGAATGGCCTTCTTCCGCTCGTTTTCCGAGCCATAGAGGCCTTCTTCGTCTCCGCCGAACGCCTCGAGGACAACCGAACGGTCCATGTAGCATCGGTGGTAGAGACAGCGAGGCGTCCCATATCGAGCCTCCGCGTCAGAGACGAGAAGGTCGAAGATGGGCACGCGCTCCATTTGTACGGCGCCGTCTTGAACGTAGACCTTGCAGGCCGCGACGCCGAAAACCAGTACATCGAGCAGCAGTTGCGGGTAGATGCGCGCGTAACTCGCTGCATAAAAAGCGCCATGAAGAAAGCGGTCGAGCATCTTCGCTCGATAGCGCTGCAAGAAGTCACCACCGACCGTCAACGTACTCGGTAGCGGCATCTGGCGAGCCAGCTTTGCCTGCATGGTGTGGATTGCGTTCCTCGCAACATTGAACGAGACCCGCTCGTCCCAAACATTGCGAATCGGCATGCCGAACATCTTCAGATCGGTGCCGTAAATCTCCGAAGCACGCGTCCACATAGACCGGCGCACGGCGCTCTCGTTTCGAATCGAGTTAATCGCGCCAACTACCGCATTGGCTGGGTCCTCATTCTGCTCGTGAATGAGCCACCATGCGTCAGTAGTTTCCGTGATACCGGCCATCGTTGGCAAGTATCCAGGTTTACGTAGCTATCTCAAGGCGTAAAACGCCTGTTTCTGGCTGCCTTGTCGTTTTTACGACGTATTTTCTTTTCTATTGGCTCCCAGATTTTACGTTCGACATCCGACATGCCTTTGTAGCTGTCCTCAAACTGGGACTGGTCTTCGGTGGGCATCGTCTCATGCCAGCGCGTGAGGGCCATGCAGACAGCGGGAGCGTAGTCCGCGTGTCGACCATCGCCTGACTTGGCAAGGTCGATGCTGATTCCCGTCTGCGTGTAGCGTTTGACGACGCGCTGAAGGTCTTGTCGAACCGTTGGGTCTGGAGGAAGCTCGACTTCACCGAGCTCGAACATGGTGCGCAGCGTCAGATACCGTTTGGTTCGTTCGGTTCCTGTCCATGCATGCGGGATAAGTACGAGGCCGACCTGGGCGGCGAGGTCGCGGAGAGCGTCTCCCATGTACTGGTCGCTATCGAGGACCGTTACTCGGTATGCCTTGAGAATCTGTGCAATCTCTTGAAGCACGGCGGCAGGGCGCAGTGGGTTTACCGCGCTTCCCGTCCACTGTTTGGCCATGCAGATGACCTTCTGCTTGCGACCAGAGCCTGTCGCGACGACCAGTGTGAAACTGTTGCCACGGGTTGCCGGGTCAATAGCGGCCGTATAGATGGCTCCAGGTGTTGGCGCTGCAATGAGCGGTTCTTTGCGCGTGGCCACCTCGAGCATCTGGGTCGTGAACAGCGCCTCTTCCGGATCGGCGAACTCGGCCTCGATGTCGGTCCGGTAGATACGCGGGTCTCTTCGAGCAATCTCAAGTTTCTCATCCGTCCAAATGAGCGGCGCCATGTCGTATGCTGGTGCTTTGACGACGACGCAGTCACGGCTCGGCTTGCCCCACCGCTCTTTGACGAGGTCATAGAGAAACCCCATCGGCGCCCACGGCGAACTGATATAGACGAGCTGCGCGCCGGGGAGGATGCGGAGAAGCACCGCATCCCGCAAGTCGTTGACGGAGACTGCGGCATCATCTGCACCCCAGCGCGCCACTTCATCGAGAATAACGCCGGCAGACCAACGAGCGACAAGCGATGAGCCTGCCTTCGATGAAGCCACGACCTTAATCTCGACTGGTCGGCCAGATGGATGCCGAACCATGAGCGTGTCGGCGGTCGGCGTCTCGAGGATAAGCCGTGAAAGGATGGGAGACGCCATCATTCGGCCAACGATGTGACCGAAAACAACGTCCGCGAGGTCTTTTGACAGCGAGACGATGGAGATACGTGGGATTTCGCCTGGGCCTAGCCTGCTTAGGTCAGCTCGCTGCGACCAATGCACGGCAAGGGCTGCTGCCGAGAGGCTCTTGGCCGTTCGAATCCCGGAGACGATGGCGAATTCCGCAGGTTTAATCGGGTCTGGAGCAACCCCTCCAAACGCGCGCAGTACTCGTTCGTCGCAAGCGAGTTCAGCCAAAGGCCTGCCGTCAGCCACACGAGCGATTGCCCGCTGAAGTGGAGATGCAGTAGTAAGCCCAAAGCCAAGAGGTGAAGTAAGTAGACCCTCGAAGTGGACGAGGGACTTCTCCTCGAGCTGTGCTTTGACCTGAGCTTCAAAAGCCTCAAGAACTCTCTCCGTCTGTGTTCTTTCGGGGACGGCCTCGACGACGGAGGATGGGTTCTTCTTGGGCAGCGGTTTCTTGGACGACGACAACGTCGACATTCTCTGGGGCATCCTTGGCAAGCTCCGCGATAGGCGCGAAGTCGACTGGAAGGCTCTTGAGCTCGACGACATTATCGAGCGGCACGAGCAGGTCTCCTGCTCTTACGAATCCTTCTTCGTATCGAAGATCCATGTGTTTTGGCCTGTAGAGGGTCGTTGTGATTCGCGATGAGTCACACGGATCGAAGACGCCTCGGAGGAAGATAGCGCGTTGCAGCGGGAGCATTTAATGGCCTTTGGTCGAATGACTGGGGTGAGTGCCTCGATGAACTCGAGGCTGATGTCTTGGGTGTGCTTGTGGTCTGGAGAGACGAAGCGGACGCATCCGTTACGGAAGCTGTGAATGGGCCAGCCAAGCATTGCGGCAACAGGCTCAGCGTACCGCCTCCATGCGTCGCAATAGGCCTTGGCTCCTACTACTGACTTTCCGCCTGGGACGTCTCGCTTGATGCCGATGTTTGGGTTTGCCTTCCTGTGGTCCATGTTGTCCTTGTCCGGAACGACCGGCATTTGAAGCAGTGCTCTTGTGAGAACATGTGCTTGTCGAGAAGTGTCCGCTCTCCGAGGATGGATACGCGTTGGCACTTGGTGCATCGGACGACGACGCGCTTGTGCCTTGCTGGTTCATGCGTCGCGTAGCAAACGACGATGAATGGACCGACCATCTCGAACGGCTCAAGGCTATCGGCCATTGCCACCATCCTTGTCAGCATCCTTCGATGACATGGGTTGGCACATGCGGCATAGCGGCTGCACACCTTCGAATAGGTTGAACATCCAGCCGATGGGTAGCTTGTTGTCTTCAACAACAACGCGGCACTTGTCGCACGTCCACCGTTTCATGGCTTATCCTGCGGCTTGAGCGACACGACTGCTGCTCCTGTGAGTAGCTCAGCCAGCTTGGCATTCGCCGCCTTGGCCTTTTGGACGACTCCCTTGGTCAGATGGGGAACCTGCTCGTAGGCAAGGTCAATCGCTTCCAAGTATTCCTTGGCTTCCTTGGTCGCTAGGAACTGCTGGCGCAGCATGCGCTTTTTGCTGCCTCTCATGACTCTTCCGCAGCGGCACCCATGGCGCACTCGTCGCAGACGGTCTCCATGCCAACATCGTCGTCGCCACGTCGGGCGCTCTGCTCCATCCAGCCAGTGGGCATGGAGCGCATGGGGAGCGACGTCTTTCCGCAAGCGTCACACTCCCACTCATCGACGGGCCCTTGGACGAAGCAGACGCCGCATAGGGCTCTGTAGACACCGCCACGAACGTTGGCATTGAAGTGCCAGCCGAGAGGCTTCTCGCCGTCCGTGAGCGTCTTCTGGCCGCAGCCTGCGCAGAGGTACGTGTTGTCCTCGGTCATCATGGCCTTGTCAGCGGTGGCGCGCATCTGCTCGACGGTGGCGGTGGGGCGAGGAGGCTCGCAGCGGATGTTCGTGTAGCTAAAGCCTTTGAAGGGGGCAGTGAAGTGAACGCGGGCGCCTCCATCGTTTTCTAACGTTACCCAGTCATTCTTGCGCGCGTCATGGATAGACCGCGAATGCCCTTCCGCAAGGTAACTGGCAACCTCACGGGCGATGCCAATAGCTTCAATAGTGCGGTCTGTACGAGCGAGCTCGATGACGCCATAGAGCAAGTCATTGAGGTGAAGCAAAGAGACGGTATCTTCGCGCATGGTTGCGCACAGCAGCGATACATGATCGTGCAGATCGTCTATGTACTTCTTCTTCATGGTTCCTCCAAGCAGCAGACAAGCAAAGGAACACAAGTGCGTCAACAAAGATACAACGTCCCATAGACAAATCGAAGTACCATGCACAGTACAAGTAAGTACCAGAAGCACGCAGGCGAGATGCATACGTGATGCAGAGTACACGCAACAAGGCACAGAGAGATGCAGCAGGGATCAGAGGAAACAGAAATCGTATGTGAGAATGTCGAATCTGACTTCCATATTACCGCCATCTGTGTGCATCTGGGAACCGCAGGGGAGGGCACTAGCACTTGATTCCAACAACAAGTGCGCTCGTACCTGATGGCCTGGGCGCGTTACGGTCCCGAGCTCCAGAACTGGAAATTTTTTGAGGGGGGTACCCACCCCCAGCCCCCTCCCTAAATTGCAGACAGGGGTCAAGCCCGCTGAACATGACAATACGCGTTAGACTTAGTGCGTTAGACGCGCTGCGTTGGTTTCACGTGAAACGTTTGAGCGTTGGTATGTGACGTGCCCTACAGAGTGCCCTAACGACCATCGCCTAAACGACGAGACCCGCGCGAGCGAACGCGCGATAACCTCTCAGGGTCGCATGCTCTCGTAGGGTCGCGCAAGTATGCAAAGCTTGCGATATGATATGACATCACTGTCATAGGACGCTAACATGCGGGAATCGCTTTGGAATAGACGTGTTCTTGGCGCTTGTCGCTATCGCACTATGGCACTCGCGTCATGGTTGGTATCGGCGCTTGTGCTGTGCTCGGTGCGCTCGAACGAGCTCCGATACTGAGGATTGCCTGCGATTGTGCTAGATTCGACTAGCTGGCACGGTGCATGCTTAGACGTCTTTCGTAACGCGCCAAGCGGCGCTCATTGGAGATTGTACGATGCCACGACCATTGGGATATGTCCTCTACCATGGCCCGTCTATGTTCGACGGACAAGAGATCGTCGTTATCGCTACACTGACTTCGCGGAACGCGAAAACGTCTGACATGGTCCAGACGTGGATACTCTCTACGCGATCGGCGCCTAATACGCTGGTCCGCGCGGGTGACGATGTCACTATCTGCGGCGATTGCATATTCCGCAGCGGAAATGGCTGCTACGTCCGCGTCGATAACGCTCCGCGTTCCGTCTATCAAGCATGGTTGCGCGGTAGATATGAGGATATCTCCGGTCACCTCGACGCGATCGCTAGCGTAGGCGACGGCGCAACAGTCCGCCTTGGCGCATATGGCGATCCAGTCGCCGCGCCCGATGAGATATGGTCCGCGCTCGTCTCTCGCTCACGAGCGCATACAGGGTATACGCATGCTTGGCGAGTTGCTCCGCGCGCGTTCCGCTCGCTTGTTATGGCGAGTTGCGACACAGAGTCCGATAGAGTCCGTGCGTCTCTCCGTGGATTTCGCACGTTCCGCGTCTCCGATGGCACCGACGCTACTCGATTGCGCGGCGAAATGACGTGCCCCGCGTCCGCCGAAGCGGGCCACAAGCGCTCGTGCGCCGATTGTCACGCTTGCGATGGTGCACGCGGACAAGGACTCACGACTCGAGACGTCACAATCCGCCTACATGGGGCACTCGCGTCTCGAGCGAAACGAGCGATTGCGCGTAAACGCGTGCTCGAAATGGCCGCCTGATTCGGAGGAACTATCGATGCAACCAGGACAAATTATTACCATCGGCCCGATTCCCGCGCATATGCGGGCGCTCGAATCTCGCATTGTCGACGCGCTTCCCGAACCACGCGAGGGAGAAATCCGCAATGCACTTGCATTCGCGATCGTCGGCTCGCTTGCCGTTGTCGCCATTTCTATTCTGTCCGTCATTCATTGAGAAGTCAGGAAAGAAGCATGACCATTCACATTCCGTCACACTCCGCCATTTTTGCTATGCCCTGGGAACCATGTACCGGTGCCGGTGAAGCCGAGGATAGACGATGGCGACGATGGGGAGAGCGCTGCGCTTCACGCCTAGGCGC
>Ga0129336_10000794_pt1 | contig 18666 bp, 20 predicted proteins | sample CPB6_02_DNA_FD_96878 | JGI IMG/M metagenome (GOLD analysis project Ga0129336, IMG submission 96878) | Freshwater to marine salinity gradient microbial communities from Chesapeake Bay, USA - CPBay_Sum_0.6_0.2_DNA | ecosystem: Environmental > Aquatic > Marine > Coastal | place: USA: Chesapeake... | reverse complement strand
TGCAGGACTAATTGCCAGAGTAAAAGAGCTTGGAAGACTAACACTTCCTCCACCGATAGACACAGCCTTTCTTGTGCTCGTAACTGACGGGTACGGATAATCAACAAGTGTTTTTAACGTACCCACATTGCCAGTGAAGTAGCCGTGCCAGCATGCGGCGACCATCGTATTTGTCAAACCGAAATCTGCTGTTCCATCTGCCGTTGCATCTGGTCCACCATTGCAACCACCATTATTGAAAACTGCGCTTGGAAGAAGTGCTGTTAGCCATCCATAGGGGTTGTAGTTGGAGAATAGGCCACCACCCGAGTTGACAAAGTCTGCAATTTTCTCAGCATTATTGGTGAATATTGTGTTTATTGCAGATGACCTGCTCCAGTCGTCGGGAATCCATAGCATCTTTGGTGGAGTGGAAGTTATATCTGTTGAGAAAAATGTGTTTAGTTCAGTTGATGTTGTTATGAATTGAACTTGTGGCTGTAGACCCGATGTAGATGTTCCAAATTGTGTTAGGAACTTTGTTGAAAGAAGAGTTGTCCAAACGCCACCGCACCCACCTGCCGATGATGCATTTGCAATACCAAGAATTGCAATTTTTCCATTATTGCCAGGCATTGTTGACTGGTCGTAGACGCTCTTGACGACTTTGGCGATGTATTGGTCAGTATTCTCGCCCATACCTGCGTGGCAGACTGGGTCCATTCCGTCAAGGACAATTGGGCCACCAGTTCCAGACGCATTTGCAACGTTAGTGATGCCAAGTTCTGGAATATGGTTGTCCCCAGAAAGCATTGAGAATCCTGCAATCAGGAAGACAACCCCGATAAGTTTGGCTAGCTTCTTATTCATTTTCAGAATCTTTTCGGATTAAGACACCAATCAAATGCAAAATCAAAGCCGCAACGCTAATTTGGATAGCAGTTTTTTGAACACTTCCAGAAAGCGTAATTAAGACCAGCAGTGTTCCAGCCGCTGTCCAAATCAGGGCGTGAAATTCGGTTGTCAATTTTTTAAACAGATTTTTCAACATTTAATCACTTCTTCTTGAGGGGCTATTTTGCGAAGTAGTTGCATTTGTTGATGATGTTATTACTACGGGTGTAACAAATAATACAGCACCAGCAGCCACTAATGTGCGTCGTTCGCCAACTGTCACTTTTGATCCAACTGGAACGTAGGTGTCAAATTTTCCACCGAACACGTTGACTTCTGACTCAAAGGCTTTACGTACTTCCTGAGATGCAAGCTGAACTGCTGCAACAACTGCCGCGGCTTCATTATCCGTCAGTTCATCAACGTCAATAGATGCAAATACTTCTTGTGCTTGTTCTTCACTTAGTTGAGTAAGCACTTCGGGGTTGGTTGCAATCTCCGTAGCTTGCTCATTTGAAATTTCCTCTCCAGCTTCAAGCGCCTCGGTGATAACAGCAACTGCTTTTTCTAGCTCTGGTTGTGTGGTTGTTGTTACCGGAACCTCCGTCTCGACTTCATCTTTTTCGTCTGGCGCTGGTTCAGGTAGCGAAGACGTGGTCGTTGTGGAGGTTGTGCTTGTGGCATTGATTATCACTTTCTCCGTAGTTGTGGTCTTAGGGATGGTGGTAGTCGTTGATTCTTGGGTAGTTGTGGTTTCTGGAATTGTGGTAGTTGTTTCAGGGATAGTGGTAGTCGCTTCTGGGATGGTTGTAGTTGTTTCTGGGATGGTTGTAGTTGTTTCGGGAATTGTGGTAGTTGATTGTTCAGTAGTTGTAGTGACTTCAGCAGTTGATTCGGTAGTGGTAGGAGCTATGGTTGTGCTGGTTGTAGTGCTGGTTGATGTGCTAGTTGTGGTGGTGCTACTGGTTGTAGTAGTTGGCGGAACGTACAAGCGGATTTTGTATCCGCACCACCCAGAGTTCCAGTCAGATGTAGAAACTCCATTAGCCTGTGTTCCTGAATAAGACAGGTAATACTGAACATCAAATGGTTCAATTGTTGCTGTTTCGCCAATATCAATTAGCCCTGCGTGCACCGCGGCTACGCCAAAGCTTGAATCATCTGTGTATGGATTGGAACCCCAAACTGCTCCATTTTCTGCTCCAGTAACTTCAAATGGCTCGTATGTTGGGCAACTCGGGAGGGTAGTTGTTGTGGTTGTGTAGCCAGGAATTGGCTCATACTTCATTGCAACAATCAACTTCTTGTACGTGCCGCCGCACGGATCACCGAATACGCCATTTGATGCGCTAATAGTCGCAGACTCTTGACCAGAAAATACTTCTGTAACCTTCTGGACCGAATTAGATGCATGGCACCACCCGAGCGAATAACCACTCGGCGTTCCGTAGCTGGCAAATAAAGGTTCAGTAAACCTGTAGCCAGTTGGAGCAGTGAGGGTTAGGTTGCCATTCTCGTTAGCTTGGCCATAGATATGTGGGACATTTACTGGGTCCGTGTAAGTTGCTATTAGCGATACTGACTTAAAGATCGGGCCATAACAACCAGCCCAAGCGATAGTCGGACCATCATCACCAGAAATTGAAACAGTTACATTTTCATTGACCGAAGTCGTAGTAATTGTTAGCTCAAATTCAGTTTCTTGATCTGGGGCAACTTGCTCACCAGATGTGACTGTCTGGTTATCGTCAGATACGTCAACTCGATACGCGCCCTCAATCCAGGCCTCATACCTATCCTGAAGTGTGTACTTAAGAGAGAGTGTTGAGGGGTAAGGAACTATTACAGTCTGCGAAACTGTGTTTCTGACATACGAGAAGGCGAGGGCGCCAGCCTCCCATTGATCCATAGACGGTTTGCCCGAAGAGCACCCAGCACCACCATCAGCACCAGTCCACCCCTGTTGACCAGAAGTAAAACTTGAATTAGTTAGAAACTCTGAGTTGGCCTGGACAACGCTAGACGCAAGAGCCAGTATCGCAACTGGCAAAAATATAAGAATTCTAGACAGGCTGAGTTTTTTGGGTGGGCGCATTATGCCCACCATTATAAATCACAGCCTAATTAAATGGTGGCTGTATCTCTTCTTCATGGGTGTGGTTTTGCGCCACCATCTGCATCTCCCGCAACTGCGCAGAGAGGATCACCGTCTCAATTGTTAGTGAATTGATCCGGCGAATCAGCTCGTCAATAACGAATTGTTGATTTACTTGTTGCGACATCGTTGCTCCTTTATTTTCATGGATGATAGCATTCGCAAATGAACGGCGACGAAGCAAACAGGGAGCAAGGCTACTTTGCCGATCTGAGAAAACCCAAGCATCATTACGATGTTGTTATTTGTATAACTGGGTTTTATTACTTTATGCCATTTGTTGACTCACTAGTAGAAACTGTCAAATATCTCACACAAAATGGAATATCAGTACATGTTGTTTCTGACGGTGGTCCAGATATCCACAACTTGCGAGGTTTGATACTTAACGGCGGCCATCATGGAAATGGCGGATATCGGACATTTGCAACCAGCAACTACACCAAAGAGTGGCGCGCATTCAACAATGAATTTACATATGACCAAATCGTATGGATAGATAATGATATCTACTGGTTGATCCCAGACTTCATGCGTCTAATTGAGCACAAGGAGGATGTTGTCGCTGGCTTGTACCTTGGGACAGATACAGAACACCTAACTGTGCGACTTGGTCCTGTTGCGCAGACCAGCAGACGACAATTGCACATTCTCAGGAAGAAATCAAATAATGGCTTATTGGAAGCTTTCTCAGTTGGCATGGGTTTCATGAAGGTGCGCTATGGCGTCGTAGAGGATATGACGTGGCCAATATTCTTCTGCCACGAATACTCATGGACAAACCCAGATGGGTCAACTACGCAGGGGCGAATTGATTCTGAGGATGCTTCATTCTGTGAACGTGTTCGCCAAACCGGCAGAAAAGTGTATGTTGACACAGAAATAGTGGTTGGACACTATAAGAGGATAGGCCTTGACTATTACGGCGGAACGCCATTTATTAAAGATCAATGATTGAGTCAAAATACGAATCGTACATTTTGGCAACAGTATGCAAATTAAATTTTGAGCGTGAATAATCTGCTATTGCTTGTCTATCTAAATCTTTGCATTTCTTAATTGCGGTCAAGTATTGATCTCGAGTTCTGCACCTAAATCCAGTAACTCCATTAATTATGTTTTCTGTAAACGCTCCCCAGTCGCTTGATATAACTGGCGTGCCACAGGCCATGGCCTCAATTGATACCGTTCCGAATGGCTCTATGTAGCGAGTAGGTGCAATCAAGGCCACAGCTCCGCCCATTAGCCTATTTCGTTCCGCGCAACCGATTTCTCCAACATACTCGCCATATTCTGGCGGATCACCTGGGCCAGCAAAGATTATTCGCTTTTTAGATTCTTGACACAGCGAAGCAGCTAAATGGATGCCTTTTCTATTAACCATTCGCCCAACATAGAGAAAGTAATCATCTGGGCTAGTCCGAACATCAAAATCAGCAAGATCAATGTAGTTAGGTATGACTGCGAATTTTTCGTTTCCGTCTGTGTCCGTAGTTCCCGAGAATCCGTAATGCATATGCATCCAGGCATAAGACTCGTAAACCCTATATTCCGAAAACACACCGTGGTATCCGATACCAAACTCAATAGATTTGTTATCTCTTAATGCGTCAGCGATAACCTTGTGAGATGATCCACCGATCAGACAAATAAGGTCTCCGCTATTTATACGTTTTTTAATTTCGTAAATTGCGCGCTTATTAAAGAATGACCATAACTGAGAATGTGGATCAAATGTAACTTGCGTGTAATGATTACCGCCGAGAGCAATATCCTGCAAGTCGGTAGTTATGCATGGTATGTGCTCTGTACAGTCGGCTTCATTTTCTGGACCTGCATAAAGATAGACATTGTGCCCGAGCTGGCGCATCATGCCGCAGAATTTTCTTACCTTCTCAGTGAAGGCACACGCTTGATAAGCCTTTGTTGTACTTGTGTGCGGAAGGCTTACGACATGGAATGTCTTCTGCATTGCACCTAGATGCGCTCGTGCGGCAATTTTGGTGGATACTCCAAAACCTTTGCCCAAAACCATTCTTTCATCTGATCAGAAAGTTCTGGATAGCTCGTTGGTCTGCTTCGAGCATCTGTATCGCCTTTTAGGTATCGGTATACATGCATGTCTGGAAGATTGCGAATTTCCTCAATAAGTTCTTCGGGAAACTGAATTACCTCAAAAAAACGCTTACAGTGCTGTGCAATCAAACTGTTATTTGCCCAGGGTGCTTCCGTTACTGACGCCCATTCATACATACCCCTAAGTAGACACGCCGCAGTCTTGTAAGACCAAGTTTGTTGATCTACGGACGGCTCTGGTGTTTCAAGTTCCAGGGATGTTTTCTTTGCCTCATTGTCAAACAGCTCAACATACACAATAAAAAACTCTGGGGCGACGTCCATAACCTGGCAATAAGTGCGTATTTCGCGAAGGTTAATCCATCCGTCACCAAAAAACGGATGATTGACTTGATCAAACATGAACCCTATTGGTGACCAGTTCAACGTATCGCACCTACGTACTTCAAGCTCTTTACCAGACAAGTCATGGAAGTGATGCGTATTACCATCATCTATGTATGTGGCTCGCATAATATTAAACAAACCGACGTTTTCATTAGAGAAAGGCTTAAATAAAACATCTTTGGTAATATGTTGTACCGGTGGACGACTAACCATTACTTCCTCCTAAAGAAAGAACGTTTCTGTTGCTCTTGAGAAATTTCGTCGTCAACTTGCTTCACAAACCTACGATAAGGAGCGGATGTTCCCTGCGATGGCATTGATGGGCCTGATCCAAATCCACGCGACGCCCCAATTATATGAGTCTCGCTCGGAAGGCCAATGATCTCCTCAAAGTCGGAATTGCGCTTAAATGGAATCAAATGCATTACTGGTGTTCCATACTTGATTGAGAACGAAGAGCTTGTAGTTATATTTATTACCAGATTCATTGTGTGATATACGTCTGTATGTATAACACTTGGAACTGTTACATAATTCGGATTTGGCTCAAAGAGCGGCGGCAACAATATTGTTGACCAGCCAGGAGCAGTCCGAATATGGTACGGATTTACAAGTTTTGGATAAAAGCTGTCCTCAACGTCACGTACGGAAGTCATTGGGCACCGGCCAGTGCTATCAAATGGAAATGGCTGATTGACAAACGGCTGACCATTTGGGTAGTTCTCCATGAATAGGTTCCATCGTCCCGGGGCCTGCATATTTGGTTCAAAAAATGCATTTGTCCAAAATGGAACTGTTACTCCAAGGGCTAAGTAATCAATGGTGCCAGCGCAACGACGTATTGACCCACGGTCTTTTGAAATACCCTTAAACCACTCAGGAACTGTTTTATGGTTGTTGATAAATGGTGGGTTTTCCATCAAGCGCTCGTCTTGAGGCATGATGACGATCTGGCCAGGCTTTGGCACTGGAATGTCTTTGTAATTCTTGTACTGTTTTAGCTTACGCATATTTATAAATCTCTCTCAGTGACTCGCCATGATCAACAAGTTCATGGTTAAACTTGTCGGCATTTCTCTCAAACATGTCTTGCCGCACTTGTTCGCGTATGCCAAATCTATCAATTGTCAATGATGCGCTTTGTGTATTTAGAACATTTTGACCCTGCGCAACGTGAATGAAGTGCGCCGGGCCAAACATGCAGTAGAAATTTTCCGGCTGGTCGTAACGCATTGGCAGTCTCTCTGACCAAAGATCAAGCAACTCCTGAAGCTCATCGTTAATTGGCATTCGCTGAACATCAGCCCAGAATGGAGTGTCAACTCTGTCAGAAATATAATGGAGGCGAATCATTGTCAAAATGTTTCTCATGACACCCTCCATTGTCTTATTGTATGCAACTTGCATTTTTGATGATGTCGGAGTAAAAGCTGCAAGCGATGGAGTAAGCGCCCTGACTTGCTGAATTGTTGATCCGATAGATGTTGCTTCAAGCGGCTCAACAAATGATGAAGCCAAGCCAACAGCACAGCAGTTCTTGACCCATTGCTTCTTTAGGTAACCAGGGTCAAATCTGAACTCACGCACGGACTGCGGCTTATATCCGGTCATTGCAGTTATTTCGTCAACTGCTTGCTCAACTGAGAGGTGAGCTGAGGAATATACATATCCGTTACCTCGACGCTCCTGAGTTGGTATCTCCCAGATCCATCCAGCAGAAGCAGCTCGAGCTCTTGTGTATGGTCTGATTTGACCAGAAGGGTCAGATTCCGTTGGAAATGCTATTGCTGAGTCGCAGAGAAGGTTGCTTCCAAAAGAGACCCATTCAGTATTTCCAAGCTTGGTCATTAAGACCCGAGCAAAGCCCGTTGCATCAATAAAGAAGTCTGCTTCAACGTCTGGATTTTGTGCCAGCTTTACAGCTTTAATGTTGCCCGTCTCAGAATCAAGAATTACGTCAGTAACTTCGTCGTCAATAAGCTTGATGTTTCTTTCAAAACAAAGAGACGTAAAGTATTCGTTTAGTCTGAAAGTATCAAAATGGAACTGGTTTGTGTTATCGTGCAGACCCTTACGTCTAATTTTGTTCTCAGTAAGACCGATTGATGTAGTTTGCGTCGTCAACAACTTTTGTCGCTCAATAAAACCAGCGTACGTTGCGTAAGCGCCGTGGGCAAACACTTTTTCGTCGCCGGCGACGCTATGAAAATAGTCTGGAGTAGCCCGGCTCCAGTTCTCAAATCTAATTCCGTATTTGTGTGTTGCAAGAGTCTGGGAGATCATTTCAAGAACTGGAATCTCACAGATCGTCATGAATTCTCGCCAATGCTCAGTACTGCCCTCACCAACACCAATAATTCCTATTTTGGAGGAAGACACATTAATGATGTTTGAAGTTGGGAAAGCGCGGCGCATGTGTATGGCGGCTATGTTCCCAGCCGTCCCAGATCCGACCACTGCAATGGTAAGTGCTTTATCTCTCATGGGTACCACGTTACCAAAGAGTACTTAACCCCGTCGCTTACGGGCTCTGCATAATGGCAGTATGGATAGGAAGATGGAAAGACGAGAACAGTACCTTCAATGCACGGAACGGTCACATCAAAATACTGGAACCTAAGATCACCGCCAGTGGAGTCATTTTTTAAATACGCTACAACACTAAAGGTTCGTTTAATTCCAGGGCCATCATCATAGTGACTCCGGTAGTGAGCACCAGAGGTGTACTTAAGTAGTGAGTACGGCTCAAATAGACCAAGATTAAGTTCGTAAGTCTTGACATAATCAATAATACATTCGCTTATCGGCCAGTGAACTGACTTCATAAACAGATCACGTTCTGGATGGTTAGAGGTTGGCGACATAACCATGTCCATACTGCAGGAAACGGATGATCTGTATTCCGTTGCCATCGCAATTTCTGAACCCACCAATGATCCCTCCCAGTAGAGGAAGCCATTTGGATCATTACATTCTTGTTCTACTGAATTAATAAATGAATGCACTGATGGAAGGTTGAAGACATCCTTATATACGTGGATGCCTGGCGTTGGTATGTCTAAAGAGTCCGTCTTCATGAACAGTTATGCTCCCATTTGCTAAATCCTGATTATCGTACACGATCCTAAACGACCAAATTCCAGCAATAGGGAGCCGCGTATTGAATCTAGCAAACGAGCGCTCCATCAATAACGGTGTATCGGTGAAAGTTTCTCCGTTTTCGTGAGTGAAAACGGCTTTTATTCCATCAAGATCTGACACGGATGATGATTTGAAAGTCATTACAAATGCTCGATTTTTGACACATTCATCTTCGGCGTCAAGCTCATCGTATGTTGGGGCAGATAAAGCCTGAACAACCGAGCGATCAAAAGATAACTGCTTAGTAAACTCGTTCTCACCGACCACTATCGGCAATTGAGCCTGCCTAGCTAAATCCTCAGCTTGCTGCAGTAAAGATATATCTGGGCAATAAACGATGCGCACAGACTCAGCTTAGTTCAGCAATACGAGCCTCGAGGGCAACGTAGCGCTGACAGGTCTGGTGAAGCAGAACCATGTCGCTGTAATTAACTCTAAAATACTGAGTTGGATCAATATTTAGTGTCTCTGGATCTGGGTACGCTGCTGGGTCAAATGTCTCAGGGTCAAGATTGTTTAAAAGTGCCATCCGGTATATCTCGCGGCGCAGGCCAACTAGCATTGTTGAGGCCACTTCAAGTTTTTCTGAATTTGACATATCAGCAAAGATTGACATTTTATTCTCCTCAGACGTCGTAAATTATAACACTCGTGCCACTCTGGGCAGTAGCAACGTCGGACTCAACAGTACTGTTTGGGGCTGTTGAGATTGAAATTGCTGGTGATTGGGTTTTTGTAACCAGTATTACCGCACCGCCACCTCCAGCGCCTCCTCGTTTGCCTGCCCCACCAGTTCTTGCTGGGGCTCCAGCACCTGCTGTTCCACCAGATCCCCCTGCACCACCAGCCCCACCTGCATAGGTAGTGAATGCGGGGTGTCCGTAGTGGTGATGGTGGTTTGGGTGGTGAGTATGGTGGTGGTGATTTGGATGAAAGTGAGTGTGATGGTGATTTGGTGAGTGGTGCCAAAGGGGAGCATGATGCGTTCCATGGTGCCCAACATGTGGCTCATGCAATTTGTATGACGGATTATTATGATGAACGTTTCCGTGGTAGTAGCGATTTACTTGATGGGCATCGCCATTATGGTGAAATGCGTTATGGTGGCTATAGTTTTGACTAGCTTGTGGGCCTGTTGGAACTCCATGGCCTTGGTGGTGGTGATGATTGTGTCCATCATGGTTTGGATGGGTATGGCCAGTGTGGTTTCCGCCCTTGTTTGAGTGTCCGTGGTCATGGGAGTGATAGTTGCGACCATTGTGAACGTGGTGGTGGTGATTTGGGTGGTGCGGGCCATTGTTGTGGCCGTGGGTATGGCCACTGTGATGACCGTTATTGTGCGGATGTGTGTGGCCGCCATGATGTCCGTTGTTGTGCGGATGTGTGTGGCCAGTATGTGGATGTGATGTGAGAATTACTGCGCTGGGTGCCGTTGTACCAGGAGTTCCAGTTGCTCCAGTTGCTCCAGGGCTACCAGTGGCTCCAGTGTTTCCAGCCGACCCAGCGGCCCCACTGAAACTGGTTGAAATAATTGATCCAGATCCAGCAATGGTTTTTGCAACTACCACTACAAGTGCCCCACCGCGTCCACCAGCTCCACCAGCTCCGCCAGTGCCAGGTGTTGCGTTATTTGCTGTACCTGCAGTTCCAGATGCCCCAACCGCACCAGTTCCGCCTCTACCACCAGATGCGCCTACCGTCGTAGCATTGGGAGAATACGCACCAGTTGCTCCAGCCGCCCCAGCTCCGCCAGCTCCCCCAGCTTTCCCTGGCCATGAATCGGCATTTGAAAATGCTGGAGTAGTTGTCCCAGTTGATCCAGTTGATCCAGCAGTTCCACCAGTTATTGCCGCTGGAGATCCAGATGGACTAATAACAACACCAGAAATTAATTGCTCAACTCGTTTAAAATAACCAGCTGGCAGAGTTGTCAGAGTTGGTTGAGATCCACCGCCACCAACACTTCCCAAGGCGTATGTGAGGGTTGTCGCAGTGGAGTTTCCGCTTACCGTGCCAGTGGATACAGGGGACGCAGGGGCAACTCCAGCCGCCGTACCTACACCCATAACTCCGTTAAGTGTTAAAGTACCTTTGACAAATACTCTAAAGCCGTTCGTATTCAGGACAACGCCACTATTTATGGTGAGGTTGTTGTAATACATATCGGAGGAAAGCGAAGTGTTTGTACTAATTACAACGTCACCATCGCGGCCATCGCCGTACATAACGTTTGTTCCAAGGCGTTGCTGGCGCTGTTGGTTCATGCGGCGAATGCCGTTATTTAGTTCACCAGCCACTATGTCACCTGTATATAAATCGCCGTCCCAGAGTTTTGTCCGGTTACGTCTGTAGAAACGTTTGAGGGCAGGGCTGTCCCACTTGAGATAACTATAACCACTCCACCACCAGCTGGGGCCGTAGCTGGCGCAGCTATTTTTGCGTTAGTTGTAGTGGCGCTAGAGGAAATGTATCGAGCAGCAACAATTACGACTCCACCGCCAGCCTGCCCAACTCCCCCAGCGCCACCATTTAAAAAAGTCGGAGTAGGTGACGATGCAGTTGTAGCCCATCCCCTGACAGCCTGCATGGGCTGGTACCAATACTTTGATCCGCCCAGCGCGGCGGTTGGTGCTGTAGCCGTCTGGGTTGCGGATGATCCGCCCAAGCTGTTGGTTACAGCCGTTCCTGCGGCCCCACCAGCACCGATTGACCCAGCTGTTGATGATCCAGTCGTGAAACCCAAAACCGATGCGTTCCCCATGGAGAGCAGGTTTTTGACAAATACACGATATCCAGCTGTATTCAATGTACAGCTTGCATTAATAGTTAAATTGTTGTAATACATGTCCTGAGTTAGGGTTGTATTACTTGAGATAGTCACGTCTCCGTCATAACCAGTTCCGTAAATTGGGTCGCTTGCATCGGTGTATGCAGCAAGAGCTATGGCAGAAGAAACACCCTCCTCGGTGACAATTGCAGCCAGGGAGCGATTCATTCTTCTGAATCCAAAACGCGACCTATTTGACACTACGACTCCACTACGCCAGTGATGACAATGTTGACCGTTGATCCAGTTGATGCCGACGCCCAGAGTTTGTATCCCTCTGGAACGAAAAGATCAGGGTTAAGCATGATCGTTTCTTGAGCCGTGAGGCTTAGTTCGTGGAAAATTCTGTTAACTGCCGCTGTGCTAGATGCTCCACTGTTAGTCAGAGAAATTCTGACTGTCAGAGTAGAAGCACCTGTGTTGCAGAGAATGATCTGTGTTATCAGCGTGTCGGCAGATGCAGTAAACGTCGCTGACTCCGATGCATGTACTGGAAGTTGTGCCTGTGTTAAAAGTGATTGTTGGAGAATCATAGCCAATCCTTAAATCTTGATTATGTAGTTGAGGACGATATATGGTTGCAAGTTTCCAGCATTGCCGGCACCTGTTGAGCCAGTATTTCCTGTGCCAGAAGCATCAGATGTGAATGTATGTGAGTGCGCCGATCCAGCGGCAGTTGTTCTGGTAGTTGCCGTGTATGCACCTACTGAGTAGTGAGAACCAAAGTTCACAGCGGCGCCTCCGTCAGTATGGACATCAGTATACGCATGCGTATGGGCGCCCTCTGTGGCGGTCGTTCCTGTATGGGTATGCGATGGCCCGGTATGCGTATGGGCAGCCAATTCCTTATGGCCACCAGTCTCGCCAAGTGTGTCAAACGATGTATCTGATGCATTTCTGCCAACCGGAACACGTCCACTTATGTTTGGCAGATTGAAGGTTGTGGAACCGTCTCCAGATCCATATGTAGTTGAGATCGCCGTAAATAGATTGGCGTATGTGGTTCTTGATACAGCTGATCCGTCACATAGCAACCAACCTTCTGGTGCTGACGAGCCGCCGAACATGACTATTGCGCCAGGAGGTGAATACCATGATCCCTGCTGGCCATCAAGAAGATCAGCATTTAGATTTGAGACGAGGGTAGTTGAGGAAACTGCAAGTGGAGCAGTGCCAGTTGCCTGTGTCAGCTCGAGCTTCTTAGCTTTAAGTGGAGCATCAGCGTAGGAGGCGTGCGCAACGTTTATGTCAGCGCCAGGTTCGGGCGTGTAGCTATCAAAGAATTTAAATACACCATCTGTGGCATCGCGGAAAAAGCCGGCGTGCTTATAGCTTCCGTCGTTATAATTTCCAGCGATACCGAGGTCTGGGTTTGTGATCGTGCTGCCATCATTTAGATAAATAAAAGCGTCCGCAACAGCGAGGTTTGTCTCGTTGATTGTATTTACTGTTCCAGTAACTGTAAGGTCGCCGGATACGGTCACGTTATTAAATGTGACGTTATCTGTTGCTCCAACTGCCTGCCCAATAGCAATAGTCGGTGTAGCGGTCTCGCCAGAGTTATTTGTGAGAGTTATTCCAGTTCCAGCAACCAGTGAAGCTACATAGTCACCAGTTGTTTGCGTTCCGAGGGCGATACTCAGATCAGATTTAGATACGCCAATGACCTGTCCGTACGAGTTAGTTGAAACCTCGTGTACGTACTGTGTTTTTGGACCACCTGTAGAATCTGTTCTAGTTACAGTCGTCAGTTCAACTGTGGCTGATGAACCTTCCGCTGGGGTGTGGGTTACAGATATTCCGTTGCCGGCGGAGATTCCCGACATGTAGTTCCCAGTAGTGTCTGTACCAAGAGCAATAGTTCCAAGAAGGGCAACCGTACCGCTAGCGTCTTGGAGGGTTACGGTGCGATCAGCCGTTGGGTCCACAGCGACAATGCTTGTCTGGTGGGCATCAACGGTGCCCTCAATAATCACCGACGATCCAACTGTCAGTGACGTACCAACAGAGGCTCCATTGGAGATGGTCAAGGCGCTGAATGTTGGAGAGTTTCCAGACCCAATAGCCTGACCGATGGCTATTGTCGGGTTGGCGCCCTCGCCAGAGTTGTTGGTGATCGTTACGCCAGTACCAGCATTCAGGGCTTGGACATAGTCGCCAGTAGTGTCTGTTCCTAGGTCAATAGATCCAGCCGCAACCGTGATCGTCTGGACCGTGCCAGCATTGTCAATGCGGAAAAGCGAAGTGCCAGTCTGATCCTGGATGTCAAGCAATGCTCCAGTCGAGCCGGATTCGGCGCGCTTGACAATAAAAGAGTCGTCACCAACTGTAAATATCGGTGCTGAATCAAATCTTTTGCGTTTAAAAAGCGGCATCGGGCATCCTTCTAGCCAGTCCTGCCTTAATTATGCCATAGGCTAACTATATGCACAGTAGGAAGTAAAATTAGACCTCAGTAATTTCGCTTTCCTCTGGAATATTAAATTTCTTAGTCTCTGAGTCATAAATCCAGCCAATACCAGCAGGATTCTCTGGTGTGTACTCAACGAGTATTACACCCAATGCAATTTCTGTATCTTCTTTGTTATCAGCAACAATAACGTTAATGACTGTATTTCCTGACATTACTGCAAATGTAGACACTTTGTCTCCTCAATAATAAAGGTAAAGCACACCTGCTCCGCCATCTCCACCTACCCCACTATTTGCCGCCGCCCCACCTCCACCGCCACCAGCGCCACCTGCGCCACCTGTGGTGCCTGAAGCGTTAGAGCCGTTCCCAAGAACTCCTGCACCGCCTCCACCTGCACCTGTGGTGTTTTGTGTACCAGTTGAACCAGAACCGCCCGTGTAGGTCGTGTTATCAAATCCTCGGCCTGCACCGCCAGCACCGCCTGTATTCGTTGCAGTTGGGGTTGCGCTTGAGTTGTTTGCCGAACCCCCACCACCACCAGTTAATCCATTTCCACCATTGCCACCAGTTGCGTTATCGGCACTCGTGGTGTTGGCTCCACCTCCGCCTCCACCAGAAACACCAGAACCCCCATTACCACCGACCCGTGCACCCGTCCCAGATGTTCCGGCTCCACCGCCACAACCATAACCATTAGATCCCCCACCAACACCTGGGCAACCAAAAAAATTAGTTGTTGAGGTATTGCCTGTTGATGTTCCCAATCCAGAGGCTCCAGCACCTAATGTTCCACTTCCACCACCGCCCCCACCCGCAATAAGACCGCCAAAAAAAGTGCTTCCTCCAACACTTCCAGCACCAGTTGTTCCGCTACGTCCAATACCTCCAGCGCCGATTATGCAAGTGGTCGCAACTTGCGCCCAACCAATTGTTACGCCTCCACCCCCTGCCCCACCGGTAGAAGATGTTGTGGACATGTTTCCACCACCACCACCACCTACCAGAATGGCCCAAACACGTTTAATGTTTGGAGGTATCGTCACAGACCCAGATGACGTAATAGTCTGTTGGAGCTTTAATCCATATGGAGCATCAGCAAAAGAAGGGTTTTGAATAAAATTTGTCGTCATAGTCCCTCAGTAAAAAAGAAAAATAACTCCTGAACCGCCAGTTCCAGCAGTTGAATAACCACTTCCGCCTCCACCGCCACCTCCGGCCCCACCATTTCCACCAACAACTCCTGACGCATTGGAACCGTTGCCAATCATTCCAGCCCCACCGCCACCTGCACCCCAATCACCTGTTGCGACAGAACCACTGCCGCCCGTATAAATGGTCCCATCAATACTAATACCATTACCGCCGTTTCCGCCAGTGCGGACACCCGTTGTAATGTTTACTGCACCACCACCACCGCCGGCATAGCCATTTCCACCACTGCCAGCAGTCAAATCAATAGTTGCCGAAACAAACGATATACCACCTCCACCACCGCTCGATACTCCAGAACCACCAGCACCGCCACTAACTACGTTGCTCCCTGCCGCACCGCCACCAGCAGAAAAGCCATGCCCCCCAATTGCGCCTGCAGTGCTTGTTCCGGCACCAGATGAGTAACCCCAAAAGTTTATGGACCCAGATCCGCTACTGCCGCCACCTGGCTTGGCGCCCCCACCAGCACCACCAAGGGAACCAGATGCTCCACCTGCACCACCGCCGCCGGCAACAATATGACCGTAGAGTGATATTCCACCATTTGATCCAGCACTAGTTGTTGGGGCTACGGTGCATATATTTGAAGCAAATGTCCAGCCCCAAGCAATTCCACCCGCTCCACCACCAGAGCCAGTGTTTGTGCTTCCCCCACCACCCCCTCCAACAACTACGGCATACACCCATGTAATTCCAGAAGGGATCGTCACCGAACCAGAGGACGTAATCGTTTGCTGAAGACGCAAACCATAAGGCGAGTTTAACGATGACTGAGCGACTGGGGTTACATCATTCGCAGAAGGCATCCAGGACGATACCTGCGACCCAGACTGGCCTCTATCCATCCGAGCAGACATTACGAAATCCTATTTACATACCCGGAGAGGGTTACCACGTTTGTCGTATCAGCGTAGGCGTAGACCGTGTTCGCTGCCGCACCAGTGCCTGTCAAAATCAGGCCGGGGACAATCAACGTCAGACCGGACTGCGACGGGAGCGTAATCTTTATGTCGTTATCAACAGCGGTCGTGCCACCGAACTGAACTGTGAGCAGTACGTTCCCCGAAGCAGAGTTGTAGGCATACAGCCACACTTCGTCAATGATTGACGACGATGTGCCAGTTGCGTGGATCGTTGTGCCAGTAGAGGCTGTAGCGGCGACCTTAATTCCCTTGCCTTGAGTTGACCCTGACAATGCAACTTTTGAAAATGTGGCCATTATTTTCTCCTATGAGAATACTTGTGATGCAAGAACAATTTGGTCACTATCGCCAGATGCGGATGAACCACCTGGTGCGCTTGCTACCCATAAAGACCCATTATAAGTCAACACATCACCTGATTGTGGTGAAGGCAAAGAAACGTTATGTAGCTCGTCTAGTTCATAGCCATTTTGTGTAGAGACGTAGACAATGCCGTTGTTGGTAGCCCGAACCACAACCCCAATAAACACCAAATGCTCAGGGGCTGTTGGCTTTGTTGTGGTAAAAGCGCCGTTCTCTCCAAGCCAAAGAACATCGCCAGGCGTATACCCAACGGATAGATCTATTCCGTCAACATATCCTCGAGTGACTACGGGTCCATTTTCGCTTGCGGCAATAGGGGCAGCAACAAGACCAACTGTCTTGGAGGATGTCGTGTCAGAATCGTTGTCTGCGCGCTTTACGGTTGCGTGATCGCCAGTTGCGCCAAATAGATAAACAACAGTACCAGTAGTAAGTGTCGTTGCCTCAGCATTTCTAACGTAGGTGACAGTTGATGCGTGGCTATTTACCCAGTTAACACCGTTGTACGTAAGCGACTGAAACTCTGCTGGTGAAGTTATTACTACGTCAGAAAGCCCATCAAGAGTTCCAGAATAAGCAGTTATTGCATCCTGGACGAAGGCTGTAGTTGCGATCTGGGTTGTATCGGTATTAAGGGCTGCGGTGGGGGCGGTAGGTGTGCCAGTTAATGCTGGCGAATCAAGTGGCGCTTTGCCAGACAGGGCAGTGGTTACTGTTCCGGAAAAGTTTGAGTCGTCATTTAGCGCCGCGGCTAACTCATTAAGAGTATTTAGGGCAGCTGGAGCTGCGTCAACAAGATTGCTAATTGCGGTGTCAACATATGATTGAGTCGCTGCAACTTGTTGACCAATGAGAACATCGCCATCATGTTGGACCGTAAACAACGGATTTGAATTCTTGTCAAGTACCTCAAGGAGTTCGTCAACAGTTGTAGCTGCTTTAATTACAACAGACTCGTCTTGAACCATGAAAGACGGTGCAGCAATGGATTTTCTTCTTTTGAACATAGGTATCCCCGTAATGACGACCTAGTAAATTGTCGCACACATAATCTCCGCAAATAGCTAATTAATCATGCTTAATGAGGAGATCAACGTATTTATTTATTTCAACATTCCATGATAAAGATTTAATACCTAGAGAGGTTCTAGTTTCTAGGCGTTCATATTCTGAGTGATCGTCAAGCGCTTTATTTATAGCTGCAGGCAACTGCCAGCGATCCATTATTGACGCATAGTCGGAAACATCGTTAAAGTACAGAGATTTATTGTCAGCAAATACTGGCAGACCAGTGCTAAGCCCATCGCGAATACTGCCACTTGATGATCCAGTAAGTACTTCTCCACTTGGATTATTGCGGAGGAATAACAAGACTCTTGCCTGACTCAAGAAAGATCGGATCTCGCTATCGCTACGAAAACCAAAACTTATAATATTGTGAATCTCTAATTCATTGGCGAGCTTGCGTAATTTAACAACATCGTCTGCAACATCACCACCAGTCCCCTGCGATAGGTGACACACGAATGATGAATTAGTCTGTTTGCATATGGTAAGAATGTCAGGCATATCTTTATAGCCAGCGACATATCCAAATGTTCCGATGCTGCGTTCTGATACTGGATTCAACTTAAAAAACTCTACTTCGTTTATAGCTAAATCAAATTTCTGAATATCATACGCCACCGCTATATCTGGACTATATGTTATAAGTACTGCTTGTGTTCGTAAAAGGCCCAGAATGTACTTATCATCATCAACAAGGCCACCATGTATACACACAATCGGGATTACATTTTGTGATTTGCATAGGTCAATAAGTTGAATAAATAACTCAAACTTATCTGCATCATTAAAATCCCAGTTTAAAAAAACATGCGTAAAATCATGTATTGATTCGCAGAACTTACTATCTGATGAGAAGTATGCAGACTCAATTCCCCTGCTGTGTAGCCGCATGGAAAGTTTTTTTGCATGCAGAGATATGCTTGATATATGCAGTGGCATGTCGTACAGACACGCAACTTTTAATTTACTTATCGAGGTATCCAATATACGCACCAAGTATCTCGTTACCTTTTCTACCTATTAAGCCGTCTATGACATTTTGACACTGCTGTGCCCACGAATATTTACGTATGGCATCATTAACATATGACATACCCTTAGCCGCATAACTCAAAATGTCTGATGCAACAGTTTTCATAATGTTAATTGTTGAGTCAAGATCAGGAATTACGACCATTCCAGGCCGCGGATAGTTTTCAACTATGTCAGACTGCCCTAGTGCTGACTC
>Ga0129336_10000792_pt1 | contig 18676 bp, 20 predicted proteins | sample CPB6_02_DNA_FD_96878 | JGI IMG/M metagenome (GOLD analysis project Ga0129336, IMG submission 96878) | Freshwater to marine salinity gradient microbial communities from Chesapeake Bay, USA - CPBay_Sum_0.6_0.2_DNA | ecosystem: Environmental > Aquatic > Marine > Coastal | place: USA: Chesapeake... | reverse complement strand
TAGTGATTCTTATGAGCTTCCAAAATAACTAAATTCAATACTAATGCTTCTGATTGAAGGTCTGACATTTTAGATTATAATTTAAATTTTATTTTTGAAATACTTTCAATTTTTTATTTATGTTCTCTAAATGGTATTTTACATTTTCTATTCTGTACTAATTCATCCAATATAACTTTTTTAGTTATAATTTTCCATGAGCAATATCTACACGGTATAAAACCAGTGCTTTCGCAAATCTTTCGTTGCAGTCTTGTTGGAGTTTTCTCTGCTAATACCATTTTTATAAATTCATTTATACAGCATTTTGGATAACCAAAGTAGTTGCCATAAAATCGTAACTTTCTTGACCATCTACAATTATTACACATTGTTTCACTATTATGACACATTTTAATGTAAATCTGATTTTAATCTACCTTTAATTAATTAAGTATTTATTTTTCAATTTTTAATTTAAAAATAAATATAAATATTATCCAAGTATTGTAAGTAATGGATATAATTAGATTATATTATTATACAAGTGTTCCTCTACTAACTTGTAATATGCTATTTTACTCAATTACATCACTTTCTGCCTCCATATCTTCTTCTCAAAATGTTGTCAAATTTATAGCTGAACATAAGGATTGTGATTCTGTTATATTTAAAAACGAAATTGTGGACACGGATTTAGAGAACAAATTAAGGATTGTCGAATCTTTAATCTACGACATTATTAAAAAATATAGCAAAAATGCGGATGAATTTGAACGCACAAAAAAAGATATTCAACAACCTTTGATTACTGATACGAATTTGATAGAAAACAATGAATTTGCATTAGTTGAAATGAATTCTCCGACAACTGTTTTAGAGAGAATAGATGAACCTATTAAATTGGCGCTTATTAGCACATCAGAAACTGTGCAAAGTATAAATACACTTCTTATGGAAATGCGAGATAAAATAAATAACCATAATAAATCTTATATAAAAACTATTTTGGCATTATCTCTCCAAACAGAATTAAAAAATCTGAATAGACAAGTAAAAATATTGGATAGTCGTCTACATCTTTTACTTGAATTGTTGAAAGTATATCTGCCTATTAGAGAGAAAAAAAATTTATAATATTTATAATATTTAACTTTAATTAATGAGTTCAATTCCACCCATCTTCATATAATGACCGTGTGGTGTTTTATATGTATATCTATAAAAAGTTTCAGGTGGTAGAGTATCATATTGACCACCTCTGGCTAAAGACTCTAAAATCCAACCCGGATACAATTTTTTAAACGCAATTACCTCCTTCACAAGTCTTTCTAAGTCATGCCAACGAGGATAGTTGCCAAATTTTCTGTAATCGGTCTTGTCCATACCATTGGAAATAGCAACTAATTCTTCTTGCAATAAAGTATCAAAACCTTCAATATTTTCAACCGATTCAAACACATTTTCAGTATCAATAATTCTTTCTAATTTTTTTATTTGTTGTGATAAATCTTTTCTCCTGGAGTCACATAAGTTGATCTTTATTCGGTTTTCTCTATAAATTTTATTAAGATCTTTTAGTTCAGTTTCAACTTCAGCTAATTCAGCTGATATTCTAATAAGTTCGTTCTTAGCTTCAGCAATCTCCATTTTATTAATATGATTTAAATTAATACTAATTTATTTAAATCAATTTTATTTATAAATTTAGGCTTCTGCATTCTTAACGAAATGCTTATTCATGTACTTCTGAATGTTGAAATAGTTCAACTCCTCACCATCTTCAATGCCTAATAACATCTTCAACTTTTCATCTGGTGCAATAATCTTTGAATTGGTCGTATTTTCAAGTTTATTTTCTTTTATATAAGCAACAAGCGCACGAGTTACTTCTGTTCTTGCAATTTCTGTGCCCTCAGTCTTATTCATAAATTCACATAATTCCTTTGTCACCTTACTTGGCTTAGCGAATCCAGATGGAGCTCTATTACCCTTTGCTTTCGTTTTGGTTGCCTCCTTTTTGAGTCCCTTCATTTGCTTCTTAACACTCTTTTCCAAATGTTTGATATTCTGTTGAATTCCGGTAATTTGATTTTTCATTACACCTAGTAAATTTACCAGATTTTCAAACTGAGCAAATAATTCCTCTTGCACTTCAATTGCGTCTGTTTCCTTTGGCATTTTATATTTACATTTGTCAAGTAATATTTAAATTGATTTTTATTAAATATTAATTTTGTTGTTTAATGACGTCTACGAGAACGACGATTTTTTCTTGTTCGTCTAGATTTACCTCCCCATTTTTTTCCACCTCTCTTTCTTCTATGCTTACGAGTACCTCCGACTGGACTGTATTCTCCTCTTTCAAGAGCATCTAAATCGTCATATTCCTTACTCGAGGCTTGTGTTTCTTGTGGTGCTGGTTGTGCTGGTTGTGCTGGTAATTCTGGCTCTACAGATTTACTTGCCTTAATACCAGCTTCTTCAATGTCACCTCTTTGATTTTCTTCATCTGGTTCATCATCATCTGCACCACCTTTATTTCCTTTACGCATATTTTTGCAAATTGGGCATTTGCAATTAGACTTATGACCATTACCCTTCTTTCTGCGTTTACCGCCTTGAAAATCAGTTTGTTCAATTTCATCTTCTTCATCTTCATCGTTTCCTCCTTTTTTGGCATTTCTCATATTTTTGCAAATAGGACATTTGCAGTCTTTTCTATGACCATTTTTCTTTTTTGAACCACCGCTAATATACTCTTCTTTTCTCTCCATTTCTTCAGTATATCCTCCGCGTTTTGCTTTATTTTTCATATTTTCGCAAATATGGCAAGTACAGTTAGATTTGTGACCATTTTTTCTCTTTGCACCACCGAGTTTAACTTCGTCAACATTTGATTTAGTCATTATATATTAATATAACAAATAAGTTTTTTAAAAATTAATAATACAAAAAATTTATTAATTTTTACAATTTCTAAAGTTCATAGCAATAAATATTTACTTAGATTGAATGGTAATAACAGTAGCTGGTTGACGCGATGGTCTTCCACGGCTCTTTTGTGGTCCATTTCTTGATACTAAAGTCCATTCCTTCTTATCTCCAACTGATTCCCTTGCTCCAGTTGATTCTCTTGGTCCTTCTCCTCGAGCCCTTGGTGCAGAAGTCTTTCTTTGTCTAGGAGCACTAGATTCCTTTGCATCAGCTTCTCTAGGGGCCTTTTGACGAGGCATCTTTGGTTCAGAAGGCTCTTCTGGTTGCTTTGCTGACTTATATTCGGTACGAGCAAGCTTCAAATCACGACGAGTTTCGCACATCAACTTGCCTCCCTTAATTCCAGCAACCTTGGAAGCTTGCCATTCATGAGTTTGAGATTCAGTCTTAACCAAATCGAAGTCTACATATTCACCTTGAACCAAATACTTGTATTGTTGGTTTTCTACATTAATAGCACTATGATGAACGAAAATATCTGAACCTGAACGAGAACCATCGGTGACGGTAATAAATCCATAACCTGCTCTATTATTAAACCACTTTACGCGTCCGGTTAAGTGTTCAGAAGCAACAGAAGGTGTAACAGCGTCTTTAAAAGATGACATTATTTATACTTATCTTAGGCTGTTATCTTTATATCTTTTTAATAGTAAAAAATATATTTCTCTTATTTACCTTGCGTAATATAATAAACATGTGTCAAAACAAATCTCTCTAAATCTTCTTTCTTTGTTACATCTAAATCATTCATATTTATTGTTTTGAAATCATATAATTCTATATTGTTTGCGGCTACATATTCAAATACAGGTATTAAATTGATGCTTTCTGGTTCAACCAAACTCTTTAAATCAACATTATATTCATTTGCCATATATCTAACATAATTATATATTACTAATGCAACTATTTTCATTCTTTTATCCTGTTGTTGTTCTGCCTTTCTATTAACTAATTGAAAAACATTAAAAATTGACTCAGTGTAATCTTCCATTTTATCATAACGATTAGTCATTTTATTTATTTACATATTTATTTTTAATTTATTTTACTCAATAATTCTATTTCTCTCTTAAAATTATCAATAATTAAATAATAATTTGGTTTTTCTTCATACTCTAAACATCTAGAATATCTTAAAAAATCTAATAGAACATGCGGATATTTATTGTTATTTATAATTTCTACTTTTTTTCTTATTATTTCGTTTTCATCACTTTCATTATTCCAAGGTAAATTTCCACTTATAAAATATAAAAGCATATATCCTAATGATTCTAAATCATCCCGTCTACTTAAATCAAATCGTTTGTGAGACATTATGCTTGCATAATTAAAACTACCTATGATACTATGAGTACTTTTAATTGGGACGTGTATATCATTATCTAAATATGATTTACAAAACCCAAAATCTATTAAATATAAATTTGTTAACTTATTTTGCCCAAATAAAAAATTATCTGGTTTAATATCTCTATGAACTAATCCTTTTTCATGTATAGTCTTTAGTAATAAAAGTATCTTTATACCTACTTTTAAAACTAGAGATAGAGAGAAGGAGGATAATTTATTTTTTAATTCCTGTAAAGAAGTGCCAAGTAAATCAATAACCATATAATAATTATTATCATCTTTTCCAAACCATTTTACAGAAGGAATACCTGAGCAATCATTTAAGTATTGATAAATTTTAGATTCATTTTTTAGAAGTTTTAGCTCATCGCTTATTCTCTCTACTTTTATTGCAACAAATTCTTTAGTTCTTATATTTTGACCCTTGAATATTGAACCAAATGATCCCGATCCTATTTTATTTAAAATCAAATATTTTTTATTTATAAGTTCCATTATAAATAAAATTATATTAATTCTAATACTTTTTAACATGAAATGATAATAAATTTAAAGTGTGAATGTATAAAGTGTTATTACGTGAGATGAAATAAGTATTAATTGTTGAATCAATACTGCAATTTTACTATATATTGATGTAGGTTCTAAGAAAGTAAGACCTACTCCAGATTGTATTGTTCCACTTAATGATATATAATCAATAAAAGTTTTATCTATTTTAAGTTGTCTACTTTTATAAATATCCTCAAAATAATCATCTAAATTATAATAGATAATTGCAAATAATATTATACAAAAAAAATGAAAAATTAATGCTCTAATAACTAATTTCATAGTATATATATTAATGTTATTTTTTTGTCGATGGAACAAGTTTTAATGGTGCAGTGAATAGTTTATCTATAAAATTCGGCGATTTTGACTCAATATAATTCAACAGCTTAAGTGTTTTAGGTGTTGAATAGTTAAACATTTTAGTTAATTCTTCCCTTATTCTCTCTAGAGATACAACAGTAAATAATTTTTCAAGAATCTCTGGGCTTGTCATATGAGTTAATAGTTCACTATCTAACTCGAATTGTTTAGTTATATGAAATCTCATTGCCCTTAATACGCGCAATGGGTCATCCATTAATGTTATTTTAGGTTCTCTCGGAGTCCTTAATAATTTAAGACGAATATCATCAAAACCATCACAAATATCAATTAAATTTGCATTCATATCTATTGCAAGCGCATTAACTGTAAAATCACGTCGCATCAAGTCATCATGTAAACTACCTAATTCAACTACTGGAAATCTAGAATTTTGGTCAGGATATATTTCCTTTCTAGCCAATACAAAATCAGCAGTCATATTTTCCTGTTTTTTATACTTATCATTTTTGGGAAATTTTGCTCGGATTGTTAGCATATCTGGTGTTAATAAAAATGTCGAAAAACCTTCATTATTGAGCCATTTTTTCATAAGTTCAAATCCTTCAGATATGCTAATTATCTCATCAGGATTTGGATTTATTACAAATGTAAAATCAATATCTTTCGATTCTATTCCAAGCAATTTATCCCTAACGCAACCTCCAACATAATATATTTCATATCTCTCTTTTTCCTTTTGCATATAAATAATAATTGATTTACTATTTATATCAATTTATTATATTTCATTCCCATTATAAATTGTGTTTAATTGTCGATTAACACGAGCAAATGTAGTACATTTAGGAATATCTTTTATCTTTTTGGCGCCAATATATGTCATAGTAGAACGTATTCCACCCTGAATATTTAAAATTGTATTTTCAACTGGTCCTCGATATTCAATCTTAACCGTCTTACCTTCACTACTTCTGTACTTCGCAACACCTCCACTGTATTTATTCATAGCCGTATCCGAGCTCATTCCATAAAATACTTTGTATAATTTATTGGTTTTACTATCTTCAAACATTTCGCCACCAGATTCATTGTGACCTGCAAACATAGAACCACTCATAACAAAATCTGCTCCAGCACCATAAGCTTTTGAAAAATCACCAACGACTTGAAGTCCGCCATCGCTGATGATATGAGCATCTAAACCATGAGCAGTATCAGCACACTCAATAACAGCGCTTAATTGCGGCATACCTATTCCTGTTTGTTTTCTAGTTGTACAACAACTTCCGCTACCAATTCCAACCTTAACAATGTCGACTTTTCCTTCCATTACCAATTCTAATACACCTTCAGAAGTGCAAACATTTCCAGCTATCAATACTTTTTCAGGATATTTCTCTCTAATTTTTCTACAAACTTCAATAAATTTTGACATATAACCATTTGCTACATCAATACAAATAAACATAGGATTAATTTCAGACACAATTCTATCTAAGTTTTCTAAATCTTTATCTCCAATTCCAGTTGAAACAGCAAAATATTTAATATCTAATTTATTCTGTATACTTGGTTGAAGAAAATCTTCAATAGTATAATATTTGTGTAAACAAGTTAATACTTTATGTTTCTGCATTTCCATTGCCATTTCAATTGTTCCAGTTGTATCCATATTACTAACCATTATAGGCACACCGTTCCAAACATATGGTGAATATTTAAATGTAAATCTTCTCTCTAATGAAACTTCAGACCGTGAAGAATAATCACTTCTCTTTGGTAAAATAAGGACATCAGTAAAATCTAATTTTACATCATCTAAAATTTTCATTTTTATAAGTATTAGAGAGAAGTTTAAAAAATAATATAAACGATTATCGCTTAAAAATATCGCTATAGCAATAATATAATCAAGAATGATTGAAAAAGCTGACGTTGTAGTAGGATGTAGTTTTGGCGATGAAGGCAAAGGTAAAGTAGTTTATGATTTATTGAAAAAAAATAATTATGATTTATGCGTTAGATTTAATGGTTCAGGAAACGCAGGACACACTGTTTATGAAAATAATAAAAAATTTGTCGTGCATCAATTGCCAGTAGGTATGTTATTAGAAAACACATATAATTTAATATCAAGTGACTGTTTAATTGATATAGTGCGTTTAAAATCCGAGATTTGGGATCTTAAGGAAAAAGGAATCAATATTGATGGACGGTTATTTATTAGTAAGGCTTGTCATATTATTACACAAGAATGTATTGATTATGATAAGGAAAATAATCGGGTAGGCACTACTGGTTCAGGAATTGGTCCAACTTATTCACAGAAAATGTTGCGCATTGGAAAAAGAGTTGAGGATTTTGAAAATGAAATTATGAATCTAGGAGTTCAAGTAGTAGACATGAGAAAATTTTGGACCTCTGATTTTGTCATGCAAAATATTAAAACAGTTTTATTAGAAGGTGCTCAGGGTTTTGAATTAGATATTAATTGGACAAATCACTATCCTTATTGTACGTCATCTACCTGTTCAGTTGCAGGAGCAGTTAATACAGGAATTCCACTAAAAAGTATTAAAAATATTTATGGAGTAACAAAAGCATATGATACATATGTTGGAACCTTACAGTTTCAACCTGAAGAATATAGCTATGAATTAAATTTAATAGGTGATTTAGGACATGAATATGGTTCTACAACTGGACGAAGAAGACAATGCAACTTTCTTAATTTAGATAATCTAATTGAAGCTTTAAAATTAAATAGTTGTAATATTTGCATAATTAACAAGGTAGATATATTAAATCAAGCATCGATTTATAGATTATATTACCAGAACGAAATACATTTTTTCCAAAATTTAATAGATATGCAAAGTTTTATTTCAAATAAATTATCAGGAATTGTTAATGAGGTTATTTTTTCATTTAATCCTCATACTATTTAATATAATTTATACATATAAAGACTGATTAGTTACTACATATTTCAATGTCATATGTGGTATCTCTCTAAGCTTACTTAAAAAAGCTATGTTACCAGTCATCTCTGCAATTTTTTCAAACTCACTTGCAATATTATTAATCTTTAATAATGCCTTTACAAATTCCCCCAAAAATATTTCTTTCTCTCCAGCCATTTTTTGTAAAATTTGTTTGCAATCCTCAACATTTTCACAGTCACACCATTCTTCAACATAATTTAATAAATCATAATGTATATCATAATCAAATCCAGTATTTATATTTCTCTCTAATTCTTCTTTCTGATAACCTTCGTATAATTCTAATACTTCTTTAACCTTATCATTTACTGTTTTATCAGAAGACTTTGGAACATTATCTTTAAAATCCTCTAAAACGCGAATATTTGTAAAACAACTAAATAATGATACTAATTGTTTGGATGATAGGTCATCTAATTTCTTCGAGTCATACAATTTTGAAAATGCTAGACAGTGAATCTCTCTAATTTGAGAAGCAATTTTTCCTTGAATTGTTAGTTTCAAATCAATTGCAGAATCATCAGAAGATTCAATAAAAGACTCTTGCTTCAAAAGTTCTAATACATTTCCAACTCCGGATTGAAAATAACCCTGTAAAGAATCATATTGACTCTTCAATTGATTTATTTCCTTTTCAATTGTGCTAATTTTCTGATAACTTTGTAAATCTTGGTTTAAGAAACGATGATTGTCAATAATTGATTGTATTTTTCTCTCCATTTCTTTACGTTTTTTATTTACAGCAGAATGCAGAGACTTTTTAAGTTCCAAATATTCATCTAATACTTCGACAGGTGTTCTAAGTTGAGATACACGATTATTAATATTATCTAATTCAGTTTGTAAAGTAGTCATTTTATAGTAAATTTCCTTCATTTGGTCATCCAAGTCGCCTGTAATCATGCTTCGGCTAGCAAATTGCGTCAAATTATGGTCTCCAATATCGAGCAAATTTAATAATAAATTATAAGAAATCTTAAACTTAGATGTCAAAGTCTGTGGTTTTCCATTCATCATCATTTTATAACTAACTGAGTCGACATTTCGAAACAAATTATTCAAGTGAATTACGTGGCCGACTGTGTCCAAACCGAGACGACCAGCTCTGCCGGCAGCCTGTGTATATTCATGACTATATAAGGTGCGAATAATTTCGCCGTTAAATTTATTAACATCAGTGAAAATAGTAGTTTTAACAGGAAGATTAATGCCGACACTCATGGTTTCAGTACAAAACAATACCTTAATAAATCCGCGAGCAAATAAGAGCTCGGTCATTTCTCTTAAAATCGGCATTAAACCAGCGTGATGAATACCGACACCTTTTCTCAAGAGCTTAACAGTATTGACATATTCAGGTAAATGCAAATACTCGTCATAATTAGGCAACTTTCGAATGATTTGCTCACATTCGCGGTCAACTATATACGGAATTTTGCTATCAAATTCAAGAAGATTTGTCGTCAGTTCCTCTGCACATGTTTCTAGTTGTTTACGTGAAAACACATAACAAAGTGCTGGCAACATTTCATTTTGAACTAAATATTCAGTAACTTTATTTAACACGTGTTGACGTTTCACTCTGATATTATTTTTTTCAAATAATTGTAACATCTTAGTCATATTTTGATAGTTTACATCATTGAACTTACCCTTTTCATCTTGAATGACGTATGGTTTATTAGTTAAATCTTTAATTTGCTGTTGTATAGCTTTATCTCGAATAGCTTTATTGACCGAATTCGTAACAGTGATAAAACTATAATGGATTAAAGGAACAGCTCTGACCAATTTGCGAGTAAGATAAACTTCTTTTTCTACTGGTTTTGTAATATCGCCCTTAGTTTCTAGCCAAAATGCAAATTTTTCAGGATTATCGAGTGTAGCTGAAAGCCCAATCATCTGAATATGTGACGGTAATAACATAATACACTGCTCCCATACATGTCCTCTCGATTCGTCATTAATCATATGAATCTCATCAAAGACAACACACCCTAATTCGGTCTCAATATCCATTTCAAATGAGACAGATGAGTTTAAATTAGGAGTTGTACTCTTGATTTGATATAATTTATTCATAAGAATTTCAGTAGTCATAATCAAAACATCTGCATCAGGATTGGTCTTAATATCACCTGTAATTAATCCAACTGAAATATGTGGGTATTTTTGAGTAAAACTATAAAATTTTTCATTTGAAAGAGCTTTGATGGGACTTGTATAAATCGTTTTCTTGCCTTTTGAATGAAAATACTCTAGTGCAAATTCTCCAGGCATTGTTTTACCAGAACCAGTTGGTGCACAGGCCAAAACATGCTTACCATCAACAATAGCTTTTACTGCCCATTTTTGAAAATCATGTAGTGGATAAGAATATTTATTGAAATGTTCATCATACGATGAATCGTCAGCTGATTTGGAGTAATTGTAAGGACAAACTTTTACCATCTTTGGGTTAATATATATAAGCCAAATGCTTTATATGCTTTTGTTAAATAATATATTAAAAGTATTTAAAAAAAATTGAATAAATTATAAAAGTAATTTAAAGAACCAGTAATATTAATCAAACAATATGTCGCGCCTAGAAGGAGATTTTATGGATGCACAAAATATTATTATTATCGATGATGTTCCTCACTTCTCATTTAAAGGTGATTCATATCTAGAAAAGTTGAAAAATGGATTATCGCTTGATTACGTATTTATGATGGAAGATTCTGCTATCAAATCTGAAGAAAAATTTGAAGAAGAAGATTATAAACAATTACAGCCTTTGAAGCATGAACTATTTGATGAAGAATATGATTGTGAAGTTGTGCCTATGCCAAGAAAAGGTAAAAATATTATCAAAAGACGATCTGATAAAAATATGAAAAAAAATAAAGTGAAACAACATGGTTACACTGATAAATTAGTTAATATTGAAGTTAATTTGCCAACTATTTGGGACCCTGATTTTGATTGGCACGAATTTTACTCTAAAAAAGATCAAGATGATTATAGTGATTATGAATCATATTATTCATACAATGATTACTACTCGCAAATGGCTTATTGGGGAGATTTAAATTATTCACCTGAATACGACAGTTTAGATGAATGGAATAACGCAAATCACACAGGCATAGGCTGGGATTAAATAAAAAATTGAATACTTAAATGCAGTTAAAATTAAAAGCATAATAAATCAATCAACTTACATCAAAATGTCGATTTGCGTTCATAAGAGCAATGAAAAAATAAATTTAATGCATAATGCGAGTTTACAACGTATACGTAAAATAAATTTAAAATATTATTTAAATAAATCAGAAATTGATAAAATTATGCAATTTATATTAATAGATTTTTGCAGTACAACTGTGTTAGGGTATGATATGCGTCGTGATAAATATTGGTGCAAAAAATATAATAAGACATCATGCATTTTGCATTTAGAAATTAATGTAAATAATAAAGGCATAGATTGTTCAGAAATACATATTGAACCTCTATTATATTCAACTTCAGATTTGGAAATGTTTTTAATTGATTTTAATGAATCAATTCAGATGTATAAAACGTCGAATTTTATTAGATATATTATGTTCAATCGTTAGTTCTTTAAGTAGTATAAATTTATTTATTTTTTTAGTATTTAAAGAAAACAAAATAAGTGTCTTTAAGTAGTTTAAATATATATTATTTTAAATGAATTTAAAGGCCAAAACACTACATAATGTAGGGAAATTCTTGTTTTTCTGAAAAATATAGCTTAAAAAATTCTCTTCATATGTAGAGAAATTCTTCAAATTCCTTTTGGCAAAGTTTTTTTGAATTTTGAAAATGGACATAAAAAAAATGTCCAATTTTCGATCGGCCAAAAAGTCCTTACTGACGAAATTTTTTGTCTAGATAAAAAAAATTTACCGTCACATTTTAAACGACAAAATTTATTTTTATGACGATATATTTTTTTAAAAAAAGGACTTAGAACTTTTTTTGTCCCTATAATTTAGGAGACATGGATGACATTTTAAGTTCCAAAAAGTTCCAAAATTTTTTTTGTGAAAAATGTGACTACACTACGTCACGTAAGAGTCAATATGACAGGCATCTATTGACATCAAAACATAAAAAAGAGACAATGTCCCCATTTTCGGATGACAATATGGGACAACACCATAATTTTATATGTAATTGTGGTAAAGAATACAAACATCGTCAGGGCTTATGGAGGCATGAAAAAATTTGCGAACTAAAAAAAGATCCAAAAAGTTCCACAGACGATAAATCTCACCCCGATATACAAGCTCTTACCAATTTAGTATTAGAAGTTGTCAAACAGAACAACGATTTGGCCAACAAAATTGTCGACATTTGCAAGACTGGACAGGCCAATATGTCTAATATGGTCAACTCTAATAACGTCATATCAAATAACAATACAAATACTTTTAATTTAAATGTGTTTTTAAATGAAAAATGCAAAGATGCTATGAATATTACAGACTTTGTCGACTCAATTCAACTCGATTTAGCTGACCTAGAAACTGTCGGAAAACTCGGATATGTCGAAGGTATATCAAATATTATTGTTAAGAACTTAAAAGCCTTAGATGTCACTGAAAGACCAATACATTGTGCTGACAAAAAGAGAGAAGTAATTTATATTAAGGACGAAGACAAATGGGAAAAAGAAGATGATGATAAAAAGAAGTTAAAAAGGGTTATTAAAAAGGTAGCATATAAGAATGAGAAATTGCTCCCGCAATACAAACAAAAGTATCCTGATTATAATGATTCAGAATCCGCAAGATCAGACCAGTTCAGTAAAATAATCATTGAAGCTATGGGTGGTGCAGGTAATAATGATGCCGAGAAAGAGCAGAAAATACTTAAAAAGATTGCTAAAGAAGTAGTCATTGATAAAACCATTAGTTGTATAGACTAAATGCATCTGCTATCTCCTAAAACTGTATTACATAATAGTAGTTGGTCTCTTGGCAACATTTGTAGGCCTTTATTTACATACCATCTCCAATACAAATGCTTTTTATCTATGATTGTCAAAGTTCCATAACCATACTCAGTGCCATTTCTAAATGCACTCCATTTAGGTTGCTCTACATATCTATTATCTAGACCTTCTAAATTACCAGCATTTCCGATAGTGATATATACTGTACCTTGTATATCAGTGTTATTTTTGAAAACAGGATAAGTTCTTTCGTAATCATGAACATGTCCATTAAATACAATGTTAACATTATACTTATAAAATAGCTCTTCCATTGATTCGCGCATTTGCACTGTTTGTTGGTCGGCATAATGATTTGTGTTTGAGCTATACCATGGACAGTGCATTACGATAATGAGCCAAGGAGTAATATTTCTGTTGACAATTTCCAAATCATTCTGTAGCCAATTAAATTGCTCAGATGTGGGCAACGAATTTGTATATGGGTTTAGATAAATTATGTGAGCTAAACCGCTGTTAAATGAGAAGAAAGAATTGCCGAAATTATACTCAGTCTGAAATACACTTGGTGTGCAAAATGGCATTCCAGTTTTGGGATTAATCGCACTCTTTATGATAACATCACCGAATATTGCAGGTTTAACATATGGCATCCTATATCTGGATTCAAATGCAGTAAAAAGATTCATATAATCAGTGCCATTAAATTCTATTTCATGATTACCTGGACAGACCATCCACGGTGTTGTAGAGGCTAGTGGTTCTATCATTTCACCATATGAATCCCATAAATCTTGGTCACAATCTGCATAACTTAAATCGCCTGCATGTAAAATCATGCTTATATTCGGTTCATTCATTAAATGTTTTACTGTTAAAATAGAATGATCAGTTTGACCTATGTCACCTAAAACACCAAATGTTATTTTTTGATTATCACCTGTTTTTGGTAAGGTTTTAAAATTCATCATTTGACTTGATGATTGTATAGTAAAATCGCCACATTGATAATAATATCGAGTCGCTGATTCTAGTTCGGTTATCAAAACGTGATGTATATAACCACTCTTATAATATTTATGCGAACCAGTTTTATCATATTGAAATTCGTATGATGAAGATGAGCCATGTACAAAATTATCCAACGAATTATTATATTTTCCGTAAGCAACATGCGAAAAACAATTATCAGCTGTTAACCATGAAATTGTCATTGATGTAGAGTCGTATCCTTGTGCAATATGTAATTGCTTTACATCACAATCAAATGCATATATCATGCTTAAAAATAAAGTAGATAACATAATTCTAATCATTATATTATATTATATAAAGATTAGAGATTTTTTTAAGTTGGTTGAATTTATTATATAGTGAATGGACGTAAAACAACCACATTTGTAAAATAAGCCCAGAGACCCAGACCGAAGATACACTTTGCCAAACAATCAAGTACATTTAATCCTATATTTTGAACGGATTTTTCCATCATATAAAATACTCCATACAATGACCATATTGCTACAAAAATGCTGAAAATAATATAATTTGATAATTTATAAACTGGTAATACGAAATTTTTATAAATAAGACCAAACATAATAACAAACGGAATAAACCCAAGAATACATGCCCATAAACGAGTCATTTGGCCAATTTCTCCTAAGTATCCAATATAAAGCATTAAGTAATTCAATAAGAATACTAATAAGATAAGATATACTGATACTACTTTCTTGATATTATTGGATAATGTTAAAGTCAATGCTAATAACATAAGAGGGGTTGTCATAGACCAATCTATATATCGAGTAGTAATAATTTCTGACCAATTAATTGGTTTTCCTGCTTTCTCATATGCTGACAATTTTTCCAAAAAGATTGAATAAAAATATCCAGCAATAAGTGAGATGGCTGTTTCTAAATTTAGAACATGACGCACTGTAGGATTATCCGTACGAATTGACTCGATAAATGTAATCACAGCTGTTGTTAAAAGAAATGCATAGGTAACATAAAATGAGAACTTAATATATTGTTTTATATGAGTTTTTTTTTCAGATATTGTCGTCTTTTTCATTTGTTCTTCTGTTTCAAACATTTATATATATAGATATTTTTTTGTAAAGGTATTTTAAAATGAAATTTTAACCATCAAGTAAATGAAGACGAATCTTTCGCTTAAATTTTTCTTCATCATTAAAAAGATAAAGTTTAAATTTTTTATTTACAAAATTATTAAAATTTTCTCTCAATGTTATTCTTGAAGACAATTTTAATTCTGGTAAAAAGACAATATATTGATATAAACCATCATTTCTATTTATTTTATCAAAGAGATAACCATCATAATCTTTTTCCATTACTTCTGGAGAATTATGACATAAATCAAGTAATGAACAATCGCATTGGACCTTTCGAATTGATCTCATCGTTGTATTAATGTAGTCCATTTCATTCAGCCATTTGTCATAAAATTTTGTTGCATTTTCAGAAAGATTAATAATATTATTAGATTGTTGAAATTTAATCATATTCAATAGGTCTACCAATCGTCTAATAGGACTTGTTATGTGAATATATGCTTCTACATCTAATAGCTCATGTCTAGTGTCCATTATTTCTGAACCATTAATATATTGACCTGATGCACTATTCCATATTTTAATAAATTTGCTTACATCATCTGGAACTGTGTCTGGAACGATAAAATCCCTCTTGATAATTGTAGAACGAAATACTCCGGTTTTATGCTTGATTAACTCTTTAGCACAGTTATAATTCATTAATATCATAAGATAACATACTAATTCATGACTATTTCTTACATTGTTTATATATTTATAACTTCTTGAAATATTTTGAGCCACATCTAGTATTTCATGATATTTAGCATCTGATAATAATTTTGCATCTTCGTATACATAATTATGTGAAACTTTTATAACAGCATTTTTATATTCAATATTGGTGATTTCATTATTTTTAATATATACATCCATTACAAACGCAATGCGCTTTACATTTTCTTGTAAACTACACAAACAATCAGACAAAATTGTCGGTAACATTGGGCGTTTTTTATCTGGCAAATAAATAGTTGAAATTCTTCTTGAGAATGAAGACCATAAATTAAGGGTATCCATCCAAACTGTTACATTAGATATGTAGACACTCAGCATTTTTACGTTATCTTCAAGATTTATTATACTAAAACCATCGTCGAAATCCTGACTATTTAAGGGATCGATTGTCATAATATGCCAGAACTTTTGGTCTGTTCTATCTTCAATGCCTGGATATTTACGTAAAATTTGGTCTACAATACTTTCGTGAGACTTACTTTCAATTGCTTTACTAGTATCCTTTTGAAATTTCTGAATAGATGCATTCAAACTTTTACAATATAATTGGTATTCGTAGAAATTATCAAGAATATCAACTGGTCCGATAACATTATCAAGTTTTGCTCTTGGATGTTTGTCTTCCCAATTATCAAAATTAATAGTTACATATAAATTTTTAAACACTTTTGAAAATCCCATCGATTTGATTTCGTATGGAACCAAAAATGGTGGAATTCTTATATCGTCTGGAATACATTTATATAATAAACGTCCAAGTGTATTTTTCAGTTTTTGTCTAGTATATGTTTGACCATCTATAACTTTATTCTCTCTTCCATAAGTTTTATTTCCTTCAAGAATCAAAACTCCTGGTATTGCTGGACCTGACCTAATAGATGAATGTAAGATAGTAAGGTTGTTGCTCTTATCTATCGAAAAAACATCATTAGTAAACAATTTTTTATCTAGTGGATTAAAATCAATTTCTACCTTCTTAAAACTTTCTGATTCATATATTTCCCAGGAACTGCAGTTCCGGTCATTGATATGTATCTTATATATTGCACTCATATTATACTACATATATGTAGTGATGTTTTTAAGTTTATTTGTTTTATTTATATAGTTAATATTATATTTAAGTAATAAAAAAAAAATTGAGATAGATAAATGTATATAAATAAATATTAAAATCCTAAAAATGAGTGCAGAATTTAATGCTGAAAATAGAAATACCGGGATGATTTTTCCAACAAGAAGATGTTGTTCATTTTGTAGAAATACTGGACATAATATATCAACATGTAATGATAGGAGTTTAATTGATTTTGAACAATTATGTGTTGATAGAGAGGCAAATTTAGGGATTGCAGGGTTCAGAAATTGGCTGTTAAATTGTTCAACAGAAAACCCAATTATCGTAAGAGCTTATGCTGTGAGATATTGCGGTTGTACAATTCGAAGTTATATGCATATATGTGTAAATAGTATAATAGCAAAAATTACCGAGTTGAATGCGAATGGCGGTTTGAGAGAGAGAGGTCAACCAGCAGAAGGACAGGAATCAGAACAAGCACATCCACAAAGGGAAATGCATCCGCATAATGATAACGAAAATTTGGATAATATCATTGTAGAAGCATTGCTCCGTTCTTCGTCAGAATTTTTCACAGGATTAAGCCCAAATGAGATTATCGCATCAATGTTGTTTTTGGATATGATACATAGAATACGAGATGGATTTACTCATAATAGAAAATTTAATATTCAAACAAATATTGTAGAATGCTCAAAAACAGAAGAGTGTGAATGTAGCATTTGTTATGAAGGCAAGGAAAAGAAGTCATTTGTCAAACTTAATTGTGGACATGAGTTCTGTAAAGATTGTATTAAAGAGTCATTAAAAAATGTTAGAACTGAATCTCCGCAATGTGCTTTTTGTAGAGCAGAAATTAATAATATTGAATTATCAAGTCAAATAATTCGAGATGAATTTAATGATGTATTAAATACAACGCGACTATAAATATTTTTAAAAATATCTAAAAATATTTTTTTACTTCAATATCAAAATATTGTCTAGATTAAAACGAATATTTGTCATCCCAGAAGTGTTAAAATACTTAATTTATTGGATTTGAACGTTTGCAGGTACAGCCCCGCCTCAGCCTCCTTTCATGATACCACCCTTATATAGTTTAGAATCTGAGTTAGGAAGCACAGGTTCGCCTCAGCCACCTCGCATAAAATGACGTCTAGAATGTCTTCTTTTATTACGTCTAGTTTTGTTTCTTCTACGTCTATGTCTCTTTGACAAAGAAAATAGAGAGAAGCCTTTGGAGAAAAATTGTTTCAAACTCTTCATTATATATATATTAATAACAAAATAATTAATTTATTTCAGTTCCAATATTACTGTCTGCAGATATTGGTTGTGGTAAATCGTCAATGCTTGTACTTTGATTAGTCGAAGACCACCCTTGGTTTGGTACATCTTCTGCTTTTTGATTTTCTGATTGAGCGACTGTTTGTAATTCTTCTTGGTCAACAGGATAGACAATTTCCTTATTATTTAATTCATTAATGCTTACCTTTTTTACTATATCTCGTTTAACATTCTGAATTTGCAATGCATGTAAACAAAT
>Ga0129336_10000791_pt1 | contig 18705 bp, 16 predicted proteins | sample CPB6_02_DNA_FD_96878 | JGI IMG/M metagenome (GOLD analysis project Ga0129336, IMG submission 96878) | Freshwater to marine salinity gradient microbial communities from Chesapeake Bay, USA - CPBay_Sum_0.6_0.2_DNA | ecosystem: Environmental > Aquatic > Marine > Coastal | place: USA: Chesapeake... | reverse complement strand
GTGCGCAGCCAGACCGCGCCCCCCTGCTCGAAGACGTGCCCCTGCTCGCGCAGCCGGTCCATGCCGCGCTCCACCGCTCCCGACTCGTGCAGGGCGCGCTCGGAGAACCACACGTCGAAATGGGTGCGGAAGAGCGCGAGCACCTGCTGCTGCTGCCTGAGCTGCAGAGCGTAGGCGGCCTCACGGAAGGCGACGAGCTGCTGATCCTCGGGCAGCGAGGTGATGTCGGGTCGCGCCATGGTGATCGCGGCCGCGAGGTCGAGGATGTAGCCGCCGTGGTAGCCGTCCTCGGGGACCGGCCGACCATTGGCCGCAGCCATGACGGACTCCCCGAACTTGTCCATCTGGACGCCGCGGTCGTTGATGTAGAACTCGGTGGTCACCGTGGCGCCGGCGGCGGCGAGCACTCGGGCGATCGCGTCGCCGATGGCGGCCCAGCGGGTGTGGCCGAGGTGCAGGGGCCCGGTGGGGTTCGCCGAGATGAACTCGACGTTGACGCTCCGGCCGGCCAGCGACCGGCTGTGCCCCCACTCCCGGCCGGCCTCGACAGCCGTCCGCGCGAGCGCACCCTGGGCTGAGGCCTCGAGGCGGATGTTCACGAAGCCGGGCCCGGCAACCTCTGCGCCGGCGATCCCGGGGACCCGCGCGAGCCGCTCCGCCAGGAGGTCGGCCAGGTCGCGCGGGGGCATTCCCGCGGGCTTCGCGAGGGCGAGCGCGAGATTCGTCGCGTAGTCACCGTGCTCGCGACTCTTCGGTCGCTCGATGCGCACCTCGGGCACGGACACCGATGGGATGAGGCCCTCGTCGATGAGGTCGGCCACGAGCCCTGCCACGACCTTGGCAAGGGCATCAGGCTCCACGTCGGGAGCCTATCCGTGGCAGTTGGACCGCCTCGTGCGGGCCGACGGGCTATGCTCCGATCAGGCAAGGCCAGTCAGCACCACCGTTCGGCAGGTGCCCGCCCTCAGGCGGGCATCGGCGTTTCTGGGCAGGAGCACAGTGCGCGGGACGACGGTTTTGAGCGGCTCAGCCGCGTGCCGGACACCCGTCCGCCACGTCGTCCCAGAAGTACCCGCAAGGAGAATGTGCATCATGGCTCAAGGAACCGTGAAGTGGTTCAACGCTGAGAAGGGCTACGGCTTCATCGCCCAGGCCGATGGCGGCCCGGACGTGTTCGTCCACTACTCGGCCATCCAGTCGGACGGCTACCGCTCCCTCGAGGAGAACCAGGTCGTCGAGTTCGACATCGTGCAGGGCCCCAAGGGCCCCCAGGCTGACAAGGTCCGCGCGGTCTAGTCGTCCTGCTCCTCAGGATCCCTGATCCTGCATCGAGGGGGCTCCGCCTTCCGGCGGGGCCCCTTCTGCATTTCCGGCCGGTCACGCGCACAATGGCGGCATGGCTGAGGACGAGATCGAACGCCTCCTGCGGGAGGTCCAGGCCGGGACGTCGGGCTCCCCCGCGTCCGGCGGGCTCTCCAGCACGTCGGCGGGCGGGTCGGCACCCGTCCCGCGGGGATCCGCCGAGGGGGCGCCCCGGTCCGCGGGCGGCCGGATGGCGTTCGCCGGGATCGCCGCCGGCGTCAGCGGCGTAGGTGCGTTCCTGGTCGGCGTCTTCACACCGTGGACCGACGCCCTCGACATGGGGTTCGCAGCCGCGGTCGCGGCGTTCGTCACCGCTGCGGTGGCCGGGCCGCCCCGCTGGTTCTCCTCCTGACGGCTCACTCTCCTCCGAACGGTTCGCCGCCCGGTCAGTGCGCTGCCGGATCCGAGCGTCGACCCTCCGCGTGCGCCTCGATGACGGCGCCCCACAGCAGCGCGACGAAGCACAGGTAGAGCCACAGCAGGATGACGATGGCCGTGCCGAACAGCAGAATCGCCGCGCCGATCCCGGCGGACAGGTGCGTATAGATGCCCACCCCCACCGTCACCCCCACGATCCCGGCGGTGGCGACCAGCGCGCCGAGCGAGCGCCAGGGCACACGGGAGCGGCGGTTGGGGCCGTGCTGCAGGAGCCAGCGGACGGCGACCCAGACGACCAGCGCCACGGCGAGCCAGTCCACGACCGGCGATCCCGAGGACACCGGCACGGGCGGCAGGCCCAGCCAGGCCAGCACGCGCGGCACGACGGTCAGCAGCACCACGAGCGCAACGCCGATCACCAGCGCAGCCAGGGTCACCACCGCCGCGATCGCCCGGTCGATGAGGCCGCCGCGCGTCTCGACCACTCCGAAGGCCGCGTTCATCGCCATGCGCAGGCCGAGGACCACCTTGGAGGACGCGTACACGGCGATCAGCACGCTGACCAGCGTCGCAAGGGTGAAAGACGCGCCGGAGGCACTCTCGATCGTGGTGAGCAGGGCCGACATGACGGGCTCGACGGCGTCGAACGTCTGCGGCGCGCGCTCCGCCAGTCGCCCGAGCGCCTCCCGTACTTCCGCCGGGTCCAGCAGCAGCCCCGCGATCGCGCCGAAGGCCAGTGCTGCCGGCGCGATGGACAGGGCGACGAAGTACGCGAGGCCGCCCGCTGCCAGAGACGCGCGGGTGCGCCGGTACTCCTCGGACACCTCCCGGAAGTAGGCCACGAGCACGCGCATCCGCTCCCTCACGCGCCCATCCTGTCGGACGGCTGCCCCGGGCCGCTGGCACCGTCGCTGATAGCCTGTGGCGCCCCGGGCCCCCGTAGCTCAGGGGATAGAGCGCCGGTTTCCGGTACCGAAGGTCGCAGGTTCGAATCCTGCCGGGGGCGCCATGGACACCACCGAGAGCCCGGCCGAGGCCCGTGCGCACTTCGCCGTGACCGGCACGAGCCTGTATCCCTACGTCGTCGCCGTCTTCGTCGGCCTGCTGCTGATCTCCAACATCGGGGCGACCAAGTTCATCGCTCTGGGCCCCCTGACCTTCGATGGCGGCGCCCTGCTGTTCCCGCTCACCTACATCATCGGCGACATCCTCAGCGAGGTCTACGGGCTGCGGGCCGCCCGCCGCGCCATCGTGCTCGGATTCGCGATGGCCATCCTCGCCGCCGCCACCTTCTGGCTCATCCAGATCGCCCCCGGGGCCGACTTCTGGGAGAACCAGGGTGCGTACGAGGCGATTCTGGGCTTCGTTCCGGCCATCGTGCTCGCCAGCGTCCTCGGCTTCCTCGTCGGGCAATTGCTCAACGCCTACGTGCTCGTGCGGATCAAGGAGCGCACCCGCGAGCGGCGCCTGTGGCTTCGACTCGTGTCGTCCACCCTGGTCGGCGAGTTCGCCGACACGCTCGTGTTCTGCACCATCTACGGCCTGGCCTTCGGCCTGGCGGCCGGGGAGTTCCTCAACTACCTGGCCGTCGGCTTCGCCTACAAGGTGACGGTCGAGGTGGTGCTGCTCCCCGTGACCTACCGGGTGATCGCCTGGGTCAAGCGCCGGGAGCCGACCTACGCGCTGGCCTCCTGATCCTGCCGGCGATCAGGCGCGAGCAGCCCGCCCGACGACCTCGTCGCGCAGGTCCGCGAACGTGCCGTCGAGGATGCTGGCACGCACCCGGTCGATCAGCCGGATGATGAAGCGCTCGTTGTGGATCGTCGCAAGGGTCGCCGCGAGCATCTCCTTGGACTTGAAGAGGTGATGCAGGTAGGCACGCGTGTGGTGGCGGCAGGTGTAGCAGTCACACGCATCGTCGATGGGCGCGAAGTCCCTGCGGTAGCGGCCGTTGGTCAGGTGGAACCGGCGCTGTGAGTGGTACACGGTGCCGTTGCGCCCGTTCCTCGACGGAGCGACGCAGTCGAACGTGTCGGCGCCGCTCTCGACGGCCGCGAAGACGTCCTCCGGCTCGCCGATGCCGAGCAGGTGACGCGGCCGGTCCTCGGGCAGCTCCTCGCACACCCAGCGCACGATGGTGCCGAGCTGGTCCTTCTCCAGCGCACCCCCGATGCCGAAGCCGTCGACGCGGAGCGCAGCAAGGTCACGTGCGGACTTTCGACGCAGGTCCTCGTACTGCGCTCCCTGGACCACCGCGAACAGCGCCTGGTACGGGTGCGTGGCGCGCTCCTCCGTCAGTCGCTCGTGCTCGGCGACGCATCGCTCCGCCCAGCGCTGCGTGCGCTCGACCGATGCCTCCTGGTACTCGCGGGTGTTCAGCAGCGTGGTGCACTCGTCGAAGGCGAAGATGATGTCGGCGCCGATCCGGTGCTGCACCTGCATCGAGACCTCGGGCGTGAACCGGTGCATGGAGCCGTCGACATGCGACTTGAAGGTCACGCCGTCGTCATCGACGTGCGCGAGGCGGTCCTTGCCGTCGGCGATCACATCGTCGGACCGTCGCGACGAGACGTCCATGGCGAGGATCTTCTTGAAGCCGACGCCGAGCGAGAGGACTTGGAAGCCCCCGCTGTCGGTGATGGTCGGGCCGTGCCAGCCCATGAAGGCCGCCAGGCCGCCCGCCTCGTCGACGATGTCCGACCCCGGCTGCAGGTACAGGTGGTACGCGTTGGCCAGGATCACCTGCGCGCCCAGCTCGCGCATCGTCTCCGGCAGCACGGCCTTGACGGTGGCCTTGGTGCCGACCGGCGTGAATGCCGGCGTGCGGATCTGCCCGTGCGGGGTGGTGATGACGCCCGCGCGGCCGAGTCCGCCGGTCAGGCGCCCCTCGACCTCGAACCCGAACTGCGTCACTCACCCTCCGGGGCGAGCTCGCTCATCGGCGGGAACTGGTCGCGCGCCGGGGCGATCCAGGCGCGAATGGCCTCGGTCGGCGCCTCGTTGGCGCCGGCGCACTGGTCGAGGTAGAGGTCGATGACGGGAGCCCCGGCCTCCTCGACGACGAGGGAGGTGGTCGTGCCCCCGGTGCAGCCCTGCTCCACGGTGTCGGCGGTCAGGTCGACCAGCGGGGCCATGCCCTCGCCGAGGGCCGCCCAGACGGCCGGGTCCGTGGGCACCGTCTCGTCGGCGAGGACGTCGCCGTAGCTGTCGACGACGATCCGGGACTCGTCGGCCCGCACGGTGAGCTGGTAGCTGCGGTGGTACTGCGGCGGAACCGAGGAGTCCTGGAATGAGAAGGTGACCACCGCGTCATCCGTCAGGCCCATGGCGGCCGTCCCCTCCTGTGGTGAGCTGCTCCCCGAGGCGCTGGCGGCCGGCTCCGCCCCGCCGGACGAGCACGCGGCCAGCGCCACGGCCGCGAGGGCGAGGGTGGCCACCAGTCGCTTGTGCATGGGAGGACACTACGGGTCGACGCCCGCGCCGAGGAGTCCTGCACGACAATGCGGTCATGACCGGCAGCCCCGAGGTGGGCGTCGACCTCATGGTCGGCGACCTGCGCACGAACATCCACCTGGCTGGACAAGGCTCCCCCGTGATGCTGCTGCACGGTTCGGGTCCCGGCGTGACGGCATGGGCCAACTGGCGCCTGACGATCCCCGCGCTGGCCGGGCACTTCCGCGTCGCCGCACCGGACATCGTCGGCTTCGGGTTCACGGATCGTCCCGAGGGCATCTCCTACGACCTTCCGACGTGGACGGCCCACGCCATCGGCGTCCTCGACGCCCTCGGCATCGACAGGTGCGCCGTCGTCGGCAACTCGTTCGGAGGGGCGCTCGCGCTCTCGCTGGCCATCCACCACCCCGAGCGGGTGAGCGCTCTCGCGCTGATGGGGGCGGCCGGGGTGCCGTTCACCCTCACCGACGGACTCGACGCCGTGTGGGGGTACGAGCCCTCGGTCGATGCCATGGAGTCCCTGCTCGAGGTGTTCGCGTACGACAGGTCCCTGGTCGGCAGGGACCTCGCGCACCTGCGCTACGAGGCGAGCATCCGTCCGGGCGTGCAGGAGGCGTTCGCCCGCATGTTCCCCGAGCCTCGCCAGGCAGCGCTCGACGCGATCACGCACTCGATCGACCGCATCGCGGCGATCACCGCGCCCACCCTCATCGTGCACGGCCGCGACGACCTGGTGATCCCCGTGTCTAACGCCTTCCAGCTGCTCGAGCTCATCGACGATGCAGAGCTCCACGTGTTCGGGCGCTGCGGGCACTGGACCCAGATCGAGCATGCCGACGCCTTCAACGCCCTGCTGATCGACTTCCTCGGGCGGCGCACCGGCGCGTGATCCCGGCGCGAATGTCGCAGTTTCGTCTCATCGCTGCGCGGGGCCGTCGCCGCCCAGTAGACATCCCCCACTGTAGTGGCGGAGTGCATCCGGTGCTGCGGTGCAGGTGGCGGCCACCACCGACCGAAGGACAGTTCACCCCACGGTGGTCCGAAGGAGCCCGTGTGCTGGCGGGCACCGGTGGCGACAGTCATCCACGAGGCCCCTCGATCTCATACGTCGAGGGGCCTCCCGCTTGTTGGCGGGCCTCGACGGAGAGCCTCAGGACTGCGCCGCCAGGCGGGCGAATCCCTCGGCCAGGCTCACGTGCGGTCGCCAGTCCAGTGCCCGCCGCGTCTGCCGCTGGTCGAACCAGTGGGCCGTGGACAGCTGCTCGACGAGGAAGCGCGTGAGGGGCGGCACCTCCTGCCGACCCGCCACCTCCCATGCACGCTCGGCCACCGCCCCTGCGGCCATGGCCACCGGGAACGGGATCGAGCGCCGCGGCGGCGGCACACCCGCGGCCCGCGTGATGCGCGAGAGGACCTCAGCGACCGTCCGGGGCTCGCCGTTGCTCACGACGAAGGCGCGCCCGCGCACGTCGGGATGGTCGCATCGATCGAGCGCCGCGGCGACAGCACTGGCCGCATTGTCGATGTAGGTCGTGTCGATGAGGGCTGAGCCCGAGTCGATGAGGACGAGCCGGCCGGCGCGGGCGCGCTCGACGATGGGGTCCACGAGCTGGGTGTCCCCCGGTCCCCAGACCAGGTGCGGACGCAGGGCGGTCACCGCAAGGTCCGGGCCATCCGCCGCGAGCACCAGCAGCTCGGCCATCGCCTTGCTGCGCGCGTAGGGGCCACGCGCGCGGTCCGGGTCGGCCGCACCGGCCGGTGCGCCGACGAGTGCGTGCCCGGCGTGCGCGACCGACGGTGACGAGACATGCACGAAGCGCCGGACCCCGGCAGCCCGTGCCGCGTCGAGCACGATCCTCGTGCCGGTGACGTTGACGTGCTCGAACTGCTCCCAGGCCCCGACGACCGCCACCTTCGCAGCCATGTGCACGACGGCCTGCTGACCCTGCATCGCACCGGCCACGGCGGCAGGGTCGGTGATGTCTCCGCACCTGTCGACAGCACCCGACAGCGACGGATTGCGCTGGAGCGCGGTGACCTCATGGCCACGCGACGCCAGCTCGCGCACGACGGCACTGCCCAGCAGTCCGCGCCCCCCGGTGACCAGCACCCTCATCCGCGACCCGCCAGCATCGTCTCGGCCCATGCAGACACCGCGCTCCGGTCGATCTTCGATCGGTGGCGAATGTCGACGGGCAGGTCCGACCTCAGCAGCACGGCCGCCAGCTCGACTCCGCAGGTGCCGCGCAGCTCGTCGAGCAGGTCGAGGTCGACGAGCTGCTGCCCGACCCGGGCGTCGTCCGCGATGTCGGCGACGCACACGAGCACCGGGACCTGCGTGCCCCGCGGGCCCACGCCGACGCAGGCCGCCTGCCTGATCCACGGGAGCCGCTGGGCCGCCTGCTCGATCGCCACGGGCGCGACCGGGCCGTCGGCGGTGGTGACGACATGCGCGAGCCGACCACCGATCCACAGCCTGCCGAGCTCGTCGAGCTGCCCGACGTCGCCGGTGCGATGCCACCCTCGATCCCGGGAGCTCGCACGCTCGGTGGCCCAGAGCCGGTCGTACCGCTCCTTGCGGTGCCGTGCGCGGACCGCGACCTCGCCGAGCACTCCCGGCGAGGTCGTCAGAGGGGCCGACGCGACGCCGTCGTCGTCCACCGCGCTGATGGCGACCTCGACGCCCGGGAGCGGATTGCCGACGAGCACGCCGGGCCCGGGGCCGGCAGCGTCGATGCCGGCGACGGTCACATCGCAGACCGGCAGAACCTCCGTCATGCCGTAGGGCGTGCGGACCTCTGCGTTCGCGCACAGGCGGGCCATACCGTGCAGGAGCGACGCATCGACGGGCGCACCGGCACCCATGACCAGGCGCAGGCCCGCGAGTGCCTGCACGTCGGCATCCGTGGCCTGTGCGGCACTGCCGAGGATTCCGCGGAAGGCGGCCGGCGACGCCCACATCACCGTGGCCCCCACCTGCTGCACCGCCTCCGCCACGGCATGCGCGGTGAGGGTGTCTGGTCGCAGGAGGTCCATCTCGGGGATCACGGACGCGATGCCCAGTGCCGGTCCCAGCACCGCCCACGGTGCGAAGGCCGCGACGAGGGCGTCGGACTCACCCAGCCCGTAGTGCTCGCGCAGCAGGTCCCGGGTGCTCTGGACCTGCCGATGCGTGTAGACGACGCCCTTCGCCGGCCCGGTGGAGCCGGACGTGAACGCGACGAGTGCCTCGTCGTCGGGAGTCGGCGGCTCCGGCATCCGAAGCGCACGACCCTCCGCTGCGACGGTGGCGAGCTCGGACGTCGCGATGCACGCCCCGGGGATGCGCACGGCTCGCGAGCGCGCCAGGACCATGCCGCGCGGTATCGCGACGAGATGCTCGGGTGCGGCGCTGCGCAGGGCCCGCACGATGCCGCGACGTCCGAGGCCGGAGTCGGTCACGACGACACTGGCTCCGATGCGCCAGCATGCGTAGACCACGGCGACGAGATCGGCGCCCGGCGTGATGAGCACGCTGACGCGATCACCGCGGCGCACGCCCCGGCCCGCGAGCCCCGCGGCGAGGTCGCGCACGACGCGGTCCATCTGCCCCCAGGTCACCTGACGCCAGTCACCCGCCTGCGGCTCCGCGAGGGCGACCGCGTCGGGAGCACGCCTGGCACGCTCCTCGAGGGAGGACCAGAGCGGCTCCGACGACTTGTCGGCGCGCGCTGCCGCGCGCTCCGCACCGCCGCGCTCCGCATCACCCGCGAGGACGTCCTGCACCCACGTGAGCAGGTCGGGCACGAGTGCGGGGGCGTCCTCGATCACCAGGTGACGGGCCCCGAGGTAGCGGTGCACCTGCGCCTGCGGGAGACGGTGCTCGAGGTCATGCAGGTAGCGATCGGAGAACACCGGATCCCCCGGACCCCACAGCAGAAGCACGGGCACCCTCAGTCCGCGAATCCCCTCCGCGATCGCCGTGAGGGTGTCGGCACTCGCATGGTCAGGCTCGAGGGGGATGTCGGCGACGAACTCGCCCACCGCCCAGCGTCGCGCCGCATCGCCATACGGAGCGCGGTAGGCGGCGGCGACCTCGCGCGGCATGCGCCGACCGCTCAGCGCCCGGGTGCCCCGGATGAACGCCGTGGTGTCGACCGTGACCGCCCTGCGCAGCGGCGCCCAACGGGCCGCACGGATGACGGCCGGCGCTGCGGACGCCGGCGGCTGGTGCACTGCCGTGTTGAGCAGGCACACGCCGATGACGTCGTCGGGACGCTGGAGGATCCAGCCCAGCGAGATCGGGCCGCCCCAGTCGTGCGCGACCACGATGATCGGCCCGGCCAGCCCAAGGGCGTCGGTCAGCGATCGCAGGTCCTCGACCCGTCGGGCGAGAGGGCGGACCGTGCCGGTGCGCTCGGACCAGCCCATGTCGAGGTGGTCCACAGCGACGACCCTCAGGTCGGGCGGCGCCTCGGCCAGCAGGCGTCGCCACAGGTAGGACCACGTGGGGTTGCCGTGCACGCACAGCACGGTGGCGCGAACCGCTTCGGCGGGCGACGACGCATGCGTGTCGAGCACGTGCCACGTGCGCGGTACGTCGTCGGCATCGCGGGCCGTGACAAGCCGCGACCATGCGGGGTCCAGGCCGGGCAGGCCTGAAGGCGGGAGCGACGCGGGAGCGCTCGTCACCACTCGATCTCGATGACCGCCGAGTTCAGCCCCGATCCGATGCCCATGCATGCGACGCGAGCACCGGAGGCGAGCTGGTCGGCGTGCTGGGCCAGAGTGACCGGGATCGAGGCCGGGCCGACGTTGCCGTAGCGACGGTAGATCGTGGGGGTGCGTGCAGGGTCGATGCCCAGCGAGCCGGTGATGGCCTCCGTGTGCACGCTCGACACCTGATGGATGACGTAGGCGGCGAGGTCGTCCCAGTCGAACTCGGCGCGCGCACCCTCCCAGGTCGCGACCGCGAGCTGGACACCGGCCTCGAGCAGTCCGCGGGAGTCGGTGATCATGCGCTCGAGATCGCCCACGCACAGCTTGTTGTGCTCGGTGGCCGCGCGGCCCACGCCGCCGACGACGCGGTGCCCCTCGGGATGGCGGCTCGCGCGACCCAGCACCATCGCCGCCGCCGCAGAGCCGAGGGTCAGCGTCGCGAAATTGTCGAGCACGTCCTCCTTGGTGGTGCCCGGCTCGCGCAGCCGCGCGATCGTCCGCTCCTGGGTGTGGCGACTGCCCTCGCCATCGACGATGAGCGCGTAGTCGATCTGGCCCGCGTCGATCATCGTCGCGGCGAGCTGAATGCCGTTCATGAACCCGAGACAGGCGTTGGACAGGTCGAAGTTCAGGCAGGTCGTCGGCAGGCCCAGCTGCTGGTGCACGTCGACGGCCGCGGACGGCTCGAGGTGGTCACGGCAGACGGAGGTGTCGATGAGCAGCCCCACCTGCGCCGGATCGATGCCGGAGTCGGCGAGCGCCTTGGCCCCCGCCATCGCCGCCGCGTCCGCGAAGGTCACGTCGGCGGGCCACCAGCGCCGCTCCTCGATGCCCGCCAGCGCCTGCAGGAGTCCGGGACGCAGCCCCACGCTCGCGAGGGTCTCGGCGAGCTCCTCGTCGAACCTGCTGGACGGGACGACGATCGGCGCATCGACCGCGGTCACCGAGAGCACCGCGGTGTCGCGGTACCGGTAGACGGCATTGCCGATCATGGACGTCCTCCCCGCCCCCGAGGTGAGGGGGTCGACCCCTAGCCTTTCATGCCCGGCACCGCCCGGCACATCGCCTCAGCCACCGAGGTGACGTACCGTGGGGAGATGATGGCCGGGGGCAGACGTGTGGCCGCTGTCGCCGCGGCGTTCGCCCTCCTCGGCGCGGGGGCCGCCGGACTCGTGGTCGCACCCGCGGCGCAGGCCGAGGACGCCTCGCTCGCGGCCTACTACGGGCAGCAGCTGACGTGGTCGCGCTGCGGCGACCAGGAGTGCGCCTGGCTCACCGTCCCCCGCGACTACGCCGATCCCTCGGGCGCCACTGTGCGACTGCGGATCTCCCGGACATCGGCCGCCGGCGATGCCCGGCTCGGATCGCTCGTGATCAACCCCGGTGGTCCGGGGGCCAGTGGCCTCGACCTGGCCGGGTACCTCGTGGAATCCCTCGATCCGCGAATCACCCGCGCGTACGACATCGTGGGCTTCGACACCCGCGGGGTCGGCGAGTCCGCTCCCGTGGAGTGCCTCACCGGGCCGCAGACCACCGCATGGCTGCGCGCCGACGTCACGCCCGACACCCGTCGGGAGCGCGCGCGCCTGATGGCGCTGGCGCGGGGCCTGGCCCGCGGATGCCTGGAGCGCTCCGCCGACATCGCCCGGCACGTGGGCTCGGAGAACACCGTGCGCGACATGGACATCCTCAGGGCGGCCCTCGGCGACGAGCGCCTCACCTTCCTGGGCTACTCGTACGGCACCTACCTGGGCACGAAGTACGCCGAGCGCTTCCCAGACCGCGTGGGCCGCTTCGTGCTCGACGGCGCCGTCGACCCGAGCATGGGCATCATGGCCGTCTCGCGCGAGCAGGCCGCGGGATTCCAGCGGGCACTCAGCCGCTTCGCCGACGACTGCGCCCGGCGCTCCAGCTGCCCGTGGACCGGCGGGGGCCCCGCGGTGCTTGCCGGTCTCTCGCGCCTGCTCGCCGACCTCGACGCGACACCCCTGCCGACCGAGGGTCGACCCCTCGTGCAGGCCGAGGCGCTGGCCGCGGTCTTCTACTCGATGTACTCGCCGACCATGTGGCCCATGCTCCGGTCCGCGCTCAGCCTGGCCGTCGCCGGCGACGGATCGGGCCTGTCCGACCTCGCCGCGTACGCGACGGACCGGGTCGGGCCGGACCGCTACCTGACGAACATGGCGTCGGCCTTCCCGGCCATCGCCTGCTGGGACTCCCCCGCCTCGCCGGACGCCGCCGGGCTGGATCGGGCCGCGCGACGCTGGGCGCGCGGGACCGCGGTCCCGGAGATCTCGCGGGCCCTGTCGTGGGGCAACGCACCGTGCTCGGTGTGGTTCGGGCGCGCCGCCGGCTCCCCGACACCCGCCAGCACCTCGACCAAGGCGCCCATCCTGGTGATCGGCAGCACGTACGATCCGGCGACGCCCTACTCGTGGGCCAAGGCGCTGCATCGCCAGCTGCCCACGTCGACCCTGCTCACGTACGACGGTGACGGGCACACCGTCTACGGCGGCACGTCGACCTGCATCGACGAGCTAGTGGACGCGTACCTGCTGGACGGCCGGCTCCCGCCGGCGGGGACGGTGTGCCGCTGATCGTCAGCCCTCGGCGGGCGGCGGATCCTGCAGGCTGGACAGGTACTTCTCGACCTGCTCGGCGATCTCGTCGCCGCTGATGACGTCGGCCGCGGAGAGGGCGCCCAGCGCCCCCCGCGGACTGCCCTCGACCCCTGCGACCAGCTGGTCGTACTGCTGCTCGAGAGCCTGCACGACCGTGGCGAACTCCTCGTTGGCCGCCATCTGCGCGGCGACCTCGGCGTCGGCCTTGCGGGCCGCCGGCTCGAGGGCCGCGGTGGGCAGGACGAGCCCGGTCGCGGCACAGACCCCGGCCACCAGCGTGGACGCCGCCCGCGGGAAGTCGAACTGGACGAGGTAGTGCGGTACCTGGGCGGTCAGGCCCATCGAGGGGAAGCCGTGCTGGCCGAGATGCAGTTCGAGCATCGCGCCCACGTGCCCGGGGACCTCGACCTCGCCCACCACCGGCACGTGACCGGCGACCAGCGACGGCTCGCTGCCGTGCACGGTCAGCCCGAGCGGGCGCGTGTGCGGGATCGGCCACGGGATGGCGGACAGCCCGACCGCCAGCCGCACCCGGTAGCGCTGCGCGATGAGGTCGACGGCCGCCATGAACCGCTGCCACTGGTAGTCGGGCTCGGGACCGGTGAGCAGCAGGAAGGGTGTGCCCTGGCCGTCTATCACCTCGTGCAGCGTGATCTGCGGCACCTCGACGGAGGCGAAGTGGTCGACGACGTACATCATGCGCGGGCGGCGTGCGCGGTAGTCGAGCAGCTCGTCGACGTCGAAGGAGGCCAGCAGCCGGTGCTGGCAGGTCGCGAGGATGTGGTCGGCGGCGATCCGCACGCCGGAGCCGGCGTCGACGAAGCCCGCGAAGGCGTACACCAGCACGGGCGGCTCGTCGAAGACAGCCTCCCGGTGGATGGTGAACAGCTCATCCGGGGAACGCACAGCAACCTCCTGCCTCGATCGGCCTGGATGACACCACTGTGCCTCCTTGAGTGCGGGAACGCCCGCCGGCGGTCCGGTGTTCCGGTGTTCGCCCTCGGCGAAGCCGCGGCGCTGCGCTGCCCGGGCTCAGGAATCGGCGGGCTTGCTGCCCGTGCCCGCCGCCTTGGCCGGACGCGACTTCGCCGAGGTCGCCTTCGCGGCGGGCGCTGCCTTCGGCCGCTTCGGCTTCGCCGGGGGCGCCTCCTCGGCGGGCGCCGCCTTCGCCCGCTTCGGCTTCGCCGGGGGCGCCTCCTCCACAGGGGCGTCCACCGCAGCGGCCTCCACCGCAGGGGCCCCCACCGTGGGAAAGGCCGGCTCCGGCGCGTGGGAGCCCGAGTCGGCCCACAGGCTCGGGGTGGTACCCGCGCCCTGCACAGCACCGCGTCGACGCCAGGCGATGACGCCGGCGGCGGCGCCGACAACGGCCGCAGCGATCACGAGCGCCTTCTTCATGGTGCCTCCCAGGGTCCGCACCGACGCTAACACCGTCGCCTGCGACACGTCGCGAGATGGCGGATCGACCGCCCCCTCAGCGGGACTTCGACTGCTTGAGGAAGTCCAGGAACAATTCGGTGACACGGGGGCTGCTCAGGAAGCTCTCGCGATCGGCGTCGCCCATCGTCAGGGCGTACTCGCACACACGCGCCCAGGCATGCCCGACGGCCTTCGTCAGCGCGCCCGCGACGGTCGCCGAGATGGCGGACCCGGCGATCGCGCCGCCCGGGATCACCTTCAGCAGGCTCGTGACGGCGTAGCGGCCAGCCATGGTGGCCCCGCCGGTGAGCACGAGCGACCCGGCCGTCGCGAGGGCGCGTGACCTGCTCGGCGGGAGGCCGTACGCCGCGGTGATGCGCGCGATCATGGTGACCTGGTTGGGCACCAGCAGGGCCGCGTCAGCGAAGGGGATCGGGGTTGCTCCTACGCCAGCGGCGACCACGACGGCCTGGTTGATGATCGCCGCCACGGCTTTTTTCTTGCGCCCGATGTCGAGCACCTGGGCCGCGGTGAGCGCCGCCTCCGCGGCCGCGGGGATCACCTGGTAGGTGTCGTCGAGCAGCTCCTGGAGGCCGAACACCGGGCTGCCGGTGAATGGGTCCGGGAGGGCATTGGTGAGCACGACCCTGCCGTGCGGGCTGATGGGCAGGCCGAGCTGGTCGATGTACTGCGCGAACTCCAGGGCATCGGGATGCACCTGCCCATCGCGGTTGGGCACCTGCGTGAGGACGACGATCACCGGCAGCCCGAGGGCCGCCAGCTCGCGGACGAACTGCTCCTGGCCGCGCTCGAAGCGCCGGTCCGACCAGCGCACCAGGTACCACGCGGCGTGGATCTGCTCGTCCACCGCCTTCGTGCGGTGCTCGGCCACGAGTCGGCGCAGGCCTGAGACGATCGCGTCCCCCGCGGTACCGGTCTCGAATCCCTCGGAGTCGTAGACCCCGAGGAAGCCGTCCGGATGCCGGTAGTAGACCAGCCCGCGCGTCACCGGGCTGCCGACGCCGGTCCGCGCCACGTCACGGCCGAAGATCGCATTCACCAGCGTCGACTTGCCGACGCCGGTCTTGCCGAACACCGCGAGGTTGAAGCAGCCGAGAGCGGCGAAGGCCTCGGCGAGGCGATCCTCGAACATCCCCTCGATCTGCGCCCGCGTGAGGTCAGGCACACCCGCACCGCCGGTCGCGGGCAGGTTGTCGGGGGTCGGGCCGCTCGGAGGTGTCGTCACCTCCGACACGCTACGCGCGCGATGAGCCATTGGACAAACACCGATCGCGGCGGGTTACCGTACAAGGGTGACGCAGACTCGGAGCGGCGAGCGGTACCGGACCCGCAACCGTCGCCGCAGGCGCGTGACCGCCGTGGTCGCCGCGATCACGCTCATAGCCCTGGTCGGTGCAACGATCGCCGGAGCGTGGACCCTCTTCACCGGCACGACGTCGGGGCAGCGGCTCACTGGCGGACCCATCGTGGTCCCCGAGGAGCTGCGGACGGTCATCGCGAAGGCGGCCCGGCGGTGCGAGGCGGTGCCCGTCGAGGTGCTGGCCGCACAGATCGCCGCCGAGAGCCACTGGGACGCGCGCGCCGTCTCCCCCGCCGGCGCCCGGGGCATCGCCCAGTTCATGCCCGAGGTCTGGGAGCAGTACGGGATCGATGCCAACCGCGACGGCACCGCCGATGTCTGGGACCCGGTGGATGCGATCCACTCCGCGGCGGCGCTCAACTGCATCAACCGGCGGCTCGTGCGCGATGTCCCGGGCAATCGGCTGCACAACACCCTCGCGGCGTACAACGCGGGCCACGGGAACGTCATCAAGTACGAGGGCGTCCCGCCGTTCCCCGAGACGCAGGCCTACCTCGAGCGGATTCTCCGCTACGCCGAGACGATCGTGCTCGACGAGCGCCCGACCGGCCCCTCCGCCTAGGCCGGCTGCGACGCGAACATCCTGCGCAGCAGTGCATCGGCCTGCATGTCGCTGCCCGAGCTGACTCCCCAGTTCTTGAACTCGCGCAGGAGGGCCTCGCGTGCGCGCGCCACCTGCTCGGTGACCACGCGCTTCTGCGCCCACTCCAGCTCCCGCTCGCGCAGGGCACGCTCGATGCTCAGCAGCTGCTCGGCCGTCACCGGCAGCCCGTACGCGACCGAGACGAATCTCGCGATGTCCTCGCGGTAGTCGTGACCACGGCGACCGAACGTGCCCGGCACGACCTCCATCGCATTGATCAGGTCGATGCCGGTGAGCACGAAGCTCACTCCCGGGCGCCAGTCGGTGGACCGCGGCACGCGCGGCGGCCGCTCGTCGGCGGGTCCGAGCCACCAGGGCCGGCGCAGCAGGATGTTGGTGCCGAACTTCGGGATCGGGTCGTCGTAGTGGCTGATCAGGATGTGGCGCGCCCGCGCCTGCTCCTCGTCTGTCAGCTGGAGGAACTCGCCGAAGCCGTCGACCTCGACCATCGCGCCCTCGGGATCGATGCGCGACGGATCCAGGCGCCACGCCTTGGCGAACTCCGTTGCCGAGGGCGTGCCGAGGAAGATCGACGAGTGCACGAAGTCGCGTTCCATCGCCTCGACCGTGCGACGTCGCCATATGTCCTGCATAGTCTGCGCTCCGAGGCTCTCGCCGAAGAGCACGAACCTCGGCCGCCTGCTCTCGGGCATGCCCCGCAGGTAGCCGGTGATGGCGTGCATGACGTCACGGTTCTGCTCGACCGCCAGGCCCGTGCGTGTCAGCGACATCGATGACGGCAGCATCGAGTACTGGATCGTCGCGATGGCACAGTCGCCCAGCGTCATGTACTCCAGAGCCTCTGCGAAGACGTAGTTGATGTAGCCGGAGCCGGTGGGCGACGCGAAGCACAGCACCTTGCGGTCGAAGGCATTGGTGCGCACCAGCTCGTCCATGAGGATGTCGATGCGGTCCTCGAGCTCGGGAGCCGTGTCGAGCCCGACGAACGCCCTGATGGGATCGGCCACGGCCGGCTCGCCCATGACCTCGGAGATCTCCTCGCGCGAGAGCACCATGTTGACGAATCGGCGGCCCTCACGCGAGAGCGTCGCGAACGGCACGAGGCTCGCCGGGCTCCCCGAGACCATGGAGGACGTCGCCGGTGTCTCGTACGCGGGCTCAATCGCTGCGCCGCCCTGCTCGACCCGCCGCACCGCGTACTCATACCCCGAGTACAGCGCGGTACCGAGCAGGCCCAGTGCGACGACATGGCCGAGCGGGTTGGAGACCACGTCATAGGCCGGCGCGACACGGCTGATACCCCGGGCGACGCCGTGCGCGATGAGGCGCTCGCCGGCCTGCAGCCCGATCACACCTGCGCCGACGCCCACCGAGATGCCGATCGACGACAGGGGCGAGACGTTCCGGATGGTCGTGTCACCTTCGCGCTCGGCCCGTCGGTGGACGCGGTGAATGTGCCAGGCGGACAACGCAACGCCCGCGGGCAGGGCGATCGGGATCCGCGTAACCCAGCGGCGGCTCTCGTCCTCGGCGATGAGGTCGCTGAGGCCCACGACCGCCGACACGGCGGCTCCCACGCCCGCGACCCGTGCGCTGCGGTTGGCCGCGACGCGCAGTACGGCGCGCCGGAACCTCTCATCCTCGCGCGGGGGCAGGGCCCGGGCCAGCGCCTCCGCACCCAGTCCGATGAGGGCGTTGCTCCCCACCGTGAAGGCCAGCCTTGCGGGGGCCGAGGTTGCCTCGGTTCTACCTCGCGTGATGAACCGCGCAACGGACTCCACCGCGCTCTGGGCCACGGTCACCGCGGAGAGGGTGCTGGCCGCGATCACGCCGGTGGCGATCGCCTGGTCGAGCGTCCTGCGCGGCTGCAGGCCGGGCTCGAAGGAGGGGCCGACCGAGGCTGCCGCCGCGAACAGCGCAACGCGCTCAGTGAGCGTGCGGTCAGGGCCGAGGGCCCCGAGGGCCCGATCGATCACTCCACGCTTCACGGAGGCTGCGGACCACTCGGCGACGGGCATGGGCGCATCCTGCCACCGACGGGAGGTCAGGCGCTGGCGTCCTCGACGACCTCGACGGGGGCGTCCTGGGAGATGTCGACCTGCCCGGAGCCGCTGCCGAGCGCGGACTTCTTCAGCCAGTCGCTCCACGGGATGTTCCACAGTCCGCCGGGACCGTTCCAGTCCTGGACGGTCGTGCCGCCGGTCTTCACATAGAGGACGACGTCACCGGGGATGGTCTCCTTGTAGATCCACTCCGCATCCTCGGCACGCATGTTGGTGCACCCGTGCGACCCGTTGTACACGCCGATGCGCCCGTACGCCCACGTCGCCGTGTGGATGAACTCGCCGGTCGGCGTCAGGCGGGTGTTCCAGTCGGCCTCGAGCGCGTACTCCTCCTCCGGCCCCAGGCCGAGCGAGGTGCTCCGGTAGATCTTGACGGGCTCCTTGTCGGTGCTGATCACCTTGACGCCGTTGCGCGTCTCCCAGCCCGACTTGCCGAGCGACACCGGGAAGTGCTTGACCTTCTTGCCGTCGATGTAGACCTTCATCGACACCTGGTCGCCGTCGACGCGTGCGACGAGCTTGCGGTCGGTGCGGAAGGTCCAGGTCTTCGCGAGATCGCGCTTGCCGACGAGGTAGGTGCCCTTCGACTGGCCGAGCACGGCACGGTCGAGCGTCGACGTCACCATGATCGTCGCGTGGCCCGGCCAGTACTCGACCGGACGGAACACGGCCGTGCGATCACTGGTCCAACCCCAGGCCCCGGTGACCTTTCGCACCTTGCCGTCG
>Ga0129336_10000789_pt1 | contig 18728 bp, 10 predicted proteins | sample CPB6_02_DNA_FD_96878 | JGI IMG/M metagenome (GOLD analysis project Ga0129336, IMG submission 96878) | Freshwater to marine salinity gradient microbial communities from Chesapeake Bay, USA - CPBay_Sum_0.6_0.2_DNA | ecosystem: Environmental > Aquatic > Marine > Coastal | place: USA: Chesapeake... | reverse complement strand
CTTTGCATTATCAACTCTTGGAGGAGCCGCAATGGAGAGTTGAACGGAAGTTCCAGCATATCCAGAACCACCATCAACAATATCAAATGTAAGAGTAGAGTTGCTACCAACAATTGCTGTGATTGAAGCACCAACATTTTCTGTTGGATCAATGATAATAACGTCTGTAGTAACTACAGTTGCATTTGGAGCTCCATCAGCATATTCTTCATACTGGAAGAATCTTGCGTTATCGACAAATACTTCAGTTGCTCCTTCAGACAAGTCACCAATCAATCGAGCAACGGGATAAATTTGACCCTCAAGAGCATCTCTTGTTTTGTCAATAATCTCTGTATTGATAATCTTATCAGACTTTTGCTTTCTCCAATCAAGAGGACGATAGATTGTCTCGTTGATTCCCTGGTTAACATAGATGTTTGTAGACATCTTGTCTGCAGATGCAATCTCTTGAACAAGTCTAGAGTCTTGAGTGATTGTTCCATCATTTTGACCCAGTTTTCTTAGAGTTACAGTATCACCAGCTTTGATGGTTTCTGCCTGAGCAGTCTGGAAACTATCAGTTCCGCTAGTTCCTCTATAGAAGAAGATTTCAATATCAGACTCTGGAGAAGGAGCTTGAGTGAATGCAAAACTTGTTCCACCATCAAACTCATAAGCAACTTGGGGAACTTGGATAACCCCATCGACAAAGATCAACAGAACGTTTGCCAAATCAATTGCTGCCGAAGAAGCAAGAGATTCATCTTTCTGGAAACTCAAGAGTTGTGAATTTTGCTTGAGTGGGAATCTTCTTCTTTGTCCATCTTGAAGATCTTTGATGGAATCGATATAATCAATTTGACCAAATTGCCATGCGGAGAAACTATCGTTGTAAACTGCCTCTACGGTAAGTTCAAAGTCTCTGAATGTTGAACCAGCCCCAACTGCTGTAACCAGACCAACTGGTCTGAATACATCGCCTCTTCTAAATCCATAACCGGGATTTTCGAGAACAAAACCATTTACAAAATGATAGTCATCATCGACAGTCGTTGTTCCTGCACCAACATCCAGTGTAATTCTGCATCCTAATCCAGTATCAGTTGTAGATCCGATTCCAATTCTGGAAATACCCTCAATAGTCAAGTTAGAATATGTTGGATCGGGAATAATAACAGCAGGACTGTTGTATCCAACACCAGGATTATCAATGCTCAGTGTCAAAGTTCCACCAGCACCAACAGTTGCGCTGATTACCGCACCATATCCAGTTGTTCCACCAGCACCAGTACCAAGATCTGTAATAGCAACAGAAACAGGGCCTCTATATCCAGAACCATTGTTAAGATTTACGTTATGTTGGTAAATGGTTCCTCCAGTTACATAATCATGACCAATTGTGCTAATTCCAATATCTGCTGAGAAGATTGTTGTTGATCCAACTCCAACTACTTCGAATACATGACCTCTTGTTCCATCTGGGAAGATTGTTGTTGTTACACCTGCATGAGCAGCAGCACATGCAAACTCAAGTCCAATCATATAGACTTGCTGTCCAGTTCCAGTTAATCCATGAGGTGTGGTAGTTGTAACTTCCATAATACCAGTGGTATTATTATAAGAAGCAGTACTAATGGAAAGAGCAGTTCTACCTAAAGTAGTTCCGAACCCAACCAAACTTGCGATTGTACCACCAACGCCAGTAATAGCTCTATACTGAGCCCCAACAAGAGGAGCAATACCAATACCACCAGTGCTACCTAAGGAAACAATGATACCACCTCTAGGAAGTTCATTGTTATTGACATCAGTCTCTGAAATATATGGAGATCCATCAACAAGTCTTACACCATTGAATACCGCACTAGTTACTCCTGCAACAGAAGAGTCGAGAGCATATGACTTACCAGAGTTGTTAAGAGTTGTTGGAGCCTGGAATATTCCATTCAAGAACAGAACACTACCACCAGTCTCAAATCCAACTGGGTTGTCATCATCTGTACGCAAAGTGAATGTTTTTGCTACACCACTAAACTGGTTTGATACATCAACAAACAGAGCATTATTTGTGTAATCTTGTCTCAGATATACACGTCCACCAAATGTTGCGTTTGCAACCGAAAGGTTTCTTTCATCGGTAACTTCTTCAGAACCAGTTCCAGAAGGAGCATTGGTAAAGTGAATTTTGTTTCTTACGATATTGTAAGAACCTCTATACACCTTAGCGGTATCTCCATCAGATTTTGCAGATGCTGATGTTCCAACGGCTCCTCTAGTTACATTTACAACCGTAAATGTACCAATTCCAGAAATATTACCAGAACTAGTTCCAAGACCAACGTTGTTAATGGTCATGTACTCGGAACCAACCTTGAGAATATCTCCAGGTTTCATGGAAGTGATTCCACTCAGAGCGAACGAAGTTATAGCAACACCGATAGACTCTCTAAGTTCGTAGGTTAAATCTGCAAAGGCAATTGGAGCTTGATTAATACCATCAAGAGTGATCAGAGATTTCTCAAGTTTCTTGGTAGTATCAAGAACGTGAGCGTTTCCAGATCCGACTGAGGTATATGTCATACCAATGCCAGCAATGGCAAAGTCTTTCTTAGTTGCTAGTTTGAATGTATCCTCTGTCAGTTTAATCGCATAGACAGTGGTTGGAATAACATCTGTAGTAATTCCAGATCTAAAGGTTTGTCGAATTGTTGTTGCAGCACCAGCAATCGAGATAGTAACAGATGGAGCCAAAGAAGTTGAATAATATGCACTTCCAACTCCAGTGGGAACATTATTCGCGACGGTAATGGAGTTAATTCCAATTGCTGTGATTGTACCAAAACCAGTATAATCGGTATTTGAAACAATAGTCTCATTAAGAGCAAATATAGAGGTATTACCAACACCAGTAAGAACTTTTGTTCCGTTACTGGTTGCAACGAAGAATTTAGCACTAGATCCAATACTTACGATTGTTGCACCAGCAGCAACTCCAGGGCCAATGATTTCCTGAGATACTGCCATTCCACTAGTTGTCGTTAATCCAGTGATTGTGGTAAATCCAACCAAAAGATCGCCAACTCCACTTCCACCACCAGACAAAGTAGATCCGATAGAAAGAGATACGGAGGATACTCCAATAACTGTACTTTCTGGTGTGTAAAGCAATTCTTGACCAGTAACAAAGAAGTGATTCTTGATAGTAAAGACACCAGTACTTGTATCCAGTGTGGAAGTCTTTGCGGGGTTAAAAGTCTGAGCATAGATGGGATAACCATCGGTAGTCAGTTCGAAATCTAATTGGTCTCCCTGTCCATTGAAGAAATCCTCACTGTAAGATTCAATATTTCTACCAAACTTGATATCAGGAATCTCATCAGCATTAGCATCCAGATCCTTATAGAAGACCTCATGATACGCAGTGATAGTAGCAACACCTTGATGTGCATCTGGGTAGAACATCAAGTTGAAGTCACTTCCACTGAACTTAGTACCAAAGGTTCCAAGTCCAACAGAGTCTCCAATTGTCAATTGAGGATATTCGGTAAGATCAGATCTACCTCTGTTTCCATCAGCCGAGAAAATTACCTGAGAAACATTAACACTGTTTCCAATGGCAACTCTTACAATCGACTTAACTGCAAGATCAGTATCAGTTGCAAATCCAACTGCCGTTACTGCATATCCAGCACCAGTGATTGTATCAGTAGTTCCACTGCTTTCATAACGAGCAGATCTCTCTGATCCAGATTGCTGAATGTCAAGTTTGAATGGTTGAGTTCCAACTCCAGCAAAAGAAGTTTTATTCAATCCTACAATTCTAACTCTAGCAATGATATTTTCACTGCCATTGTTTGTATAGTCTAATTTTAATCTGCCAGAATCAATGTACGATCTGAAGGTTCCGATGAAAGATGTGCTGATTCCACCTTCACTATAACTTGTATCATACCCAAATTCGGCCAAATATGTGTCGGTTCCATTGTGATCAACAACAACTTCGTGATAGTTGCCAAATTGATCGGATGGTCTTGTGATTGCAACGTGTGCTGTAAAACCATCTAGATCGGTTGCATTGCCGTTGAAAAGCGTTAAGGTTGTACCGATACCTACGGAGGTTGTAAGACCTGTTACAGAGGCAATACCAACGTCTAGAGTAGATACTCCGCCCACATTAGAATCAAAGAATTGGCGTACAACTTTGAAGTTGTAATTAATTCCATCTCTGACTGGTTCGGCCTTAACGTTTATGACACCAGCATCAGTGAGTTCTGTAAAGTAATTGATTACATCATCATCACCACTTCTGGTATCGGACTTCTGAAGGACAAAAACTCCCTTTGCCGTATTAAGTAAAACTAATTCACTTAATTGATATTCGAAGGGATTGAGTACATCCTTACCGAGAACGAGTAATCTTTGGAAAGGAATAGTTGTTGGATACGAAACGATTGTTTGAGACGTTCTGGTATTGAGTTCTTTGCTTGAGAACTCGCGTGAAATATCGTCAATGAGCAGAACTCTGTTGCTCAAACACTTGATGAACGAAGATAACTTCTTGTTTTGAAGTGTAATGGAAGGAGATACATTAGAAACAACATCAATATCAGCAGCAAGATCAAAGTTATTGATTTGATCTGCTCTTCCTTCAAAAACATAATCAATAAGAATTCCGCTAGCAGAAGTTGATGTACTTACACCAGCAGTTGCAGCCGCAGATACTGGAGACTTAATCTCCATGTCAGCAAAGTTCTTCATTCCACTAGAATGAAGGAGTCTATTCATTGGGCCAACTACAGTGTTCCACTCAAGAGGAGTTTGTACTGTGTAAGACAGGTTCTGATAATAGTTGTTGTCGGGAATAACAGAAATGTCACTATTGGTAAATCCAATCTGATCAGACCAACCGTAAGATTGCTGAACGTCATGTCTAACTTTAAAAGTGCTTTCGTAATCTTCAAGAACAAGAATTGTTGCTACAAATCCATCTTGAACGCCCTTAACTTTATCACCTACTTTAAGTTTGTAAGATCCCTTAACTTTGAGAATGTCGCCCTGAGATTTAACAACGACAAGATCAGTATCGAAGAATTCAGCACCAGTGCTAACCTGAAGTTTTTCATTGATTAAGAATTCTTCTCTAGTCAAAGAGATATTGAAGACAGGATAATCTTCGAATTTAACAAGAGATGCGGTGCTATTCGTATTTGTTACTGCAGCACCAACCTCTTGAGTAGCAATTCCAACAAGGCTATATGTTACAGTTACTGGGTTTACAGAAGCATTTACATTTTGAACTTCAAAGAATCTGAATCCATGATCTTTGGAGTTATGACCATCATAATCGCCATCAAAGTAAAGAGATATGCCATCGACAAAAATTTTATCTCCAATAGCTACTGGCGCAGTAGTAAATCCAAGTACAGGAGTTTGAATAGTTACTGTAACGATACCAGAAGCAATACTATCAACACTTGTGATAACAACACCATTACTATTTGAAAGGGTGTATAAAGTATGTGCTACTCCAGCCAAACCTGTTGGTTGCTTAAGAACTTGAATCGAATCAATCGAGTTCTCGTTCATTGTTGCAGAATATGCACCATTTCCAACATCTTCTCCAGTTTCACTATTGACTAAAGCAAACTGTGGTGGATTTGTGTAATTCTTACCACCAGATGTGACAATGATATCACCATCTTTGATAGTGTAATTATCCGAAACTTGAGTCCAAGAAGGGATAAGTGCAGCTGCTGTTAATGTCTTGTCACTGGGATATTCGAAACCAGCGTTGACAACTCTTGTACTCTGTACTTTTCCGATAGTCTTAGAACTTGCCTCTAAGATAGCATTAATACCAGTAGAAGTAGAACCAACTCCTACAAAGTCTGGTCTGGACTTAAATCCAAATCCAGGAGAAACAATTCTGGCTTTTTCAATACCACCATTTGCAGTTCTTGATCTGGTTGTATATCTCAGTTCGGAGCAATCACCTTGAACATACTTCGTAGTCTCTGGTTGATCAATCAGAGAAACTGTGAAGGTGGTTGATCCAATTCCAGTAACTCTAAAAGTACCATTGTACTTGCTATCACTGTAACTAATTTCTGAATAAGAACTTACATCAGTATCAGAAGTTGAAAGATAACCAGACTTCTCTAAGTTGTAATATAATTTGGTTGGCCAAGCAGAACTGAATCCAACTGTAGCAATACCTGTAGATCCAAGAACACCAGTTTCTTGAATATCAAAAACAGAACTACTTCCAACAGAAACAACGGGATTGTTAAACTCTTTATCATAGAAGAATTTTAACTTATATCCTGTCAGTGTAGAATCTGACAAATTGAATACTAAGTTTCTATTTCTAATAACAGGAATTTGTGGATTGATAAGTCCAATCGTATGAGTTGCTCCAATTCCTGTAATGTTAGCGAGAACAGGAGGAACAGAGTTGAGATCAGTCTTTGTTTGAGCCAGACTGAAAGTATTTTCATCAATAGCGAAGATGAAATAAGATCCATTTACAAGACCTTCTGCTGGTTCTACGCCTTGATATACTACTTTATCGCCTGTCTTAAATCCATGAGAAGCAATCGTAATTCTTCCGCTAGATGTATTGATTCCCGTGGAGTTAAATCCAACGCTGTTAACTACAACACTATCTACAAGAGTATTGTACGAAAGAGAAACAGAAGAAGCAGCTCCAATACCAAAGTTACCCCTTGGTTTTACGAAGAATGATACAATGTCATTATTTTCAAGTACATGAGTAGATGCAGTTGCAACTGTAGTTTCAATCTTGCGAACAGTACCAGTTACATTTGAAAACTCAGAAACAAACTTATATTGATCGCTGTTTTGAGCTCCATCCAAGAAGAATAATTGCTCCCCAGCAAGGGATGTCTTCAGACCAATTAAATCCTTACTTACATTTACAACATAAACTGTTTTTGCTACCCCAGCTGCAGATGGTAAGTATTCTGTTGCTCCATAACCAGCTCTTACAACCAAAGGATTGCCAGTGGAAGGTGTTGTAAGAACTACACTTTGATTATTTGTGAATGGATGATTGGGGATGTAAATAGTTTGTGCTGGAACATCTCTCTGAGACGTTACACCAGACAGCGTATATGTCAGGGTTGCGCTGATACCGGAAGTAGTTGCGATACCAACCGTTTCTGAAGCATTGAAGAAAATAGTATCTTGCTTCTTAGATTCAAAGTCATCAGTCTCAAGACTGATTGTAAATTTATTTGGCAAGAAGGATACGGCAACTCCAGTGGTAGAAATTCCACCACCAGATCTTTGTACTCTCAGAAGATTTTGAATATCAATCTTATTGAGAACTTTGAATAGTTCAGCACCAATGCTTACGCTAGATCCAACGCTCACAAACGAAGGAATATTGGATACTTGAATATCAATTACATCTCCAGCAGATCCAGCATTGATTTGATCGACCAGAGAAGCCGTTGCACTAACAACTCCAACAACTTGCTTTCCAGCAAGTCCTTTTACGAACGTGCTGAGTCCAGAAACGACAATGGTATCACCAGTCTTAAGGTCATGATAAGTGCCGATTGTGCCCGTAATAGTCTGATTGCTTGTCTTTTCAAAAACAATACCGCTGTAGTCTCTATACTTGGTATTCAATTCGACAATGTTCTTTCCGCGAATTTCAGAAACAACGACATCAAGGCCTTCGCCACCACTCTTAACCTCATCAAAGAATAAAGAGTCATTTACCTTATAACGATCTCCAGGAGAAAGCACCTTGATCGATTCAACAACTCCAGAAGAAACTGTTTCGACAATTGCTTTTTGGGTTGCCAGTTCATAGGATTCTAAGATATAATCATTATCAGCCTTGGGTTCGCCAAGCAAATAAGGATATGTATTTCTGCTATAGTCTCCAGATTCAAAATCGAAGTTTGATTGATCTATCGAATCTCTTCCATACAGGTTCTCTATGATCGGAGTAGTTCTGTAAGATTGTCCGATGAAGTATGGATATTGAGGTTTTAAATTACCTGTAGTAATGTCAATCTCGGAAGTTGCAAAATATGCATAAACTCCATTGGGGAAATCGACGGTCTTACAGAACCTACCATTATGAGCGTCTAATTGACCAGATCCAGTGAACTGATAATCTTCAATGAAGAATCCATCATCAAATCCAACTGGACGATTCTCTACCAATCCAGTATTCAATGTATAACCAGAAGACAGTCTTACGATTCCAGAAGAACTATCTTCTGGATCGGAGTATCCATAAGAACCATAAATGGGATTTCCATCATAAGCCCATCCAATCAGAGGTGAGTGTACATTGACATCAGTGTCAAAGAATGCGGATCTCAGTGTATTGTTATATCCGAGAATGGAATACTCTAGTCCTTTGTTTACCTCGTTGCTGAACAAGAACTGTCCACCATAATCTTCAAATCTCTTGGTCTTGTTGATGGTGAGTTTTCTTACAGAAGTATTTGCAACAAGTCCACTTCCAACTGTTGATACTTTGATATTTGTTGTTGCTGGATCATATCCAATTCCACCACTTTGAATGATAATGCTAACGATAGATCCGCCACTTACAATGGCTCTAAGTTTTGCCCCAGTGCCAGATGTACTGATGACAGTCAGATCAGGTGCAGACTTATAATTCTTACCACCAGAAAGAATTTGAACCGAGATAATTTTTCCGTTAGAAACAATCGGATTTAACTGAGCCTCAGTTCCATTTACAACTGTTACTAAAGGTCTCTTATGGAAATCAACAATATCAGAACCGTAATCTGAACCACCTTCATACAAGAACAGCTGTTCAATGCTTCCACGGATGGATGGTGTTGCAGTAATTACACCAACTGTGTTTGCATATGCAACGTTGATCGAAACTGTTACGGAAGGATAATTAAACTCCTGATATCCAACACCAGTGGATGTAAAGTTTACAGGAATTCTTCTATCATAATTCGTCTTGATAGTTCCACCAACACCAGCATCGGAAAGTTGGAAATTATTAGTTTCAGAATTAAGGATATAATACTGATTGCTTATATTCAGTCCAGAAATGGAGGCTCCACCAGTAGCAGCATATGCAACTAACTCTCCATCCTTAAATCCATGATTTGCGAAAGTAATAGTATTCTTTGCAGTTGACACTCCAGTTGGATTTACTCTGAGTCTTCTGCTAGCAAAACCAGAACCAGGATTAATAACTCTGATTCCAGAAAGAGTCTTCTTCAGGTCAAAAGATCTGAATTTGTGAATACCACTCGTTCCTACGGTTGTAAAACCAATAGTGTTAATACCTGCATTGAGATCATTGACACTTTGATACAGATATACTGACTTGTTATTAATCTTTTGAATGAAGTAAGAACCTCCACTGTTCAGAGTCAGTCCAGTATCTTCATTACCACCTAAGAAAGTTCCAATACCCAGTGCAGGATTTCCGTTTCTATCATAAACAACCTGCTGGCCAGTTACGAAATTATGTTCATCCAGGAAAGTAATTGTTTCGGTTGAAGTACCAATACCACCACCGTAGACGCTATCAGCAGCATTAAATGCTACCTCTCGGTATCTGTTCTCAATGATTGGTTCTAACTGAGAGTTCTTTCCATTAGATCCACTTACGGATACAGAGAATACTTCTGTAATATCAAAAGTTTGTGGGTCTACAGACACACTCTTGATATTTCCCACAACGACTGGTTCAACAAGAGCCGTAGTTCCTGTAGAAACTGATGGATTTCCAATCAGCACTGTTGGTGGGTTTGTTACGTCATAATCACTTCCACCATTGAGGACGGAAACAGACTGTACAGGTCCGTAGTAGATAAACTCTTCAGATCTTGGGTTGAGAATCTCAACTCCATTACGCAACATACCAACTGGGCCTGGAGACGTTAAAGTCTTGTCACCAGACTGAAGATTTTGAGAAAGTGGGAATTTCTTAAGAAGAGCCTGTGGTTCAATCTGTTTATTTGCCTGAGATGCTAACGTAAAGACATGTGTTCCAGAACCGCTAGGTAAAGAAGCAAACTTAACGTAGTCTTGTGCATCAATAAAAGATCTTGCAACACATAATTTGATTTTCTTAGGATCTGGTTGTACCTCAACAAAGTAACGACCTTCTTCGATACCAGTAAATCCTTCAACCATTCCAAGAGTGGTTGATGCTGTTCCAACAGTGTAGATTACCTCATCACCAGTGATGAAAGGAACGTCGGTATCAAAAGCCAGAACAGAATAAAGATTATCAGAGTCTACTTCCTGAACGCCGTTAGAAGATGCAGATCCTTCAGAAAGAGTTTTGGAAATAATCGGAGCAGTGATCTCATATGATGGGAGAGAGTTACTCGCAACAAATCCAAAAGTATCATCATTCGAGATGTAGGTATTTTGAATATCAGAGATGACTACTTCTTCTCCATTTTTGATGATATTATCGGCCGATGTTGCTTTCTTTACAACACGACGAATATCATACTTTGTTGATGGATTTAACGAAGAAACAATGCTACCAGAAAGAGTGCAATCATTGGTTGCTGTTACAGCATTATCAATTGTAATTTGAGCCGTTCCTAGAACTGTATTGCTACCACGAGCAAGAATCTGAACCGTATCTCCAGTTCTAATCTGTACCCTATCAAGTTCTAAGGCAAGAGTAAATGCGGAACCAGTAAAACTTTCAATCTGAACCCTATTTGTTGGGTTGTATTCCCAAGAATTAAAGAAGGTTTGTTCGTAAGACTTAACTTCTGGGTTAAGAACTTTCTTACCAACGTACTTTACGTTGATCTCTTCTCCAATATCAGCGTTTTGGTATGTTGAAGGAATATTGAATTCATTCAGAACACCAGTTAATCTAAGTTCGACTCTATTGTCCGAAACACCATTTTCAAATCCATAAACTACCAGATCTTCTCTGATATCCTCAGATTCATCAATGCTCTGAGTGATGCCAGAAACGCCTAGGAACTGGTTTACAGTCTTATCGGTATAGGTTATAGTATTAACACCTACAATCGCTGTTCCAGAGGCAGGGAACCCAATTGTAGAGTCAACTGTGATGGTATCTGCACTGGTTCCATAAGTTCCGATTACTTTGGACTTACCAGGCTGTTTGTATGATCCAAAGAATCCAGATGGAGGATTATCATAACCATAGAAAAGAGAAATCTTATAGTATCTCTTATTTTGAATAGTAAATGCTTCAACTTCGGAGATTGGAGCACTCGCCGCACCAACACCAGTTGAAGAATTAGCGTCTTGGAATAAAGTTTGCCCAACCAACTTTTCTGGATCTCCAGAGATTAGGTCAGCAATTAAAGTAAGTCTGTTTTTATAGTTTGCCGCAGAAGGCTTGTTGAGGAATTGCTCAAGATCTACAACTTTGGCATTAACATCATAAAGTGCTCTGAAGAGAATTCTAAAGGAATCTGTCGTTCCTTTTGCTTCGTAGAATCCTCTAAGAGATTTGATAAAATTGTTTACATTAAGAGATTTCGTAAAGTCCTGATCTTCTAAACCAGGAGCAAAAGAAATCTTGAGTTTTCTGAAAAACTCTTTGAGGAATAATGTACTGAGGTTATGTGCAATAACACCAGACTCATGAGGAATGGCCGAACTAGTCGAAAATGTTAAAGATTCGGAGTCTGTTCCAGATCTGTAAGATGTAATACCGCTGAAACCACGAATACATCCAGTAAAACTATTAGTTGTTACACCAGTGTAACTAATAATCTCTGTACCAATTCCAATAAGGCCATACTCGTTTGGAAATCCCTTAGTGGTGTCAACAAAAATAGTGGTATCTGTAGTAGATACACTTTGAGTTACACCAACTCTACCTTCGAGAACTTCTGGAGTCAGATTGTCTAATTTGACATACTGATCAATATTTTCGAGCAGATCAACAGGTCCGCTTTGAAATTGTTGAGAAGTATAGTACTGTTTTAGAAAATCAACAAATAATGGAGACTCTGAAACGACGTACTCTGGGAGTTGTCCCTCGATCAGCTGGCTGATCTTGACCCGTTGATCAATTGCGGTCTCAATCATCTTACCTCGTTAATGTCCCGTCAACGTAATTTGGTGTTACTTGGAATCCAACTCCAGAAATCTGGTCTCCAGAGGAAATGGTGTCCTTCACCATATTTATTGTGCTATTTCCAACGTCAAAACTCAAATAGATATCCTTCAGACCAATGATATCATTAGAGAGAGGAACAGCTTGAATTTCAATTACACCATCGGGTTGTACAGTGTCCGTTATTGTAATTGAGTTGACTAAAATTTCACCTGTTTCGTAATTTACGATTCCAGCGTCTTTTCTAATGACCAAAACTTCATCGTTTGCTTGACGCACTACCGAGAGAACACCAGTCTTAAGATCTGCATTAGGAGTGTCTGTAAAATAGACAGTTTCTGCAACGCCAAGAATCTTAAATCCAGTGCTCTTGATGTTTCTGCCACTGGCCACTGCTCTAAATGCATTACCAAAGCACAATTCATACTGTGCTGTGCGATTCAGTTGAGATCTCATGTCTCTTCTGATGATCACTCTAGTAATGTTCGATGTAATTGCATCACTTGCACCATCAATTACAGATAGCACCTTACTATACTTAAATCTGCCACCAAATTTGTTTAAATCAATCGATTTCGAATACTGAGTGATACTATTCAGTGTTGTAGTCTTAAGATCTGATGCAGAAGTTACTTTACTTGCGTTGTAGTAAACATATGCATCAATCTCAACATAAAGAATTTTGAGATCGATGATCTTTTGGTTAATTCCAGCCAGTGAATACTGCTTTAGTTTGGAAAGAATCAATTGCTTGTTGAATTCGGAAACAAATGATCCATTTTTGGGTTTGATGCTGATAATGACGTTTCCATATTCAGGTGGATCCAGCTCTTCACCACCTACTACAGAAACAGACTCAGTGTCAGGGTAAATTGAGGAAATGATTGCTTCATAATCCCTCGTTGTAACCGCTCTGTATTGACTTGAGTAAAGTCTGGGAGCGAAATACTTGATAGACTCCAGATCTTCTACTTCAGCGCCTCCCTGGGCGCTTCTAGCGGCAACTACGGTAACTGTAGATGTGGGAATGATAGAAGCATCAGTTGCAGATCTTAAATCGGCAGATAAATCAAACTGAGAAGGACCATTTCCATCGGGGCCATCAGTTACAATGTAAGAACATGTAACAATTGTGTCATTTTCGAGTTTTTTGCCAAAAATTCCATCTCCAAAGAGAATTTCATACTTCTCATCCTGTACTTCCTGCAGGAGATAGATCTCAGAGTTGGCATTTACATTAAGAATGTTGTCAACAACTGTATATTCTCTTCCAGATCCAGATTCGGAAGGCCCTTTTACTCTAACTTTTAAGGTTGACGTGTCAATGTGTGGATTATTGAGAATAAATCTCTGATCGAGTGATCCATTGACTCTAAATGACTTAGTTAAGAACGTTCCCTGATAAACTTCAACATCAGTGAACAGTGCTACTCTAGCACCATTGTCATCTCCAGCTGGATTTGTCAAAGGAGACGTTGTTATAACGTCTGCTGGCACAGAAAACATGTACGATGTGTTATCGTAAGACCCAACACACACTAAACCTGCTTTCAGAGTACAAGTTCCACTGTCTCCGGTGAAAGGAATCGTAAAACTGACCGTTGTTTTTGCTGCCCGACGAGATCTGGGCAAATATCCAATGTTTCTAGCGAGAGAAACGACGTTTTCGCGTAAAGTTGCTGAATCCAAGAAGGATTCGTTAGCTACCATGTTGGCATTGAACGCCGAAATGTAGGTATTATATGCCAGAGTGTCAATTAAGACCGAAAAATTGGATCCTTCAAAGTCAAAATCCGTGAAATTGGAATTCGCACGGAGATAATCCTTGATGGATGCCTTAATTTGGTCAAAATCTAGGTTTGCAAACTTAGTGAGTGGCATTTTTTATCGCGTCGCTTCTAAAATGAAGGTAAATTCTTGTGCAGTAACAGATTGACCAACAATATCGAACTGAACTAACACTTCAAATTCGTTTTGATCTGGTCTTGGAGTCACAAGTACAGCAACATTGTCCACTCTAGGCTCATATGCATAGATTACTTCGTAAATTTGGGTCTCAATTGCTGATGCAGTACCATAGTCTACGAAGTCAAACAGCAGTCCTCTGATGTTTGTACCCAAATCTGACTGAAAGAACCTCTCTGATGGGATAGTTTCCACCAGATTTCTCACAGCACGACGAATTGCGTTCTCATTCTTAAGAATTTGAAGGTCCTTGGTCACCGGATGAGGCTTAAAGGACAAGCTAATATCTTTGAATGACTTACTTATCCTTGTTATAGCCATGAAAAAGACAAGAATCTGACTTATTTATGACGATTTTCCGTAACTGGGCTCTGTTCCATACTCCCAGTCGTCATAATCTTCGTCATTTCTGATCTCTTCATGTAGTAAAGTCTGCTTTTTGAGGTCATGTTTGCCCTCTCCAGCGATTTCTTGAAGGAATTGCTTCGAATCGTGTTCCATTTTAGCCTCCAAAGTTCTTTTTCTGTCACAGAACTTTTAAAAGGAGGTTGCTATCTCCACATTACTATTTAACGATCAATCTCTCTAAGTGAGTAATTGTCAGAATTTAAGTATTTTAGGATTTCTAGAGCGATCAACTTGGGATTTCCATCACCACAAGTGTAAACATCAACTGCTAAACACCCATTTTCCGGCCATGTGTGGCAAGAAACGTGACTTTCTGAAAGAGCAATGACGACTGTACACCCTTGGGGAATGAAACAATAAGAGAATACATTCAAAATTGTCATTTTTGCTCGATCAATTCCCGTAATCATGACTTCTTGAAGGTCACTTACGTTGTTAATGAGATCATAATCTACATCATACACCTCAAGAAGGAGGTGCTTCCCCATAGAAAAGCGTTCCAATTCAGTTGTCGAGCAAAAAATTTATTTAGACTGCTGAATTTTACTCAAAATTTCTGGATCCCACATGGAATAATAGTCAGTTTCACTCAAAAGTTTACGCATTTTTTCTAGATGATCCTTTTTTTGAATCAACATTAGATTGGCCTTACCAAAATTTGTCTGAATTCCTTCCAAGAACGTTGGTTCATCCATTCCATCTTCCAAAAATTCATAATCTGGATACATGGAATTGTATTGAATACGATAATCTCTTAGAACTTCAGACGTTAAGTATGGTTCGACAATAAAAATTGCGACATCCACACCCTCAATAGGGGAGATGCCGCAAATAGAATGTTCAATTATCTCGTAAGAAGCAGATTCTGCAAAGGGACAAACAGCGAAACCATTTAATTCAGGTCTCTTGAGTGAAATGTGATTGATCCATTGCAGAATCTCTTCGATCATTTTATTATTTTCCTTGACCTCTGTACTTCTTGCGAGCGCGATTCCGGGATGTAGCCGAGTAACGGGTGTTTTTTGAGTTACCCTGACAAGTCATTTTAGGCTTACCAGGTTGAAATTGAATGCTAGCGGTGCCGATTTTCGATTTAACAGCCATTAGTCCTCATAAGTGAAAATTTCATGCCGAAAGGAAGAAGGTGCGAACTTCGCCTCTTGAGTCATGTAGTACTCTTGGGCATAGAACTCCATTCTATCCATAAACTGATCCTTTGTCAAGGACTCATCTACGAGCGTTTCAGCGCCGCTTCCGGGGTCACGCTGGTAGATATTATAGAACTCCTCCTTGGGAGCAGTACGCTTCTTAATTTCCATGATCTTAAATAACGCGGGGTTTTTCGTGGCCAACGCGGATACGAGGATCACACCAGATCTCATAACCTGCTTCTTTGGCATCGAGACAGAACGACACGTCTTCTCCACACATATCCTGAACATCGCCAGATTCGAAGACTTGCATCTTCGGAGCGAACCAGGGATACTTCATCTCAGGATTCTCAAAGACTCCGTGCTTAATCATCAACCATCCGAAACCTGCATAGTCCACGGTGAATGGTTTGTGACGGTTCTTCATCGTCTCCAAGGTCTCGTGATTCATCACACCACCATTCTTGGCGAATGACTCTTCATCTAACCAATGAGCTACCGAGGTGGTCATGCCATCTTCGGTACAGTACCAACCACATGCAATGTCCTGATCCATCAGAACAAGTTGCCAGAACTTCTCAGTATTGAAAACAATATCAGAGTCAATCCAAAGTTGATAATCATACTTCAGTTTGCCATCCCAGGGAATCTGGTCAGGGCCACGCAGAACATTAGCACCAAGGCACTTACAACGTGCGAAGTTTACCATGGAACTATAATCTTGAGAGATCTGAATCTGAGCACCAGAATGAACCAGATCAAAACAGAGTTGAACAAAGTTCTTCAAGAACGTGTAAGAGACACCTCGACCGGGAAGACAGAACACAATGCTCTTGCCTTTTACCATCTCTCTTGCTTTATCATAATCCCATTCAGACTCTGATTTCCTGATGGGAGTCTTCGCTTTTACTGTAAATCCTTTCGCCATGAGTAATAGTGTACTTCAAATGAATTATAACCTATATTATGTAGTCTGTCAATATGAGTGCTCTTCTCTGTCTGGGACATTTTGAAGAACTTCGATCTCATAATGTTTGTTAAAAATTTCTTTTTTCTTGATTATCTCTTCCAGTTCATCGACATTAAGGTTATGAGCAATAACCGCATTGGCCTTGTCGTAGATGTGGAAGACTTGATCAGTCATGATCATCTTATCCCTCCTTCGAGATACTCTGCTATTATATCAGAAATCTTCGTATGTTTCTAGGTCGGTTACGATAAGTTCATTGCCGTCTAGAGAGACTACAACTTCTGTCCCATCGTACCATTCGAGCTCATTGACAACACTCTCAGGTAATTTAATCACATAACTTCCATCTATCGGATCAACCTCTACGACGGAAATTATGGGTCCGGAATTTTTTTGCATTCGTGGATCCCTTTTCCCATTTTCGTTTATATAGGTCTTTCGATAACTCACTCGATCTGGGTCGTTTATAGATTAGGGGAGTCAGCTGTTTTTAAACAACGCGGCGCGTATAATAAACACAAAAAAACGCGGCAACTGTCATAACAACTGCCGCGCTCTTAAGTATAACCTACATGTCCTTCCAGAGCATACTCATCTTCCGAAGATCAGGGGATGATGTAGCCTTGAATGAACGGGTGCTGAATGTAGCCCTACCAATGCCATCTCTGTGAACTGACTTACTCTTAACCCACGCAGGGCGAGCATAAGACTTAGCGGAGACTTGGATTGCCATGGTGATAATCAGAAGGAGTTCAGAAGGGATTGAGTTTCGGCAGAGATCTGCTCTTTGGGGTAATAGTCGTCATCCACAAGTGCAGCGACTAATTCATCCTCAGGAAAGTCAAAGATCTCAGCGGGAAGGTCAACGAACTCAGTGAACATTGGGGAAGGAAAGTGTAAAGGACAGGGAGGAAAGATCAGGCGAGGCGCATACCAGAGAAGAAAGGAATGTCGCCGCCTTCCTGTGCAACGAACCATTGAAAGTTCTTCTGAAAGACACACTCTCCAGGGATGCCGTGCTCACGGAGAATAGCATTCAGGCGGGACTTTGTGGTGTTGGATTGCCAGCCACCATCGAACAATTCGATCCAGGTTTCACCAATGCGAGCGATCAGATTACCATGGAGGAAGACATCAGTCACGTTCGAACATGTGATGACTTCAGTGTTAGCAAGTTTCCAATCTTTGCCAGCGGTGATAGCGGCGTTCATCAGGCGTTCGATCTTACGCATGGGATGGAAGCGGAGGAAAGGTGAGGGAGGGAGGCGTCCCCTCCACTCCTTTAAGATATCAAGCCCAGGGGGGCCTGTGGGGGTTTGGTGGACAGTTTCAGAATTGGGGCAGTTTGGCCACGGCCTCCTCCTCGTATCGGTCAGCATAACAGCCAGCATACCACCAGCCCTCGTGGGCTTGGATTTGGCCGGCATACACGCTCTGCACGTCCGTTTGAACGTGGCGGGGAACGTAACGCATCTCCCGGGTCTCAAGGTCAGAGGCGAGTGAGAAGATTGCCATGGGGTCGGGTCGTTTGCTTTGGTAGTCTACAGGCTGGGGGAGGGGGCTTGACTGCCCCCGTTACAATGGTTCACAGTTCGGCCATCATCTCATTCATCTCATCAGCATCGATCGCGACGCTATCCCAGCGGACCCCATCGCGGGTCTGAACCAGGTGGCGGCCGATCTGCCCATCGGTCATGCAGCGCACGAACTTCTCCCAGGGGGTCTCATTGTCGCCACAGTACTCTACACACGCCTTGGCGGTATTGTAGAGGAATTCATCGTTGCCGATCCACAGGGCGGCATTCCAGGTTTCGTAGGTTGCCCAGCCGTTGTACGTGGGGAGGGTTGCGGTCATGGTTCGTTTCGTTTGAACTGTGTTCAGTGTACAGGCCCCTGGTGGGGGATTTGGGGGGATGGTGGACAGTGCCTCGGGTGGCACAGCAGTTTGATTCAACCGCCACCGTACACATACTGTACAACACCAGCAGGAACGTTCACGCCTTCGATGACAGTGAACTCAGCATACTTATCGAACTCTTCAGCGTGATATTCGGTGAACTCCTTGATAAAGAACTCACGGCACTGTTCTTTAGACTCAGCAGCGATAACTGCCATGCCAGAGGTATAATCAGACAGAACGTTGTTGATG
>Ga0129336_10000788_pt1 | contig 18744 bp, 15 predicted proteins | sample CPB6_02_DNA_FD_96878 | JGI IMG/M metagenome (GOLD analysis project Ga0129336, IMG submission 96878) | Freshwater to marine salinity gradient microbial communities from Chesapeake Bay, USA - CPBay_Sum_0.6_0.2_DNA | ecosystem: Environmental > Aquatic > Marine > Coastal | place: USA: Chesapeake... | reverse complement strand
ATTTAAACCATTTTTGGATGCGACAGAAAAACTATTCATAGAATTGGCAAAAGAACCATTTGAGAAATACAATGTAGAGATGGAGTATATATATGTGTATAGGGAGGACCAAGATTCTTCATTTAACGTCACTGCAAGATTAAACCAATTGTTTCCCAATGAATCCAAAAAGATTTGTCTCTTGAAAGAAAAAACCACGGGTCCAGCTCATACACTTGCTCTAGCTGCTCAACAATATAACATCACAGGCCCCGCATTTGTATGCGACTGTGATCACGCCATCAATATTCAACCGATGATAAAAGTATTAGAGAGTGGTTCTATTCCTGATGTAATTGTCCCTCTTTTAGAAATCAAAGAAAGTGAACAACACAATTTTGGGAAGGTTAAACTGGACAAGGAGAACAATGTTCTTGGATTCTACGAGAAGGAGATTGTTCCCTTTTCCTCTGAGTATTCTGTAAAAGGCCTTGTAGGCTGTTACTTCTTCAAAAATGTTCAGGATATACTGCTATATCCTCCAATGACCAATATTTCTGACTTTTTGCCTCTTTATCTTGAGAACCACACTGCTAAGTTTGTTGATATTTTAGAGGCAGGTCTTTTTGGCACACCTGAGTCGCTTATCCAATTTAGATTTCAGTTGGCAAGAAAAATGACATTCTTTGTTGATATAGATGGGACACTTGTTTATCTTCCAAAACACGTAACGTATGATGCGAATGATGCGAAGTTATTACCTGGTGCTATTGAAAAACTCACAGAATGGAAAAGACAAGGACATATTATAGTATTAACAACGGGTCGTGAAAGTGCTCGTCGCGAAAAACTAATTAAGATGTTGGACGCACTCAAGGTTCCCTACGATCAACTTGTTACAAACCTACGTCCTGGTCCACGCATACTTATCAATGATAAAAAACCTTATTCTGAAATTCATCAAATGGCGAAGGCTATTCAAATTCGGCGAAATCAAGGGATCGCGCATATACAAGTAGAGAAGACACCTGAAATATTAGAAAAACTCAAAGGAGGATCTTTTGCGAATGTATATCTTATAGAAAAAGATGGAGTGAAACGCGTCAGAAAATATATAGAAAAGTCAAGTGAGAATACAATTCACCTGGAAACACTTCGTCGTCAGTATGATGATTTGAAACGGTTTGATTATTATAGTCCTGGATTGACGCCTAAACTATTAGGATGTTGGGAAAATGATAGTGAATACTATTATGATATGGAATACCTTGAAGATTATAAAGAATTGAGCAGTTTTGATGCTTCAATTCAGAAGAAAATCGTTCAAGAGGTCTTACAGAAAATAAAAGACGACATCTATTGTTATTCAAAACAAATAGATGGCCAAGCTTGGATGAAGCAATTCCTTGAAGAAAAAATTTTTGCAAAGTATGCGTATCTTGAATCGCTTGGGCCTACATTTGCCTATATTCTTAACTCTAAATCTATTAAGATACAAGGACAAGTGTGTAAGGGTATTCGCGAGTATTTCTCAAACAAGGAAACATTTAAACATCTTCTGCCCTTCTCTGTATCACCCATTCACGGTGACTTGACCTTAGAGAATATCTTATACAATCCAATTACACAGACATATCGTCTAATAGATACATCTGGATCACGATATGTAGATAATCAATCAATGGATACTGCAAAGCTTCTTCAGTCTTTCCTGGCTAAATACGAAACGTGGGATACACACTTAGAATTAGAAAAATTTACAGAACAAGATTCTTATGTATTGCCAAATGAAGTTACTTGTGTAGATATTAGTGAATTTTCGTTTTTGTTCGGAGAAGATATCCGATCCTATCACTCATCACTTCTTATGCTCTCTTGTTATTTAATACGTATGACTCCTTTCTTGTTGAAAAAGTCAGAAAATCACGCGCTCTTTGGCTTACTCTTAGCCACATACTACCTATCTATTACAGTAGCTTAAACAACAATTTACTAAATAAGTCTATATGGACTATTCAAAAGTAAAGATTTTTTATGATGGCGACAATATCAAGAAATATTGTAATCATCCTCAAGTTGTTGGCTTCACAATGAATAGCACCTTTATTAAGCAGTCTGGAGCAAAGTCGTGGAAGGAGTTTTACCTAGCCAATGAGGCCCATATAAATGGTAGACCCATCTCGCTTCAGGTTACGAATGATGATGATATTGAAACACAAGCAATAACCTTACATTCATTTGGACCGAGTATCTATGTAAAGGTGCCAGTTCTTAATTCAAAGGGAGAATCAAACCTCGCTGTAATCAACCGTCTACTTGAAAATGGTATTAAGGTCAATATTACTTGTGTTTATACTGAAAAGCAAGTGGAAGAAATCTTCTCCAATCTTCAACTTCATAGCACGCCTGCTATTGTAAGTATTTTTTCGGGTGGTATTTCTGATACAGGCAAAGATCCAGTGCCAACAGTCGCACTCGCAGTTACTCTCGCAAAATCCTATTCCAATGTTGAAATTTTGTGGGCAGGAGTCAAAGATAACCTTTCATTTTTCAAGTGTGTGGAAACGGGTTGCCATATTATTACAGTTCCTGACTCTGTAATGGACCGTATGAATCGCATAGGATTAAACCTTCATCAAATGTCTATTGACAAGGTAAAACTTTTTAATACAGACGCAAAAGATGTTTCTATAGAATAAACGTAGCTGATAAATGTATGTTTAAAGAAAAGCCTCTCATATGACAAAGAATGAGTGTAGAGCCTGTTTATTCTTTGCGCACTTCTTGTTTATTCTGTTTACAACCTTTATCAAAGGATATATTTTTACAGGATAGAATCCTACCTCTTGGATGCTTTCCTGTAAAGTCCCTTGAAACTTCCTGCCATAAAATTCCTTATAATGCTGTTTTTTGCGATTCGTGTGGTGTAGTGCAGACGAAATACATTGGAAAGATTGACCTTGTATATGGAAATAACTTCGCAGGAATCTTTGGGACTACGCGGAATAAAATGAATGAACTCTTTTCAGAGTTTGTATCGCAAGGAGACAGCAAGGGTGTTCTAGAGATTGGTGCTGGCAACGGTGAAGTCTGCGATAGTATTCTTGAAAAGAAACCAAGTATTCTATACACAATTGTTGATCCTTCTTACTGGGGGTCAAACAAAAACCGTTCTGTAGTCTCTCAATATTTTGAAGAAATAGATATGAATAATTTTAAGACAGCCGATGCTATTGTTATGTCACACGTCTTTGAACATTTCTACAAGCCGATGGATATCCTCCAAAAAATAAAAGATTCACCGAATATTCAGACAATTTATCTAAATTGGCCAAATTTGGAAGAATTTATTCGCGGTGGAACATACAATGTCCTCAATATGGAGCATATTTACTATGCTGAAAATAGATTCTTGGAAGAGGTATTCGCATCCTTCGGATTTGTGCTGACAAGGAAAGATCTTTATAATTCCTTTGCTATCTTCTATGAATTCAAACGTGAAGCAAATAGCAGTGAAAGACCTTTTCCCAAAAATAAAAGAACACTTGAAGACACAGAAGCTTTCTTTTCTAAATTATTCACATTTGTTGATAAAGCGAATACTATTCTTCAAGAAAATCTTGATCTCCCTGTATATATATGGCCTTGCTCTGTCCATACATCTTTTTGTGTGATGGCTGGACTTGATGAAAAACGTATCACAAATATCCTTGACAATTCACCAGAAAAAATCGGAAAGTATCAATATGGCTTTAATATCCCATGTATCTCTTTCCGTGATACTATAGAATCCCCTCAACCAAAATTAATTCTGTTAGTTGGTGGAATTTATGCAAAGGAGGTTATAGAGGACTGTAAGAAAAATCCGTCTAATCAGATTCTAATGCTTTAGACATAAAAAAATTCAATATCAGGCTTATATACTCTAAGTTGTTTTACGATCTCATCAAGATATGCGCCTCTATGAATAACTATTGTGAGAGGGCCCTCGTGTTTTAAAACCTCTTCCATCCTGTAAACTCTATGCGATGTTCCATATATACGCTTGTTCGTCTTTGTTGTATCATTATCTAAAAATCCTAGACAATTTGATTTATATTTTTCTTGTAAATTGTAATAAATCAATTGCCCTGAGAAACACGCAGGAATTACAAAAAACGGTTTATCCAGTGAAATGTTTTTTGCAGTGAGTGCTTTCTCTTTGTAAACAGAGATAAGTTTATCAACGGTAGAACGAGAACGCGTGAGTTGAATAGGCTCTGATTCACCAGTGTAACAAAACTGAAGAAGTATAGCGTGAATACTATAAAAGAAAGACTTCTTAAGACGGTATCCATAACACGAAAATATATATTCTATATCATTGATTTCACACAAGTATGTATGTTCTTGATAAATAACTGGGTGAATTTTATTTTCCATTTGAAGAGTCATATTAGGAACAGATAAGAAAATGTTTTGGATCTTATTCCTAGCCATATTCTGCACAAACTTATGAGGTTCATACAAGTGTTCAAATACGTGTGACATTACAATAGAAGTATTTGACGGAAAATCAAATGTCTCACAATTTCCCTGTTGAAATCTTACATTTGGAATCTTGGGGTCGTGGTCACATAAGTCAAAAATAGAATAACTAACATCTTCTTTTAGACTTAGCTGTTCAGCAATCACTCCAGAAGAACCTCCTATTTCAACTATTTCTTTGTGAGGAAATGAAGATAGACCATCATAAATAAAGTCAGCCAGAAGTTTATGATGGGTTAACCAAACAGGTGACTTTGAATTGTTATGATACATAGAATATAGGATAGTTGGATCTACTAAATTTCGCAATTGAAGACAACTGCACCGACTACAACTTACTAACTCGTGTTGAATCATCTGATCTGAAGTTTCGGTGCCTTGCTCTGCTAGAAATTTAATAGGATATTCATTCATACAATAATCAGACTGAAGTTCTGTTGATAAACAAATAACACACTGATTTCTCTGCATCTACGCATCCTCAAAAAAAAATGTTTAGACCGAATGAATAAGGGGCGCTTTTGAATAGTCCTGATGTTTACAATAGTGGCACCCTCTCCAGCAAGTGATTTTGGGTGTCTCAATTGGAGGTATCAGATTGTTTGCTACCAACCCTATAAAATTCAAAACAGCATTCAGAGGGAAGTTATATTCAATATGATAATATTGATTCCCACGATTTACTGAATCATAATAGACTAAAGCAGGTGATGGATTTTGAAAATGAGGCGCAGCACCATGACCTCCTAAAACAATAATCTTTGAATTTTCAGCAAAAAAACCATTTACACCGTGGTTGCCTCCTTCGTTCAGAATAATAATTTTCGCTCTTCTCACGATATCCCATTGTTCAATCATATTTGTTGTTTCATCTGTATATAGTATTTTAACTCCTGGCGTATTGCTTAAGAAGTCAATTAAACCAGATTGAACAGGTATTTGTCGCTCTGTTCCTTTTGAGTTTTCTTTGGATCCTCTTGGAAGATACAAAATCTCAATATCTTTCTGTTTCGTTGGACACCTTGATACTATATAGTTAAAAAAATTCTTCATATGTTTCAAATACAAAAAAGGATTTCTGTGATCCGCTAAAGATATGTATTTGGGAAATACAAACCTATTTCGTTTAGCATCTATAGTATAGACTACATTTTCAACAGGTATACTAAATGAAGCATACATAGCATTCTTAAAGTGTTTTTTCCCAAAAGAAAATAGCTTGACATTTGGATACATCTCTTTAATCTTATCATATAAGACTAATAAAATAGCACTTTCAGTAACCCAATGCGGCCAAGTCTCGTGATAAATACCATCAATACAAAAGTATACCTGTTCTATTTCACCCTGGACATAAGGATGGAATGAAACATCCCAGCCATAATTATTCCGAGGCTGGACACCTACATCAACGACGTTATCTAGCTCGTATATATAATAGTCATCCAATGCGTATGTAGGTTCATTCGCATTTGTAGCAATATTACAACACTTGGTAGAACCAGATGAAAAGCATAACAATTCCGAACACGATTCGTGACCTTTTAGAAAACGTGCTAATTGCATACTGAAACATAAAAGAATTTTTTTAAGTTTTAAAGACGCGCGGAAACTTGACTAAAGACAAAACAAATAGAATTTCAGGATGGTTACTGTTCTTATTACAACGAGTGGTACGGGGAGTCGCTTGGGAGAAAGAACGAAACATACAAATAAGTCGTTAATAAAACTTGGTGATATGTATGCGATATGTCATATTTTAAAGCTATACCCTTCTTCAACTGAGTTCATAGTTAGCACAGGCTATTTTGGATCACACGTGAAGCAGTTCATATCATTGGCATATCCAGAACTGAATGTAAAATACGTAGACATTGATATATATGAAGGCGACGGGTCCAGCCTTGGATATTCAATGTTGAAGGCCAAAGATCTTCTACAGAAGCCCTTTTATTTTCATTGTTGTGATACTATTCTGCCAAAGGGATTTACATTTGCGAAATCCAATTGCCTTTATGTAAAGAAGGGCACTGATAGTAAGACCTATGCGAATATCCTTAGCAAGGATGGAAAGGTGCTTACTATGAACAGGAAAGGCCAATATGAATGTGATTCCCTCTATATAGGCCTTGCTTATATAGAAAGTTACTCTGAATTTTGGTCATCTCTTCAAGCAATCTATGAAAGTGACAAGTTGAACACTGGCCTTAGTGATGTGTATGCGATACAACAAATGATTGAGAATTCCATACCATTTATTGTTTCTGAAGTAGAAAGCTGGTGTGATACAGGCAATGAAGAAAGCTTACAAAAAACACTGGAATATTTTCCTTCTAAATATTCTGTTCTTGAAAAGTATGACGAGTCACTCTGCTTCTTTGATTCATCTGTCATTAAATTCTTTTCGGATAAGAAAATCTGTCAGATGCGTGCGGAAAGAGGGAATTACCTGTATCCTATGGGGCCAAAGATTCTAGGAGTTACAGAAAACTTTTTCTCAATGGAGAAGATTGAAGGAATACCCGTTTCTGAGTCGAAGCGTTTTGATGATGTGAAAACTTTACTGGATTGGGCTTGGAAAGCATTGTGGTCGAATAGAGAGCAAAAGGAATCTTACAACAAACAATGCGAAAATTTCTACAAGAAAAAGACGTATGATCGCTTACAGAAACTACATTTTTCTGATACGGAAAAGCTCATTGTCAATGGGCTTTTTACTGGTTCTTGGAAAGATCTACTTGCGCATACGCCCTTCTCTGAACTTTATACAAACACATTTAGTTATTTTCACGGTGACTTCATTTTAGACAATGTCATAAAATGCTCCGATGGCTCCTTTAAGATTCTAGATTGGAGGCAAGACTTTGATGGTAATTTAGTGTATGGCGATATGTATTATGATCTTGCCAAGCTGAGACATAATATATATTTTAACCATCTGAATATCTTACAGAATCTTTACTCTGTAAATACTTCTGAAAAGGAAGCCCAAGTAGAAATAAAATGTAATTATACTTTAATCCAACAAGAAAAAGCAATTGAAACATTTTGTAATGAAAAAAATCTGGATTACAGAAAAGTAAAGATCCTTACAGCTATCATATGGTTGAATATGGCCCCTTTGTATGAAGGCACGTTGCGTAATTTTTTGTTTTATTTTGGAAAATACAACCTTGCGTTAGTCCTAGACCCGCCCATAGCTATCTTGTAAGCGAACAACATCCCATAATTCATTGGTAGATGTTTCAAGATACAAACAGTCTTCAGCAGCCTCCATTCTATGAACTGTATAAGGAGCAATTGTTACTGTATCACCTGGGTGGTAAGGTTTTGTCTCCAAAGTTTCCAGGGAAGGTCCAATGGATATATTCAAAACCCCTGTAAGAACAACGATGGTCTCCTTCTTCAATTCGTGATATTGAGTGCTACACTTATGACCTTGTTTCATAAATAGCTTCTTTACAACATATTTGTCGTTGATCTCAACGAGCTCTTCATAACCCCATGGCTTTTCAACTTTTGTGAAAACATACTTCTCAGGAACAGTAACGTGTTTGGAATCCAGGTTTACATTGTCTAATCCTTGATTGCGAACAACATTTACAGCATACGCAGTATTTGCGACCCCCTTCTCCTTTTTATCATTTAGGAGGACACGAGCACCATTTGGCAAACCCATAATCAAGTCAGAATAAACAATACCACAGCTACGAAGCTGATCCTCTGTTTGCTTTCGTGTAGATTCTTGACGTCCTGTGGTGAGGATAATCTTGTAATTCAACTTATCCCATTGACGAATGGTTTCTAAAACGTTGGGCAATACTTTAGGAAAATGTAAATTGTCTAAAATATCACCTTTGTGAAACAACAACGTTCCATCAATGTCGCAAAAAACGGTTTTAGGCGCAGACATCTGAATTTACTTATTCTTGGACTTTAGATCAACGAAGTGATTTGTATGAAGTTAATTTGAGAGTGAGTTGTCATAATATCCTTGATATACTGTCCAGCACCTCCAATAATAATACAAGTATTCGGATCAGCCTTCTGAAGAACATCTTGGAAGGACTCGCAGTAGAGATTATAAGAATGTAAGTATTTGCCTATCTTATTCGGCGAATTGTCCAGCATAGCCGTGAGTAGATTTGTATTGAACCCGCACGCAAAGAGACTAATGCTGTGAGCAGAAGCAGGCCACATATAATATTTCTTTGTAGGATTTTCCTCTATAGTTTTATGGAGTGAATTTACAATTTTTTTCATATTGCCAAAAAAGATCTTCATATCATTGGGAACCTCCTTGTTTACAAAACAGCTCTCATCTTGAATAGCTTGCGGCTCTCTGCGGAAGCAGAGGAATAACGAGTGGTTGTTGTAGTCAGTCCGCTCTTGAAGCTTGAAACCAAACTTGGCAAAATAAGCAAACATCACAGAATGTTCAATGTAGAAAGTATGTTCTGAGTTCAAAACAACATATGTATCATTCCTTACATTGTGTTCAAAATCAGGATGATTCAAGTAAATATATTCTATGTTGGAACACTTGGAGAATGTTTCTAGAACCTTCATCGGCTCATATAAATGCTCAAACAAATGCGACATTACAATCGTATTGACAGGTAGCTTCTGAATATCAACATTCTCAGCGTAATCCTTAATGATATGGAGTCCTGTAGGATCACCTGTATAATCAGGCTCCACAATGTAATACTCTGTGGAATTTTTGGCTAAAACACGACTCGATAAGAAGTTATTGCACGCGCCAAATTCTACAATGCCTTGAATCTGCTTGTTTTTCCCAACAAACTCCGCAAACAAATCCTGCATTTCAACTTTCAACGAACCACAATTGTCGGCGTGGTTCTTGCTATAAATAATACTCAAATTGCCCAAATATTTTGTCTGTGCTGCATAACATTTGTTACACAATAGAACATTAAATGGCATAAAAATAGGTGTTTCAGGCTTCTCATTAAAGGCCAACGATAGGCTTGCTGTGTAGTCGTGCGAAAATACAGTTGTCAACTCATTGTTACCACAAGCAATACAAGATCTTCTTATCATATACACATCATACAAAGAAAGAATAAAATCATACAATCTACTTTTAATATGAATATCTATGTTTTCCAAATTCTTTTTTATTTCAAGGAAGCGATTGTCTGAATAAATGTAATGCATACACGTTAGCATTAGGAGATCCTTGTTCTTTTCAGAATCAAAACGGGGAGACACCCACTTTTTCCATTTTCCAGATTCATAGCATAACGCAAAGACCTTGTCATAGTATTCTGTTCCAGTAATAGCGTCAAGAATTACCTTGGATTCGATACCTGCGAGTTCAGGTGCTATGTTAATATGCTGAAGTCCAAGGATAGATTTCTTTTTGAGGAGTTTACTGGAAACCCAGTCACCATTGTGTTCTTTGGGAATCAAATTGTATGATTTAGCAATATGAATCATCTTTTTTAATCTCTCACCATCATAATCCCCAATATTTTTCATTTCACAGAGAGCTGTTCCACATTGAATAACAACATAGCGAATTTTGTAAAACAAAGCAGGGGGTAATTCAAGTTTCATACGCTGGAGCATATACTCAAGTTCCTCTGGATTAAACTTTCGGATAGCCTCTTCTGTTCCAATCTCATACTCCAGCTCAGCATTAATTGTATCGCAGAGTTTCAAAAGGTGAATCGTTTTGTCAATACCAGCATCTAAATTTTGATACATTTTCCAAGGGTCAATATGAATGACATCCATACAGGTCGCATCATAGAGAATTGAATCAACGCCATCATCTTGTTGAGTGCCTTGTCCAGGGCCACCATGATCTCTCTCAATACGTATTTTGGAATTTTGAGACTTTACATAATGAACAAATTCGTTGGTGGTCCAATGATTTACATAACCACCGGTATTGTCTATCTGGCGGCGGCTTGGTATAAATGTAATACTTTCATTTGGATTTTGAAGGGAGAACTCAATAAAAGTATCAACAATATTTTTACTCATTGGACCAACAAAAAACTGCATTTGTTCTGTTGGATATTATATATGAGTTAATTTTCCGCGTTTATTTAGGTCAATATTATACTCTTCAGCAAGCTCCTCTATAAAAAAACGATTCGTAGGAGTATTTGTTCGCCATTTCCCATTCCCTGTCAAATGAGCAACGGGGAAATAATAAGACAAGTAGTGTCCTTCATTTACAAACAAAACATCATTTGAGGATGACAAATAATAATTATTAAATTGCGAGACATATGATTGAATAGGTTCACATTCAAAACACCGGAAAGAATGATCAAAAAAGGCTGTAGTTATTTTTAGTAGAATATCTCTTCTCCATAGTGTTGTAGCACAACTTATATAGTAATCCCCGTTATTTTTAACTACTGTTAAGTTTTCAGGGAAAACAGGATGTTGAATCCCCGTAACAAACATTCTTAACTGATCTATTGCTTGTTCTTCCATTGTAGTGATTAACTTTGTTAAAACAGATACTTCTACATTACTCACAAAAATATTATGCTCGTGATTTAACAGCACATATTTTTCAGACATTTGAGATAAAACACTTCGCAGCCTCTCACCATAAGGTTGTTTGTCATTGTATGTATAGATTTTGTGAAAAGAATAGTGTTTGAAGTCTTTTTCTAAATAATCAATGCTGTTTGTGCATATACTCACTCGCAATTTTGGAAAATATTTATCAAGTCGCTTCAAATGAATATCAAGTATGTCACTGTATTCTTCGTGCGTATAAATCAAATATACAAAAGAATCCATAAATACTTAAACATTTCAATATAATCACTTTAAGCTATGATGCGAATTGGTCTTATTTTTGGAACACGACCAGAATATCTTAAAATAAAACCATTATTCAAAGCTCTTGAAGATTCTTCGTTTGAATTTCGTATTCTTCAGGTGAATCAACATATGGATTTGGATATTGAAGAAAAGAATCACAAGTGGTATCGTAAAATATGTATAGAACAAACACCAAATCTTACACGATTAAACGATCTGGCGAGCCATTTACCTTCAGCGTTGGAACATTCTATCCAAGAATGTGATAGTGTTCTCGTTCAAGGAGATACAGCAACTGCCTTCTTTGGAGCACTTACAGCCTTTCACTTGAAAAAGAAAATCTTTCATTTGGAAGCAGGCCTTCGCACGTTTGATCTTGAGAATCCCTATCCTGAAGAAGCATATCGCTCAATGATTTCTCGCATCGCAAATATACATTTTTGTCCAGATGAACTATCCAAACAAAACCTCTTACGAGAAAATATAGGTTCAAATATTGTAGTTGTAGGAAATTCTATCCTGGACTTGGTAAAAAGCTACAAAAAGGAATGTAGGATTGGTAGCATAGTGCCGATCACCGTTCATAGAAGAGAAAATTGGGGAGCTATGTCTGAAATTGTATCAACAATTTGGAGATTAGCAAAGAAACGCAACGATTTACAATTCGTATGGATTTATCATCCAAATCCAGTCTTACAAAAAGAGATTCAAACAAAAATAAATGACCTGGGGTATTTGGAAAATCTCCACTTTCAACAACCTTGTTCTCACGAAGCTCTCTGCTCTTATCTTCACGAAGCTTACTGTATTATCACAGATTCAGGAGGTATTCAGGAAGAAGCTTCTTTCTTAGGCAAGTTCTGTTTTGTTCTCCGAAAACAAACGGAACGATCTTCTATACCCAAAGACTATATAGAACTCGTCAAGGATATTTCCCTATTAGAAGGACTATTTGATTCCAAACAAATTGAATTGATGCGATCGTGTGGAGTATATGGCGACGGAACCACGTGTTCAAAGATTATTTCTTACTTAAACAATTGAGACAAAAACAAGCATAATGTTGGTTGGAAACAGTCTTCAACATCTTATTGAAGTCCTCAAAAAGATTCATACTAGAGAATCCTTTTGTGTCATTCGTCCCAGTGATGGCGAATATATGGTTCTGCGAGGGGACAACTTTCATAACATTGACAACTGGCATTTCAATGGAACAGGAAGCCTCAAAACAGATCTTGCCAATGCGATCCAAAAGGCTGCTCAAACACCCAATACGTATGTTGGAATACCCTGCCCGTGTGACAACAAAGAAATACTAACCTATTATTGTCAAACCTTTGGTCTTACGAAAACCAATGCGACGTATGCGAATCTCTTCTGCAATCGCAATTGGGACTTTTTTATTCAGTATTTTATGATGGAAAAGGTCCCCTTCTATTTCATTGGTCCGCAAATCAAGAATCCCAATCACGGACTTAATGTTGTGGATCAATTTGTAACCGACGAGTTCCTTGTAAACAAATGGGACACGGAGAAAGATTCTGTTTGCTCTGCCTTGCGTGAATGGATGAAGGGAAAACAGGGTATCTTTTGCTTTTCAGTAGGTCCTATCGCAAAGATATGGGCATCTGAACTGTTTCGCGATTTTCCAGGGAATATTTGCCTTGATGTTGGTTCCGCATTTGACAAATTTTTCAAGGGATCTTCCAATCGCGATTACGCAAACAAAGTAAGATTCCACGATCTTATTTGCGATTTCAAGGACAGCTTGGATTCCTTCACTGGACAACCTATTCCTCCAGCTTCCTCTGATATAACAGTTATATTGACTGTTTTCCGCCGTCCTCACACACTCATTCAACAGCTCCAAGCTATCAAGGCACAGTCGGTTCAACCCAAAGAAATTATCATTTGGAAGAATTCGTATGAAGGTATTCAACTCCCTGAAATACCTACTGAGCTCAAAGAAAACGTCTCAGTTATTGACTCTCAAAAGAACTTTGGTGTATGGGCTCGCTTTGCTGTTGGTTTGCTTGCGAATACCACATACATTGCTGTCTTTGATGACGACACGATTCCAGGATACAAATGGTTTGAGAACTGTTTGAACTCAATGAAGATAAGAGAGGGGCTTATGGGATCCATTGGCCTTGTATTCCACGCGGATGACTATTGGCAGTATCATCGGGTTGGCTGGGACGAAAAGAATAACTGTAACAATTCAGATCTAAGAGAGGTAGACATTGTAGGGCACGCGTGGTTCTTCAAACGTGAATGGCTCTGCGATCTTTGGTCGTTCGCGCCTGATTATACCAAATTCTTAACACACGGAGAGGATATTGCATTCTCTGCGTTCCTCCAAAAGCGAGGAATTCCTACTCTTGTTCCCCCTCATCCAAGAGGGCAATGGGATCTTTTTGGTAGCCATCCTAACTTGGCCTGGAAGTATGGATCAGAAGAAGTAGGCATTTGGGCCAAACCTGAAAGCTCATCACGATTCCCTGAGTTACTCAAATTCTTTATAGAGAAGTATGGATTCAACCTCCTACATAAACGAATCCGATAAATCACAGTAGATGACACGTGTCTTTTCATTTAGTCTTTTTGGAAACGAAGCCAAATATTGTAAAGGTCTTCTAAAGAACGTTACAATTATTGAAAAAGAATTTCCAGGGTGGGAAGTCTGGGTCTATTGTGGCGACAATATTCCTGAAGAAATATTGTTTAGTCTCTCTGATCATTCCAATGTAAGGCTTATAGGGACTGGCCAAACAGGTATGGTAAATAAATTCTATAGATTTTTTGCGATTGATGACCCCAGTGTAGACGTTTGTATAGTGCGTGATGCGGATAGTCGCATATACGAAAGAGACCAAGCGTGTATAAAAGAGTTTTTGAATTCAGATAAATTAGTTCATATCATTCGTGATCATCCAAATCACCATCACGTTATGATGGCAGGTATGTGGGGTATCAAGGGAGGCATACGATCGTATACTCCATCAACTCTGTTTACTCTCTTTCAAGAATGGAGTCAGTCAAAGTCTTCGTCTGATTTTTGGAGTGATACACAATTTCTTTGTCAAGTCCTCTATCCTCAGTTTTGGAAAGTAGCATTGATTCACGATGAAACCCAACAATTTGAACCGCCCCCTTTAAAATCACCTTTCCCTACACCCTTGGACACAACTCATTTTATCGGCCAAGTTTATGAATTTGATTTACAAGGCAACGAGTATGTGAAATTTTCTTACAACTAATCTAAAGGTGTAGTTGTAATCGCAGTACATATGGATCTAGTCATTCAACTCTATCTCTATAATTTTAGGAATGAACAGAATCCTATCCTAGCCTCGGCAAAACAACGAAGGCAAATGGAAATCAACGAATGTTTCTTGCGAAATCTACACCATCCTCTTATAAATACAATACATATTCTATGTGATACAGGAGCGACAAAAAATCATTATGAATCTTTGGCACACGAAAAGCAGGAAAAATGTAGATTCATACTTCACGGGAAGCAACCTACTTACGCAGAAATTATTCGCTATGTTTCACAGAATATACCTGACAACAAAATTGTATGTATACAGAATAGTGATATTTATATAGATCATTCTTTGTCACTAGAATTCTTAGAAACAAATCTAACAAACGATAGATTAATTGCTTTAACGCGCCACGAGCACACAAATGACGAGCATACACCTTGTAATGTAGAAACGTGTCCTTTAATTTGGGACTATATGGGATCCCACGATACATTTCTTTTCCGAACACCCATACCTGAATCATTTCCATACCATACCCTTGAGTATCACCAAAACGTGTATGGTGGAGAATCAATCTTTATGAAGGCTTTTAAGGATTCAGGTAAGCAACTGTTCAATCCCTGTTTTGACATACGCATATTTCACAAGCATATGGAACGCTTTACATTTTCATCGTATCCTACATTGGCTGATGGATATTTGTGCCATGTGAATCCAATTGCGCCAACATCAAGGCCTGATATTGCTGCACAGCTGAAAACCTTGTTTACAAAAGAAATTTAGTCGCAAGGATATTACAATACTGCTCGTGTTCCAAAACAGATTGGGAATCCATAGGAAATAGGCCATCTTTGTAGATATAATAAAAGTAATAAAAATTATGTTGCTGTAATAACCGAATCACATCTTTTAACAGAATACCTCTATGAGGATATGTGCCACCATATTCAAACTGAATTAGCTTTGTTTTATGAAGTAGACTAGTAGAACCGCGAAGCACATCAATTTCAAATCCTTCTGTATCAATCTTTATAAAACTAATTTCTGATTTGTTTTGAAGATCTACAAGACTATCCAAGCGAACAACCGAAAGTTCTTTGCTTGGCTGTTCATTCCATCGATTTACAAATGACTGCGCAGTCTCAAAGTATTGTAGGGTTCCATTTTTATCAGATAAACCCATATTTAATACTTTAAGATCCTGACGAGAGTTTTGTAAATTTTTCGATTCTATATTAGAAACAAGTGTTTTGTAAAACTCAGGATGCGGCTCAAATAAATATAAAGATGTAGAAGGGTTTGACTTTTCAATGAAAAATGTATCATCACGTGCTCCCACATCAACAACTACTTTGAAAAGCGGTTGTAGAGCTTCAAAGAGATCATATTCACCATTTGTATGAGGATTGTCATCATTTACAATCTTTTGTTGAAGCACTGAAAAATAGATATTGTAAGGACAATTCTCATTCAAGAAAGGAGCTTCATGCGATGAATTCCACTTTGCTTTACAAGATTCATATGCCTCCTGAAATTTTAACATTTCTATTTTACGTCGTTTCGTATGTTTAAGCCTTTATAAAAAAGGCATCACCCCATCCTTGTTCTGTCATCTTCAAACCAATCCTCATAAACCCATACTTAGACAAGAAGTTCTCTACATCAGGCAGTAATGAACAACCCTTGTATAAATGCTGAGTATTGACTTCTACATAAATTGCGTCAGCAAAGTGGATCATATCTCCAGCACTCTTTAGTGCCTCCAGCTCAACACCCTGAATATCCAAATTCCAAAAGTTTAATTGTTGAATAGGCAACTTATGTTCGCGAACAAGAGATTCCAACCTAACTGTCTTGAGTTTTTTGACTTCTTGGATTTGAACGTGAGGATAATATTGCTGATGCATATCCAACGGTAAAATACTACTGCTTTCAGTATTTCCAGGATTCAAAAAATTATTTGTGACATAAAAATCAACTTCCTTTTCTTCATTGTAAATAAGTCCCTCATATATGTGTGGGACACCCCTCTCTTTGTTGTATTTTATCTTCTCTGGATTCCCCTCAACCCAATACACCATAGAATCAGGTATTCCTTGACTCATATAGGCTTCTCGTTCTTCACATTCATGAGCACCAATGTGAAGAATACCTGTTATTTTTGTATTTCTATTTTCTAAGACTTCATAAATCTCGGAAAATGGAATTAACATTGAATACTATACTTCCATTCCTTCTATTTTTAGGTCTTTAACCGCAGCGCGTGTAAAGATATACTCTTTCACAGGATACTCTTTCACACGGAAATCCCAGTGCATCGGGTGCCATTGATGAAAAAAACCATTCACCTTTTGTCTATCCTTCTTGTAGGGTAAAATAGAGTCTGCTAAGGCTCTATCCTCCCATCCCCAACTTATGTTATGATACCATCCCTCTGTTTGCTTGTAGTCTTTCATTAGACAAGCGAAATTACCAAAGGATGTGTCACGCCAAAATCCCTTGCTATGATCAGCCAAGGCGAACGCAAAGAATATAGGATAGAAAAACTGTCCTTTTCCAAGACTCTTGTATGCTCCCTCTATTATATCGCGGCTCGTAAAAAACAAATCCGCATCGCAAAAGAAAAGAGCATCTGCTGTATATTTGGACTCTGCTATTTCAGCTGCTTTGGCCAACCCTCCTCCACGATCAAAAAAAGGATAGGCCTTTACTGTTTCAAGATGCCAGGGAATTGTATCACCCACTTCAACCTCAAGAACTTCCTGGAGATTTACATCTGTGCTTTGAAAATCAACAACAATTAAGACCCAATCATCCTCTTCCTTTTTTTGGGCCATCAAAGAGCGAATCATTTTAGGAAAGAGTGGCAAGGCTATTTTCTTCTCTTTCGTAAACCAAGGATCTATTCTATTTTCTGAGCAATCCTCTATTGCGTTTTCTACGTGATGTAAAAAAGACATAGAATTTTCTTGATCGACAATTACACAGCTCCTGTTTTTTATGGCTATACAAAACGCTAGGCGCATTGAACTATATTTTAAAGAGTGGTTTAGGCGAGGATCTGATTCGCTTGCGCCCGTGTCATCTCTACCATCTCTCCACCAATATCAACATATATAATTTCATCTTGATCTTCTTCAGGTTCAGTATCAGCATTCGTATCAATCTCTGGGTTAGCTGGCGCAGTAACAGCAGGCTCAATCTCTTCATTGTCCTTCTTCATATCAGACTTTCGCACCCAATTCCAATACCACCTATCGCAAATATGAGGCACAACGATTCCCATCTGACGCCCTTTCTCAATGAGAGACTTATTGGAATACTTTCGCACCTCACGAAGCTCGGTAAGAATATTCTTCGCAATAGCAGCTCGGTCCTTGCTGGGACTATTCTGGAGCTGTGTGAGTTTCTCAGAACCAATGTGGAGAAGTGTCTGGAGAATGAGCCCAATCTCCTTCTTGCGCTCTCCCCTCGTCTCATTTCTCTCCAATCCAGTTCCCCATTCTTCTTCAGTAATATCTTTCATAAGATACTTAATATCTAATTCCTGATTCACATTTGCAGGTTGGCGAAGGGGATATTCAGGAAGGCGCGCCCACTGAATATCCGATAGGCCGCGAACGCAATCCAGAATCTCATTCTTTTCCTGTATTGCAAGGGTTGGAATCTCCATTACCAACCGTGTAAAGGTATACGCATTTGGTAGTCCACCACAAGGAACATCTCCAGCCTCACGAGGAACAGCTCCATTGTTCCTACTCCGAAGATACTCATAATAGTGAGGATTGTGGACCACTGTATTCAGAAGGATCTGACCCGTGTTCCACGAGAATGTGGTCTGACACGAAGTACACCACATCTGATCACAACCATCAATCTTACTGATGCGAATTCCACACTTGGGACAGGGCTTCGTCTCTTGACGAATCATAGAAGCAGTGGCCTTCGCATCTGGATTGCAAACGTGAGTTTCATCTTGATGCGCTGCCTTCGCAGCGTGACATTCAGCACAATAGAACTTCTGACACGTTCCACACTTCCAAGCACTGCTCAAGAATCCACGACACTCTTCTCCTGGACACTTCATAATAAACTGCTTTACTTCTTTTTCCTTTCCTGTCAAAATACGAGTTGCCTCATTCATCTT
>Ga0129336_10000787_pt1 | contig 18755 bp, 33 predicted proteins | sample CPB6_02_DNA_FD_96878 | JGI IMG/M metagenome (GOLD analysis project Ga0129336, IMG submission 96878) | Freshwater to marine salinity gradient microbial communities from Chesapeake Bay, USA - CPBay_Sum_0.6_0.2_DNA | ecosystem: Environmental > Aquatic > Marine > Coastal | place: USA: Chesapeake... | reverse complement strand
TCAAGGCGCGCGCGGCCCGTGATCGGCCCCTGATCGGCGGGTGATCGGCGTGGTAACGCACCGTATTCGGATCGGTATAGTCGCTTCACAGCGACGCCGCACAAGCGGCAGAAGGGGGCGATCATGCCCGAGAAGGTTGTAGCCGTGGCGATTGACATGGGGTCCGAGCCGTGGGATACCGTGACGTTCACCTACCGAGTGTCTGCCGAATCCAAGCGGCTCGGGCGTGATCGTGACTACTTCTACCGCACGATCCGCGACCGCATCGGCAGGGAACGCTACTGGCTGCAGTCGGTCCTCATTGACCCGACCGAGAGCGACCTCATGCTCGCCATAGATCGGGCGTGGGATCCGTGGTTCTGTCCGAGCGGCCAGTAGCGGCCACGGCCCCCACGGGGGCGGGGGTAACCCTGCCCCCTCTCGGCGTGTGGAACGGGGCTTCGGCGGGCGGGGGCGGCGGCGGAAGCCCCGCGAACGCTCGGGCTACCCTCGCACGGGTGCAGCCCCTGATCGACCCGTGCCCCTGATCGACCTGCGGGCTGATCGAATCGTGCAGGGGCCCGTGGCCCTGCGTGGCGGCCTGATCGACCCGTTACGGGCGGCCCTGATCGACGGGTAACCCACGGTAATCGGGCGGGTATGGTGAACCCATGTTCACCTTCACTGAATCCGAGCCCCTGACCCACGACGACTGTCTCGAGAACGGGAACGGCCCGTGTGCGGGGGCAGTCGAGTTTCACCCCCGCTACGACACCCGCTACGTCGACGACAACCGCTATTTCCCCCGCTGCGAGGCCCACTACGCCGCCTACGCCGAGCGGTGCGAGGCCCGTATCCAGCGGGAGATCGAGGCCGAGGCCCGCCAGTACTGCAAGCACGGCACGTTCATTGGAGACCCCTACGGGCCCGACTACATTTGCGGGCAGTGCGAGTTCGAATAGCCCGCACGGGCGGGGGCACGGCCCCCGAGGTGGATCCCCGCCCTTCGGGGCGGGTTTTCTCCGCCAAGGCCCCGCTGGCGCACGGGGCGCGCCGGGGCTCCCGACTTTGCGCCCAGTAACGCACTTTAGTCGGGCCGGTATCAGCGCCGCATGGCAGCGCGACTTCATCCACAACACGCCGAGATCGTGGCAGCGATCAAGGCGCTTCCCGCCTATCACAACCCGAAGACGTTCTTCGAGTCCGAGCTTCGCGAGTGCTACTCGGATGCGGAGCTTGTCGAAGAGTTCGGGTTCTCGAGCAAGGGCAATCCGGTCGGCCCGAAGGCTGCGGTTCGCAACGTCCGAGCCCGTTGCCGACTCCGCAACGACGTTTTCGGCTGGATCGTCGAGGAAGGGGAGCGGGAGCGGGGAGCCTGACGGTTTCTCCGCCGTGGGAGCCCCGTTGGCGCGCGCGGGCTACCGGGGCTGCGAAGCTGGCAATGTCTTCATCGGGTGCAGTTGGTGCTTCCCTAAACGCCAAGACTGACGCCACCCATTTGGGTTGAATACGTTTTCATCACGCTTTGCCTCATGCCCGTACGCCCACCCAATGAAAAAGAACACGTTTCCGATTAACTGGGCAAAAATGTAGACACGATCAGACGGGTCATTGTCTCTAATGATGAGACCGCCTCGAGGGTGACTGGTTGCCCGTATCTCGTTCATGCCGTCATCGGGGACTTGGTGAAACTCGTTTATCGGGTTATGCCATAGGCGCTCGTTTAAGCGTGCCCACGCCAGTTCGGCACCGGCTCCTACCCTTTCCTGCTCGAGACGCTCATCCATCGAGCGTTCGTATGTGGAGGCATGGTTTAGCCCCTGCTGACTCGATTCTTCTATACGCAGCCTGACAGCCCGCTCAACCTCTGCCCAATCGTCGTCGTTCATTGCGTATTTCATGGCGCAAAAATACACCCAATGCTGTCGAAGTGCAACCGAGCATCTTTATTCGTCCTCGCCTATCTGCACAACGTTGGTCAACCAACAGATCTTTCTGCAAATAGGACAGCCGACAAGCGGGTAGTAGTCGTGGGGCTCGCCTTTGTCGTTGAAAACTCGATCTGGGCTGATCTCATGCAACGAACCGCAGTGTTTGAAGTAATAGCGTTTCACACCCTATACAAGGTGCGCTCAGTTACTAAATGTCAGGAATTTTTCTCGAGAATCTCGGCGCATTCTGGGCAAGTGACCTCGAGACGGCTAGTTGTAATACCCGTCTCGGTCTCCACCAAGGCTCCACAACGGGCGACGCTGACAACGTGCAGAGTGCGCCCTTCTCCGATAATAGTTTCATTGCGAAATAGGTGAATCATGGTTCATGAGTGTACCACTTGCCCGAGCGGGGCTTCCGCAGGGTTTGGGGGTCTTTCGACCCCCTCGCCTAGTCGTCGAACTCTTCGAGGTCTGCCCACAGCCACCCGTCGTCGTCGCGCTCGTGAGGCTGCCACGAGTCGTTATCATCGACGCCACAGCACCCGCAACAGGGCGCGTCTTCGCAACGCTGCCCCTCTATCCACTCGCCACCCCACCAACCCATGTCGGGTCTCCTTTCGCCGCCCCTTGCGGCATCGCTTGTAGTACCTATACCACCCCGACTACGGTGCGTTACCCAAAACTCACCCCCTTTTCCCTGCCGACAAGCGAGCGAAGCGAGTGCGTCAGCCCAACCGAGCGACAGCGAGGGCGGGAGCCTGCCTATCGGGGCTTCCGGCTGACACCACTAGTCGTCGTACTCTTCGTCTAGGGCTAGTAGTTTGTCTTCTATTTCGTTTTCTTCTATGCCACAGTCACTGCACAGGTTGTATTCGTCGTTCGGGTTGTGTGCGTCAAATACCCACATTTCGGCGTAGGTCTTTGTTTTGTGGCAGTTCCCGCACACGCAGGGGCGGTGGGCTGTGTGTTTCTGAAAGTGCTTTTTACTACGCTCTATGGACTTTTCTATTTTCTCCATACGGGCGCATAAGTGGTTATGGATGACCCGTTCTAGGGCTTGTTTCGCTTGCTTTCGTTGCTGGAATGGCAGTGTGGCGACGCCTTCCATAATGACGGCAAACTCCTCTTTCGTAAACGGCGAAGTGTTATCCATCATTCCTCCCCACGCCACTTCATTGCAACGAAATCTTCTGTTTTTTGGCTCACCTTGTCACGGTAGAAAGGGTCTAGGGACGTTCCTCGCAACGAGTTAGCAACGTCAGGGCGAACCCTGTTCAGCACGTTGAAGTAGTGCTGTCCGTAGCGAATCTCTGAACCCTCTTCGTAGGTATTCCCCACGAGTATCACAAAGTCGGAGTATCTGAAATTTTCCATTTCTGCAACTTTCTAAAAGTGAAGGGGGAGAGGTTGCCCCCTCCCCCATTCTGTCACTTGTCGAGTCCCCACACCTCTCGGTGCGTCTTGGCTACCAGTTCTGCCTGTTCGTTTGATAGGCAGACCAGTTCGTGAATCTGGCTGTCTGACGAGTCACCTGTGGGACTTTGATACCAAAGGGAAACAATGTTCCCAATAACTTGCGTACCACAGAGGGCTCCTTTTGTATTTGTCGCTGTGTTGTTCATGTGCTGCCTATACGAGTCTGACTACGGTGCGTTACCTCGAAACTTCATCTTTTCGCATTTCGCGGGGCTTCAGCTGGTCATTCTCTTTCCCCGCGCAGCCCCGGCTTACGCGGGGAAAGAGAAGCGAGCCTCTCGCCCCACTCCCCAGCCGAGGGCGTCCCCTCCCTAGAGAGAGCCGTGTCGCGGGAAGAGGGCGGGTGGCGGGGAAGAGGACGGTTCGCGTGGCTAGCACACGGAGAGCCTTATCTGCCGACAGAGCCTTATCTGCGGATTGACGGAGTGCATCTAGGTTGCTGGAGAGAGAGGCGAGAAGCCCGTCTCTAGAAGAGCGCGGGAGGCGGGTGCCATTGCTCCCATTGTGCTCGGTGGCACCTCCCGCGTTCCTCATGTGTCGTCTATACCGGCCCAAATAAGGTGCGTTACCGTTCCACGTGGAACACGGTAACACACCTTAGTCGGCGTGGTATAGATACAACATGAACAGCGACGATTACACCGAAGGCAGCCAGTGGTCAGAAGACTCCCTCTTCGATTGGAACTGGCACAACACGTTCCTGAAGCGTCAGGGCATCCGTCCGCGCGACCAGTACGACAATGACCCCGACGATGGTTGGGGGTGGTGACAGGGCGAGTCTCTAGCCCGCCCCATACCGAAAGGATTGGGGTGGTGTTACTGGAGCCCCGGTGTGGCACACGACCACTAATAGTTTGGTTTTAGTACTAAACGAAAAATTATTATGTATGTATGGCTATTTTCTTTCTCTCAATCCTTTCTCTCCCACTCGTTCAATACAAAAAGAAATAAACAAACGGGGCTAACAACCCTTTGTTGACAAACAAAAACAAACAAATATATAATAATCACATGCTGAAAATACAATGTGGTGAGTGCGGGAGATTATTCGACGTTGATGGAGAGCACTCGCTAATTGATAAGGGCCTGTATCTCACCCCAAGGATGTGGGGCTACTACGGTGGATTCACTGACAATAACCCGTGGGAAGAAGTCAGGGATAGAGAGGAAATCAATCTCTGTCACGACTGCTGTCTAAGGCTAATGAGGGCATTTCCTTCAATTGCCAGGGCTATGGGCGAAGGCGGCCATCACCCATGTTCAACCGATGAGCCATGCTGCGAGTTTGCGTGGAGATGCGGAGAAAGACCAGACGGTGAGGACATCACTGTTGAAATAGCCGCGCTAGACAAAGAAACCAACAAGATTAAGTGGGTGCCCCTAAATGGCTGACGAAGCTCAACAAAACGAAGAGCGGGACAGAGACGCCCCTCGGCCCGCTAGGAAGAAGTCAAATGCGGCGGCCAAAATACGTCACAGAATTATACGGAGAGCCTGCTGCCGCTAGTTATCCAAGCGGAACAGAGGTAACAATGATGGGTGTTTGCGGCCCCACCCACGCCCCAACAACGTTGAAATCAATGTACTCAGTAGCATCTTCGTAGCTGAGGCCATCTCGCTCGATGAGTACGTCAACCATCTTGTCGTATGAGTAGACAGCAAGAAGCGGCTCATTCATTCTCTGGGAGAACCCAATTACTGCCTCATCGAATCCATCGCAAAGCAAGACTGATTCACCAATCAGATCCAGGTATTCGTCCAGCATTTCTCTATTCATCAGAATAACTCCAACTGCTCTAGATCTTGCTTTGTTGTGCAAACAGCGTGACGATACTGGTGACTTTCAGCGACAACCTCAACGACAGTTCTTGATGTCCCCTTGAGCCAGACGATTGCTTGCCTGATCACACCTTGTGATTTCGGGTCAACGCTGTATCCACAGATGACACATGTGTATGTAGGTGAAAGACCCATTACCTAGAGCCTAATCATTAGTCGGTGGTTTTGCAATCCCGTAATTGGTAATGCTCTTGTTGTTATAGAGATCAGCAATGCTTGGTCCGAGAACAGATTTGACTGGACCCCCATCGCTGAGACCGACCGTTTCTGGTTTGTAGTTGACTTGAATTCTAAGTCTTAATAATTGCTGATCTAAATCTTCTATTTTTTTATTTAGCTTCATAATTGTCTTATTAAGGGCGGCAATGTCTTCTTGCATTTTCTGTATGTCTTGTTCTTCCATGTAATAAATAGTAGACGATTAGAGTGTAGGCGTGCGTTTATTTCTTAAGGACGATCATCTCGTAGTGGAGTTCCCCTACGACGCTGAACAGGTAGCGGAGATCAAGGGAATTGACGGCGCAACGTGGGACAGGGTCGCCCAGGTCTGGAGGGCCCCAGTCTCTTCGCTAGAGGAAATGCGTAATTTTGCTGCAAAACACAGATTTGAAATAGACAATGAAGTCCTGACATTGACAATTCAAAAGAAGCGTCCATCGCGGTGTGTTTATCTTGATGAAGGCAAGTTGATACTGAGATTCCCCTACGAGAGAGTAATTATCAAGGCGGTCAAGCAGGTACCGGGAATTACTTGGGATCCAGATAAAAAGGCGTGGCAAGCACCTATGAACTCCGCTGGTGAAGTAATCAGTTGGGCAAAGTCATTCGATGTGCCAGTCGATAGTGAAATCTACTCACATGCTGAAAACATCAATGACATACTTCAAAAACTGAAAGATGCATCGAGATCTACGGATGCAAATGTAGAGATACCAACCCTCCAGGGTGAACTGCTTCCTTATCAGCGTGCTGGGGTGATGTATGCATCCAATGCGAAGAGATCATTTATTGCCGATGAGATGGGTCTTGGAAAAACAATACAGGCGATAGCAACTGTCGAATACGTATGGGACAGTTACCCAGCTGTCGTTGTATGCCCACCAAGCCTCGTCCTCAACTGGGCGAAGGAGTACTCGAGATGGTTGCCAAGCAGAACTGTCAGCACAGTCACAAATAGAAAGTCGTTTCCAGATAAAGGCACATACGACGTTCTGGTGATTGGTTATAGCAACATACAGCATTGGGAGAAGATGCTCGGCGGCCATCGCGCCTACATCTTCGATGAGAGCCACTACTGTAAGACTCCAACTGCTGCTAGGACAAAAGCAGCAATAAAGATGGCAAAGACCGCGCATAAAGATGGGATTGTCCTATGCCTAACTGGCACGCCAGTAACTAATAGACCTGCCGAATACGCATCGCAATTGGACATACTCGGCAGACTCAAAGACTTCGGCGGCCTATGGGGCTTCTATAGGCGATACTGCAATGCGTACCAAGACAACTTCGGTCAGTGGAACATCAGCGGACACTCGCACCTGGATGAACTCAACGACAGGCTCCGTGGAACTTGTTACATCAGACGAACAAAAGACCAAGTTCTCTCTGAGTTGCCGCCAGTAATACATTCTCCCGTCATTGTTGAGGGAACTTCGTCTGGCATGGATGAATACAAAAAGGCTGAGAGGGACATCATTAAGTACCTCCAGGAAAGGGCTCGAGAGATAGCACTAGAGCTCGGGCAGTCACCAAAGGCTGCTGCCGTCATAGCCAAAATCAAGGCAGAGAGTAACGAGCATCTCGTCAGGCTCTCCGTACTGAGGCGCCTCTCTGCAAAAGCAAAGATGCCAGTCATCGAGGAATGGGTGAAGTCAAGAGTCGATGACGGCAAGAAGGTTGTCATAGCGGCCCACCATAGGGAGATAGTTGATGACCTCGCTAGAAAGTTCGGCGGCCTAAAGATTCAGGGCGGAATGTCGGTAGAAGAGGTAGAGGAGCACAAGAAGAAGTTCCAATCACTACCCGTATCCGAGGCCCCAGTAATTGTTTTGTCAATACAAGCAGCCAAAACAGGCCATACATTGACGGCGGCTCAGGATGTCCTGTTTGTAGAACTCCCTTGGACACCAGCGGATGTCGACCAGACCTACAGTCGGTGCCACAGAATAGGACAACAGGGAAGCGTTACGGCAACGTATGTGCTTGCTTCTGGAACTATTGACGAAGAGATCTACTCTCTGATAGAACGTAAACGCGGGGTTGTCACTGCAGCAGTTGAGGGAGGGGCCTTTGCTGACAGTGACACCTCGCAGTTAGTACTTGCGCTACTGGATAGGTAGTTACTCTTCTTCGCCTTCTTCGCCCTCTGCGTCTTTAGCTGCTGTAGATACGACGATCTCATCGACTATTGCTTTGGCGTAGCGGCGGCGAAGTTTCCAGATCTTTCCGTTCAGTTCGTCCATTGATGTAGACGCTCTGGCTTTCGCTAGCGCATGCTTGTCGTACACGCCGTGTTTTTTGAAAAGGATGTCGTCAAGGTCAGAGGATTCGAGGATGATGTCCGAGATCCATCCCGCCTTTTTGTCCATTGCCATCATCATTTCACAGAAACCCTCAACGCCAAACTCTTCGTAGAGTTTCTCAACGAGCATTGCACAGTAATGCGCTCTGTATCTGTTTTCTGCATCTGCAGAGGCGGCCATGAATTCACTCAGCCATACAGCAAGTTCTTCGCGTGGTGGGAGTTCGTTCTCACCTGAATCGTCAAAGAATTCATGTTCACCCATGTGAACATCATACATTTGCTGTAAGTCAGGAGAGAGAAAGTAGGTAATCTTGTGCTTTCATTTTTCTCTGAGTGACAAGTGAGTGTGTTGTCATCGAAGCAATTGCTCGCTCATCAGAGGCAGCCTCACGATAATGATCGAGGTACTCAACTACGGCGTTGTAGGCAGACCATGCGTTATAGCCATAGCCACCGGCATTGCGCTCATTCTCATACAGGGCACGAATGCTCGTGAGAATGTTTTCTCTATTCTTTGTTTGGCGCGCTGTCTCGTTCGGCTTTTCAGGAAACATCGTATCGAGATACTTGCTGAATGCTGGACTAGATGCGTGCATCGGGGTAGCGAGCATCTTGTTTGCAGCAACGCTGAACGACTTCGCCCACTCCGTTGAGATTCTGAGTACTTGCTGAGCCTCTTCCATCGCTGCTTGAGCGTTTCTTGTATGGCGAGCAGTAAATACCCGCTGGGCACTTCTCATTCCAGCAATAACTGTGTTCTTGCACACTGCGCGAATTGATGTGTTCGCGAAGGTGATGGCTGTGCGCCCATCGTGGCCGTTACGCACCAAAAGGTAGCGCTCAATCTTGTCATTCACTCCCATTGGGTCGATGACTAGACCGCCAAGATCGATGCTGGCGAAGAATTCCCTACCGCCGTGAAGAACTCCGCAGGTGTCAACTACAGCATCTCCATCTGATGCGCCGACAATTGCCAGAGCCTTCCCCAGGCACTCATAGTTCTGCTGAACGACGTAGCGGGTGCCGACAGTGGCAAGACCATCAAAGGAACCATCATCATTAACTCGAACAGTTGCTCTACTATCGTCAATAATCACTGGCTTGCCGTCTGGGTTTCTGATGAATTCACCATTGTCGTCAACTACGGCTACCCGTGTGATCACAACATCAAAGTCAGCATTTGCCGCTTTGAGCATTGCCTCAGCAGTTTGGAGCCCCTTCATGGGGACGCCCAGTCTGTGCCAAGGTACCTCACGGTCAGCGTAGGCCATACGGGCTTGTCCTGACTTGAGTATCTCAATACGGTGTGCCATCTCGTCCTTACCTTTTAGATAGATTTATCTGAAACGATAGCGAATGAAGTGCCCCAATAGTGGAACTCCAGAAATTATTTTACTGGCCTCCGTAGATTGACCAGTTGCGCAACTTGCCCGAAGTGTTGTCCATAATCCACTTCGCCATCTTCAGGTTGCAGTCCACCTTCAGCAAAGCCTCTAGGTCTTGGCGCATTGAACCCGTATCAACGTTGCATACCTCGCGAACGGTGCGGATCCACGATGAGTTGATCTGAACCAACCCACTGTCCCACGTTCCATTCTTATTGAGTGCATACGTCATCACTCCCTGGCTATTCCAACGAGCATTGACGGCTTTCGGATTACATTTGCTTTCGCGCCAAGCAATGTACGAGAACACCTCCACGGGGAGTCCGTATTCCCTGAACTTTGCTTCCCATTTTGGGCAACGCATCGACTGGTCATCAGGGAACCTGGGCCCACTCGATGCTGGGTACGTCACGGCTGGGACATGGGCGGTCGTCAGACCACGTGCCTCTAATGCCTGAATGTGAGCTTTCCTAGTCTGTGAACCGTAGTACCCGTCTACATCGACATTGCTGAGCAATCTCTGCAGAACTCGGACACGTTCGCTGCGTTCACGGAATTGGTAAGTCTGCTGAATAGCAGAAACTAGGCGAGCCTCTCGGGCTGACACCTTTACCGTTGGGGCGGAAAACTCACTGCTGGGTGTAAGCGCAATTGCGCTCGCCACCGCCTTTCCGCTCGGCTTGGCTTCAACGCTACCTGAAGCCATTCCTAGCACTAGTGCGGACAATGCGGTAGCCCATACAGTGGTTCGTCTCAATGGTTTTCTCCTTACTCGGCGGATAGAGCAACACTCACGTAGTAATGAGTGCCTATGTCAGTAAGTTCATCTATTTTATCAAATAGATCTCATTCATGGCGCTTATCAGTATTCACTGGCCAGAAATGAACCTTCCGATGGCCTCGTGGGCATCTTGTGACAGGTTCACTGACAGAACAATTTCGTCCTCACTAAGCGCCTGCTTGACGGTCAGGCCCATTGCCTGTGCCATAGCGAGGGCAATTCCTTGACACGTTTCAAGTTCTTCTTCGCCCTCTTCCCTTGAGGAATCAGGATTTCCGAGGAAGTACCAGAGGCAATCAGCCATGTACCAAAGAAGGTTGAGCCGTGCTTCGTCTGTGCTTAGTTCTGGTTTGTCTGCCATTCCAAAACCCTAGCACCTCGTCGGGCCCGTCGAAACAACATGGTTGTCAGATGACCTGAGATGGTGTATCGTGACATCTGCCTCATTTGGGGCATTTCAACAAACAAGGAGAAGAAACATGAACCCCACACCAACGGTGCTGATCGGAAACGTGACGCAGGAGCCCGAACTGACATTCACAACGAATGGACAGGCTCGGTTGAGCTTCTCGATGGCTTGCAACTATGTCTGGTATGACCAGGCTGGTGAAAAGCAGGAGAAGGTGTCCTACTTCAACGTCGTAGCATGGCGCTACGTTGCCGAGAATGCAGCAAAGACACTCGAAAAGGGTATCGGCGCAGTGGTCATTGGCCGTTTGGAGCAGCGCTCCTACGAGACCAAGGAAGGCGAAAAGCGTTCCACCATTGAGTTGATTGCTGATGAAATCGGCATCAACACCCGTTCCATTGAGGCTGTCTCGCGTCGACAGAAGTCTGAGGGCGGAGCCCCAGCGCAAGCAGGCGCACGTCGCAACAAGCCCGTGACGGGACGAGTTCCCGCTTCGGTCGGTGCAGACGAAGAACCATTCTGACTTGAAGGCGCTCCCGTGAGGGCGCTAAGTTAGAAGTTGAAGCCACTTGGGCCATAGCGTCTGCAGTGCACGACGGGAACGTTCATTCAGATCCCCAAGTGGTTTCAAATTCGCAAAATAGAAAACCCTCGGAGGTCATAAAGATCTCCGAGGGTTTTCTTTTTACTTCTTTGATCTTGGTGGATTTTGATTCACCCAAATCAGGTGTCTCACACCTATTACCTGAGCAGCGAATAGTGGATCAACTTCGAGAACTCCATCGAATAGATCGATGTCGAAAGAGTCTGAGTTATCCATGTTGGTAACCCGAGCAATCACTCTCCCTCTGCTCGGAGAAAATAATCGCTGGGCAAGCATTCTGTAAACATCATGCGCTGCTTCGTATTCGTCGTCACAGTCGATCTCGAAATTGAGAGTGACGTTGTGCTTAGTCATTCTGCTTTTTCCGAACGGTTTTCTTGCGCTTTGACCCAAGCAACTTCTTCAGGTTCGCATCAGACAGAGAATCTCCAATGATTGCCTTCGCTTCGTGATCAATGATTACGGAATCAAGGAGCGAAAGTGCTTTTTCGTTTTTGACATTTTTCAGCATTTCTGCCCTGCTTGAACCGTTCTCATTCTTCATGATGTCAGCTCGAACGCACTCAGCGATTCTCCGAACGAGACTTATGGGCATTGCGATGCCGACTACTGGCTCTTCGTACCTCATTGTGAAACTATTTCCCCACCTCTTGTGTTCTTCGGTGCGCCAAGGTGTCCGGACTTTCGTGCATTACGAATCCATCGATTGATCGTTGATAGTGGCCTATCAACACGCTGAGCGATGTGCCTGTCGATGGACACGCCACTTGCGTACGCCTCGCGGTATAGGCGTGCGATTGTCGAAAGTTGGGCATCTGAGTTCACCCACTTCTCCATGAGCGGCCCAAAGTCATCGGAGTAGATTGACTTGCTTGACTTACGAACACGACGTGTTGCTTCCAGTGGTGAAAGAGAGCGAAGTACTTTCTGCGTCACGATTGCGTTAGGCGTGATTGCTTCTACGCTTACCCGTGAGACTTCCATCCTGCCATTTACTTCTGTGAATTCATAGATTGCTGCATAGTTTGAGCCGTCTTGCTCTGTGTGGGTCATGGTGATTTGTGTTCTTGTGTCTGTCATTTCTTTCTCCAGTCTGTGAGTCTGTGTTGCCAGTCAAGCATGGCTTCTTCTGAACCGCATTGTGAACAGATTTCTGTCACGTTGTCTACACGTGAGATTGCACCTGGGTATAGACCAGGTTGTTCATTGTTCGGTATCCACCCTTCGCAGCGTGGGCACACCTTCGGAACGATCATTTCGTATTCCTCCTTATCCATGTTTATCTATCTACCTTGATGAGACGTGGGCGTTCGACAGCCTTGTCCCCGATGTTGCCACCACGACGGAACGAATTGATCCACTTCGCGCGATGCATCTTTTGTGATGGGTACCACTGGTTGCGCCAGTGACCACGAACCATGTGCGCGAGTGTGATTTTCCTACCCGTGCCACTCTCTCCGTCTTCGTACAATGCCCGACGCAGAGACAGAACCGTGACGTTCCCAATGTCACCCGTGCGCCCTGCGCGCACTGCGCGCTTGCTTGCGTGACGCTGGAGTTTTTCAGAGTCGATGTCAACATACTCGTTCATCAGACGGAAGAGGGCAACGAGTAATCGACGCATCTTATGGAGTCTGTCAAAAGAACTTACTCCGATTTCATCGCCTTCTTCTACCAGTTTCATTCTCTGCTCTCGGTGGCCATCAATTGCATCTTCGCCAAAGCCAGTTGTAAACCTGTCGATCAATTTGACTGTATGGCGCGATGATGTGTTGTTATTTATGATCAATGTGAGACCATCTGCTGAGACTGAACAAAGCTCCCCGTACGCCCGTATGTAAATCATTGACTCTGGAAATTGCATCGGAAGTGAGAGTTCGACGTAGGCGTTCAGCGATTTGTCTGATGCTCCAAAACGGTTTCTGATTTCTTTGCGTGCATCTGCATTTATCGAATCACCAACAGCCCATGAGAAAGCATGAATTTTCCATACCTCTGTGCCGAGCATTGCAATTGTTCCGTTGGTGCTCTCCCTGAGGTTGGTGTTGTCATACCTGCGTTCACCTTCGAATGTTGCACCGAGCAGTTTGGCACGCTCCATTGACTCATCGAAATCATCAACAGGCATGAACGCAGTAACAGTGGTTTCGATTGGTGTCTCCAGAACGACGAATCCACACGGGGTGTAGATGTCGGTTCTGAATAGAACCTCGTCGGGCATTGTCTCTTCTGCAGCATTCACGAGTTCCTGCAGGTCTGACGACACGAACACTGTGTTTGCACGTTCGATGATGATGTCATCGATAGCCCGTGCGACCTCGTGGAAGTTCTTCGACCTCTCGTAGGTGAACAGTTCGTTGTCAACGCTTTTCTCGGAGTCGGTTGCAACGGCCTCACGAATCGCAGAGTCGTTCATGACTTCATCGGGAACACTCTTGTCGATGCATTTACTGGCAAGGTCTGATGCAAGTGCCCTCCAGTATCCATCGTGCAAGAGGCGGTCATCGTCGGGGTGCGCCTGTCGGTGCTGGTGGTACTTTGTGTGCAGGTCGAATGCCTGTGCTGGTGTCTCAACGGAAATCACTTGGCACCCCCTGTAGCACCCGTAGGGCAACCCGTGAGGGCTTGGCGCACCTCTACGTCATGTTTGTCGATGAGGCCTGCGAGGTACTTGATTGACCCCTCGATGTTCATGGCCTCGATGCAGAGGTGCTTGGCATTGACCACCTCGAAGTCGATTGACCTCACGATGTTGTCGATGAGCATCTGCATGGCGTACATCGCCTGCGTGACATAGTGGTGTCTGGTCTCGTATGTGTAGGTCGCCTCATCGGCGGTGATGGTGTTCATGGTGTCCCCTTCGTGTATCAGCATGGTGAATGTATCAGGTCGGCATGACAATGCCAACCTCACCCCCTCTCTCTTGCGAACGAGATAGCCTCGCCTACCTGCAGGTCACCATGCTCTTTGTAGAGGTCATGCACGACGGCCCCTGTGTGGCCTTCGCAGTGCGCCTCTGCCAGTGACCAGAGCGTGTCCCCTGCGGTCGCATTGACGATGGTGCCGTCGCACTTGTAGGGGTAGGGCTCAGAGGCGAGGGCCTTGCCAACGAGGAATGCAACGATGACGAGGCCTGCAACGAAGGCTCCCCTCACGATGGTGCGGATGCGGTAGTAGGTGGGTGTGTGGGTGTTGGTGTGTGTTGTCATGCAGGTCATGGTATAGGGCGGGCGTGGGTATGTCAAGCATCCCCCTCGGGGTGGGGTGGGGTATCGTCATGCCCCCCTGCATGGCCCCCTTGGGGGTGGGCGTATCACGGGTGATACACGGGGGCGTACACCCCCTGCCCCCTGCGCTACCCGTAGGGCCACCCGTGGCACCTCGCCCCCCCCCTCAGCGAGGCCCCCTAGGGGGTGGGGGTGGGGCGAGCCTGCCCCCTCATGGGGGTCGGCATTGGGCTACCCGTGAGGTCACCCGTAGGCCCCTGCGCCCCCCTGCCTACTGGCCTGCCCCTGCCATACCCCGGCCCCCTGCCTCGGGCCTCGCGCCCCTGCGCCCTGCCCCTCGGGTCATGGGGTGCGCCCCTGCCTCATGGGGGCGTGCTAGGGTGACCCCTGCCCCCCTGGTGGGGGTGTGGCCCTGCCCCTCGGGGTCGGCCTCTCAGGGGTGGGGTGTCAGTCCCCCACGATGACCCCCACCCCTGCGCCCCACCCCCTCGGCTTCATCTCGCCCCCCCTCGCCTGCCCCCTGCCCCCTCTGAGGTCTGGTCATGGGGCCTGCCTCTGGGCCTGCCTCAGCCGCCTCTGAGGGCCTGCCTCGGCCTCTGAGGGGGTCGAACCTCGTCGTTCCCCCTCGGCCCCCCTGTGGGGCCTGCCTGCCCCCTCGCCTCTGGTCTCCCCTCAGCCCCCTGCCCCCTCGGGGTGGGGTGTCCTCATGGCGACCCCCTGAGGCCCCCTGAGACCCCCTCTCGGCCCCCTGTGGGGCGTGGTGGGGTCAGGGCATGGGCGTGGTCATGGGTGACCCTGACCGAACAGGCGTTCGGGGGTGGGGGTAGGGGCAGGGGCGAACGGGCGTTCGGGGGAAGCGGGGCTCCTTCTGTGCGAGCCCCAAATCGGTGGGGGGCCAATTTGCAAAATTTTGGGTTCCCCGTGTCTTGAATAGATTTATCCGAAACCTATTACTTTTTCTTCTTCTTTTCTTTTTCCTTGACCATCTCGTCAAGCTGCTTTTCGTACTCTTTTTGCCGCTTGTGGTACTGCTTGCGCTCTTCTTTCAGCTTGAGCTCGCGTTCTGGCCACTTTTGCTGCCCCTTGCGCACGGCTTGAGTGATTGCGCTGTGTGATGGGCGAACAATCAAATCGCCATCTTTCGTAATCATGTACTGGTCGTGTATCCCAATCGTCATGAGGCGTATCGCCAGTTCATGAGACTCACGCCTGCTGCGCTCTACATGGGCCTCGTAAAATTCGGCCCACGATTTTGCAACGATCTTTTTACCGTCTTCGTCCGTGTACCAAGTATCCATGGTGATTGGCGCTTCAATCTCATCACCGTGTTTGTAGTCGATATGAAAGTGTGAACGTGCTGGTAGGTCGGAGTACACGTTCCCGTGTGGCTTGTTGAGGAAATAATGGCGATTGTAGAACTTCTCAAACGTGTCGTCGTATGGGAATATTTCTTCGTGTCTTTCTTTCAGGGAATTAAAGACATAACCAAGGTCGTAATAGCCAATTACTTCTACTGCGAATACGTGTTCTTCATGAAGGTCTAGGCCTTCTTTTGTATAAACACATACGATTCCACAGTCTGTGAACACAAATCGAATACGACATCTATATACACTGTCGCATCCAGAGTTAAGCTGAACGATGATTTCTTGGAATTTGCCGTTTGCTTTGCTTTTATCGAGCTTTATTGGCAATCCCCAGTTTCTGAATCTCTGAGTTCTCCATTGAGCCATTACTGCACCCCTCTAAAAATCCTGTGATGAGAACTTGTACGGATAGATTTATCCGAGAAGCTGGCGGCCTTTTTCCGAGATTTTTATTGCTCGTGCGATTCTGTTGCCATTTTTGCTGACTTGCTTGGGCGGTTCGATATATCCGAATCTCTGCATGGTTGCGATCATTCCGGCAATCGTTGAGGAAGACGGCACGCCCATCATTTCTGCGATTTCTCGAACAGATGGCGAGTATCCGTTCTCTTTAATAAAGCCATCGATGAATTTGAGTGCCTCTTCAATCTTTTCGGTGGAATTGAGGTTGTGGTGTTGGAACTTGCGGCGCATTTTTCCCCTTCGTTTGGTGTTTTGGTGTTTATTCAGACTCTTCGAGCGTCTCCGGGAGGCTCAAAATAAACGCTATTTGCTCTTCATAGGTCATTCTGAGCGCTTTTTCGCTTGGTTTGTAGACCCATTCCCCCTCATCATCAATCATATAGTCGACCATTCCGTGCTTGATGAGCACATTTAGGTCTTGGATGAGGTCTTGTTGATTGTATTCGCCGTTTTCTTCGTCTTTGCCGTACATGGGCACCCCTAAAAAATTGAGAGATTTGGTGTTATTTGGATAAATCTATCCAAAGGTTAATCATTTTTCTCTGGTCTGAGATCTATTCGCAAAACAAGGAACGCTCCATCAAAACTTGGCACAGCATCTCCGATCATTGCGAAGTCTTGGTAGTCGATTTGGGCCTGTTTTATGAACAAATTTCTCTCTTGACCCGCTACCGGCGGAAGTGGACGCTTTCTCACAGCCTCTGCACGCTCTCTGAATCTTTCGATCATTTCTTCAGGCGTAAAAGATGGCATGTTCCCTCCGGTTTTGAATAAATCTATTTAAAAAGTAGCTGGTTTTTAAAAAATTTTTTGAAGCGGCTCTATTTTTCTTCTGATATCTGGGTGTCCCCGCCGTCTTGGCCGCGCCAGCGCACTTTGTCGTACTCCTTGGCGACCTGCTCGAAGCTGCAGGTGCACCGCCCGTAGATGCTCGCGCATGATTTCTTGTGCGTTGCGTATGAGGCGACTTTATCTATTAATTGCCAGTCGCCTACGGTGAGATTTAGCCCTGGATTTTGATTTTGGTATCTCAAAGATGCTATTTCATCGATTATTTGCTTGATGAAATCTGCTTCATCTGAATTTTTACTGGACGCATCAGCATGCCAGTCTCTCAGGATTTCCAGTATGTCCATATCGAAATACTAGCGGAACACCATCTTGTTCTTACTGCAACAACCGTCGCAACCATGCGTCTTATCTTCAGCAATATCGTCTGGATCTGGGTGCCCAATTCCGTGGGGGCAGATTCTTTCAATTAATCGCCTATCTGGACGCCAATTTTGTGGCCATTCCCTCATGTGGTGATTTGAGGGATTATGGATTGGGCATTTTATTGAGCATCTTTCATCTGGCTGATGAACACCAATAAGGACCTGTCCGCCAACAAGGGTGTGAGTGATTCGCTCCGCGCTCATGCAACGCTCGCCCACATATCGCTATACCAGTATGCCCCATAAACAGTATATGGATGAATGCCGTACTTTGTACACATTCTGTCAACTTCAAAGATTGTAAGACCCTTTGAGCGCCATGCTTCTATTGATTTCTTATGTTGAAGCAAAAATTCTTCTGGAAGAGAGTCAATTAGCGGCTGGACTGGAAATTTAAGTTTCTTTTCTCTTCGTTCGGAAATCTTTAGACGGTTTGCATTTTTGCACTCATCGCATCTGCAACCACTTTTATAAGAACTTGCCTTGCCATGTTCCACTCCCGGATTCCCTTCGTCATTTGTTTTTCTTCATGCGTAATTTTTTACTTTTTTTGATGACGTAACCGGCATCGTTGAGTTCAGTGATTATTTGTTCTGGAATTCCGTCTGTTATTGGAATGCCCTTGTGATTGAGCGCGTGACGGATCGTTTCAGCTTTTTTGCCCATGACTTACCCCCTATTTCATTTTGCATATATCGCTCATAGAAATCTTTTGCTTCTTTGTCTTTTTTAAGAAGATCATTTAGTGCATCCTGTGGAGTGTTTCCGACTCCAATCATGTCCATGAACTTTCCAAAAAAAGTTGCGCATGAAACGTCATCGCTAATTGAATCTTCTGGAAATTCATCGCTTAGATACATTGCAAACCATCGGCCACCTTCGTAGACGCCCGAGTACCTGGATGAGTGAATTACTATTCTCCATCCAGACCCAATTTGCCTCATATCCGCTACCTCGATGTCACGTATACTGCAACGCACAAAACAACTACGATTACAAGAGTAATTCTTATCGCTTTTTGCAGAACCTTGTCAATCATTTGTTCCTCGATTGTTAGTTGATGGTGATGCCAGGCGGAATTGCCCACGTGCTTGTTTACATCATTTTGACGCATCAGCCACCAGTTCCGGACTGGTACTTGAAACACGCCACCAACTAGTGGGCTGGGTGGGGATTGAACCCACGACCGACGGATTATGAGTCCGCTGCTCTAACCACTGAGCTACCAGCCCTTTGGCTTATTCGTTTATCTTTTCATATGCCGAAAGAGTGACCGTCATGAGGTTTAACAAAGTTTCAGCGCTGAGCTGGTCTCTGGTGTACGGCTCTGGGTCCCACGGGTTAAAAGAAGATTCAAGTTGAATAGTCTTGCCTTCATAGTAGCCATAAAAATCATGGGTGTCATAATAGGCGCCCGTTGGACCGTTCTGGTCGCCTGGTTGATATTGGGCTATGTCTCCATTGTCCCACCAGGTATTTTCATCAATAAAAACTTGAGTGTTGTAATCTGGGTGCCGAAGTCTCCACTCATCGCGTAGCATCACTCGCTCTGTC
>Ga0129336_10000786_pt1 | contig 18761 bp, 21 predicted proteins | sample CPB6_02_DNA_FD_96878 | JGI IMG/M metagenome (GOLD analysis project Ga0129336, IMG submission 96878) | Freshwater to marine salinity gradient microbial communities from Chesapeake Bay, USA - CPBay_Sum_0.6_0.2_DNA | ecosystem: Environmental > Aquatic > Marine > Coastal | place: USA: Chesapeake... | reverse complement strand
CGCCATGGCCGGAATGCGCCATCCCTGCCAGACGTCCCGTCGCAGCATCACGGCGCAAACGCCGAGGCCGCAGATCAGTGCAATCCACTCAGAGTAAAAGGATGTGAACGGATAGCGGTGGTAGGGCCAGAGGAAGGGGGCGACGCACATCAGCGCGAGGCTGACCGCGCTGACGCCCGCAAGCGCGGCCGCCGAACGCGATGCCGGCATCCGCTGTTCGGTCGTCGCCGTCACGCCGGCACAACTGGCGCGGGGCGAAAGATGCTGTTACGGGGCGTCAGGCGCACAGAACACTTCGCGCATCATGCCAATCAGGGTCAGCGTACGCTCATCACCGATACGGTAATACACGCGATTGGCATCGCGGCGGGTTTTCAGTACGCCTTTTTCGCGCAGGATGGCGAGATGCTGGGAAATATTGCTCTGGGACGTGCCCACGCAGTCAACAATGTCCTGAACGCTGACCTCCTCCTCACCGAGAACGCAGAGAATCTTCAAGCGCAGTGGGTGTGCCATGGCTTTTAGAGCACGCGACGCCTGGTCGATGTGCTCCTCTTTTTCGATCAACTGCTCGCGTACGGCCGCCACATCAGCAATGGCTGTCATGTTCTGTCCAGGAAAAGAAAGTAGCGATTTATTCGGGGCGATAATTAATTTAGAATTATACCTGCAAGCCCATCCATAAAATATGATTTAAATCAAATACTTACAGCCATGCCCGCGATTACCCCCACAGCGCTCATCATCCTCGACGGATTCGGTCACCGCGACGAATGCGATGACAACGCAATCTGCCAGGCCCGCAAGCCACACTGGAATTTCTGGTGGAAAACCTGCCCTCACACGGTCATCGATGCCTCGGAGAAGTGGGTCGGACTGCCGGCTCTCCAGATGGGTAATTCCGAAGTCGGACACATGAATATCGGTGCCGGACGCGTCGTCTACCAGGACTACACCAAGATCGAGCACGCGATCGAAACCGGCGACTTCAGCCGCAACGCGGTGCTGGGTCAGGCGATCAGCGGCGCACGCGAAAGCACCTTGCATATCCTCGGTCTGCTCTCGCCCGGCGGCGTCCACAGCCACGAGTCCCAGATACACGCCCTGATTGACCTGGCTGCGCCGATTGCCCGTCGCGTGGCCGTACATGCTTTCCTGGACGGACGGGACACGCCGCCGAAAAGCGCTGAATCCTCCTTGCGGGCACTGGAGGAAAAATGCCGCTCACTCGGCAACGTCTTCATCGCCTCGGTTTGCGGCCGTTATTTCGCCATGGACCGCGACAACCGCTGGGATCGCGTGCAACAGGCGTATGACCTCATCACCGGCGCTGACAGCCACCATCAGGCAGCGGGCGCCCTGGAAGCACTGCACGCCGCCTACGCGCGCGGCGAAACCGATGAATTCGTGCAGGCCACCGCGATCCTGCACGAAGGCAAGGTACTGGCGATTGCAGACGGCGACACAGCCGTTTTCATGAACTTCCGTGCCGACCGGGCGCGCCAGCTCACGCGCGCGCTGACCGATCCGTCCTTTGACGGATTTTCGCGCCGCCTCATGCCGCGCCTCGCGTATTACGCCACGCTGACCCGCTACGGCGACGATTTCGGCCACCTGCCTGCCGCCTTCGCCCCCCAGGAAATCCGCGACGGTCTGGGCGAATACCTGTCCAAGCAGGGTCTTCGGCAGCTGCGTATCGCCGAAACCGAGAAATACGCACATGTCACCTATTTCTTCAACGGCGGCGTCGAAGAACCCTATCCCGGCGAGGACCGGATACTCGTGCCTTCGCCGAACGTGGCCACCTACGACCTGCAGCCGGAGATGAGCGCCCGCGAGGTCACGGACAAGCTGATCGCCGCCATCGCATCAAGCCGCTACGATGCCATCATCTGCAACTACGCCAACGGCGACATGGTCGGACACACCGGCAATCTGGCAGCGGCCACCCGGGCAGTGGAAGTGCTCGATGAATGCCTGGGCCGGGTGGTGGAAGCTATGAAAGCCGTCGGGGGCGCGGTTCTGGTCACTGCCGACCACGGCAACGCCGAAACCATGGCCGATCCGGGCACACACCAGCCGCACACCGCGCACACCCTGAATCTGGTGCCGCTGCTCTACATCGGGGAACGCAAGGCTCAGGCAGCCACGGGCGGCGCACTCCAGGATGTCGCGCCGACGATGCTGCAGGTGATGGGCTTGCCGGTCCCCCCGTCGATGACCGGAAAAAGCCTGCTCCGCTTCTCCTCTTGATCCGGACGCGCCTCAGGCCGGCGCTGCCGGTCATCCTGCTGCTGATCGCTGCTGCGGCCGACGCGGCGACCGGCTCACGCCGCGAAGCCGAATCCGAACTGGGCCAGATCCGGGGACGCATCACGGACCTGCAGAAATCCATCAAATCCGCCGAGTCGCAACGCAGCACCACCGCCGCGGCGTTGAAAAAATCCGAGCAGGCGATTGCGCAGTCGCAGGCGGAACTGCAGCGCCTCGCCGGAGAAAATCGAGCCGTACAGGAACGGTTGACCCGCCTGAAACGAGACACCGCCGGCAGCAGCCAGGCGCTGGCGGCACAGCGCGAACGCCTCGCAGCGCTACTGCAACAGCAGTACCGGCGGGGCGAGCCCGGCGCACTGCAACTGGTGCTGAGCGGTGTGAACCCCAATGACATCGCACGGGACCTGTACTATCTCGCGCAGATTGCGCATGCCCGGCGCGACATGATCGGCGATCTGAAACAGAACCTGTCACGACTCGACAGCCTGGAAAAGGCCACACTCACCGCAGCCGGGGAGCTCAAGGAAATCATGCGTGCCCAGGAATCCGAGCGGAACCGTCTGGAAGCGGAAAAACGCGAGCGCGGGATGCTGCTGGCGAAACTGTCCCGTGATATCCGCAACCGGCAGCAGGAAGTCGCGGTGTTGCGCCGTGACGAGGGCCGGCTGACGGCCTTGATCCGCCGGCTGGCCGAGGCGGCACGCAAGCCCGCGCAGGCGCAAGGACGCAAGCGTGCCACCAATGAACGTACGCCGTTTCGCAGCAGCGGAAAGCCCTTCAATGCCCTGCGTGGCACACTCGCACTGCCCCTACGCGGGGAACTTGGCGGGCGTTTCGGCAGTCCACGTGCAGGTGGCGGAATCACCTGGAAAGGCGTGTTCATTGCAGCAAAACCCGGCAGCGAAGTGCGCGCGGTGGCGGACGGCCGCGTGGTGTATGCCGACCAGCTGCGCGGTTATGGAAACCTGCTGATCATGGATCACGGCGACAATTACCTCACCCTCTACGCGTTCGGCGAGTCGTTGCTGAAACGCGAAGGCGATGTCGTACGAGGCGGGGAAGCGATTGCCACGGCCGGCAGCAGCAGCGGTCACGAAGAATCGGGTTTATACTTTGAGATGCGTCACGAAGGGAAACCCTTCGACCCCCTGAGCTGGGTACAGCTCCGCTAACCGGGATACGCCCGAGGAAAAAATGCGCAGTAAAATCAATCAGTTAGCAATGCTAATCGCCGGCGTTTTGATCGGCGTCGCGATCAGCCTCAATTATTCCGCCATCGCACAGCGTGACATTCCCCCGTCACCCTTGCCGGTGGAAGAACTGCGCGCCTTCACCGAAGTATTCGGCAGAGTCAAGAGCGACTACGTCGAGCCGGTGGCCGACAAAAAGCTGATCACCGAAGCCATCAACGGCATGCTGACCGGTCTTGATCCGCATTCCGCCTATCTCGACCAGGAAGCTTTCCGCGAATTGCAGGTAGGCACCCAGGGTGAGTTTGGCGGACTCGGCATCGAAGTCGGCATGGAAGACGGTTTCGTCAAGGTTGTCGCGCCCATAGACGACACGCCGGCGGCGCGCGCAGGGCTGAAGCCGGGTGATCTGATCATCAAGATTGATGACACCGCGGTGAAGGGCATGACCCTCAACGACGCAGTCAAACGCATGCGCGGCAAGCCGAACTCGAAGATCACGCTGACCCTGGTGCGCAAGGGGGAAACGAAGCCGCTGGTGGTCACGCTGACCCGCGCTGTCATCAAGATCCAGAGCGTCAAGTTCACCATGCTCGAGCCGGGCTACGCCTATGTCCGCGTGACCCAGTTCCAGGAACACACGGGCGAAACCCTGGCGAAGGCGCTGGAAAAGCTCTACAAGGAAAATGCCGGTCCGATGAAGGGTCTGGTGCTGGACCTGCGCAACGATCCCGGCGGGCTTCTGAACGGTGCAGTGGCGGTATCAGCCGCCTTTCTGCCGAAGGACGTGCTGGTTGTCTACACCGACGGCCGCACCGAAGACGCGAAGATGAAGCTGAACGCCACGCCGGATCACTATGTGCGCGGCCGTAACAAGGAAGACTTTCTCAAGCGGGTGCCGGCTGCCGTCAAGAATACGCCGATGGTAGTGCTCGTGAACGGCGGCTCCGCTTCGGCATCCGAAATTGTGGCCGGCGCGCTGCAGGATCACGAACGGGCCGTCATCTTGGGCCAGCAGACTTTCGGCAAGGGCTCGGTGCAGACCATTCTGCCGCTGGGCAACAGCACGGCCATCAAACTGACGACGGCACGCTACTACACGCCGAAAGGCCGTTCGATCCGGGCAAAGGGCATTACACCCGACATCCTGCTCGACGACGGCGCCAGCGATCGCAGTGCCGCCCTCAAGCTTCGCGAAGCGGATCTGACCAAGCATCTGACCGAGGAAGCCGGCACCGCTGCGTCAACCGATGAAAAGGCGCTTGCCGAGGCGCAGGCCAAGGCTGCCAAACGCTTCAACTTCACGCCCGAGCCGCGCCCCAAACTGCAGGAAGGCACACGCATCCGGCCGGAGCCGGGACAGGTGGTCTCGCCGCAGGATTACGAACTCAATCAGGCCGTGGCTTTTCTCAAAAGCCGGCAGGAACCGGTCAAGACCAATTGATCATGCGTAACGATCCGCCAACGCCCGGGCAACCGGGCGTTGTTTTTTCCAGCCTCATCCGCGACGATGAATGACGACCAGTTGCTGCGCTACAGCCGGCACATTCTGTTGCCCGAGATCGGCATCGAGGGACAACAGCGTTTACTCGATGCGCATGCGCTGCTGATCGGTGCCGGCGGACTGGGATCGCCAGCCGCGCTGTATCTGGCTTCGGCCGGGGTCGGCACACTGACCATCTGTGACGGCGATACGGTCGACCTCACCAATCTTCAGCGTCAGGTCGTACATCGCACTGCCTCGGTGGGCGAAGCCAAGGTGGAATCCGCACGGCGCACCCTGCTGGACATCAACCCCTCGATCCGCATCCACACCGTCGCGGAACGGGTGGACGGCGCGCGTCTTGACGCCCTTGTCAGGCAGGCGGGTGTGGTACTCGACGGTTCTGACAACTTCGCCACCCGGCATGCGGTCAACCGGGCATGCGTCGCCGCACGCAAACCGCTGGTATCGGGCGCCGGGATCCGTTTCGACGGGCAGCTTGCCGTATTCGATCTGCGCGACGAACAGTCCCCCTGCTACGCCTGTCTGTTTCCGGAGGACGGCGAGAACGAAGAAATGCGCTGCGCGGTCATGGGTGTGTTCGCCCCGCTGGTCGGCATCACCGGCACCCTGCAGGCGGCAGAAGCGTTGAAACTGCTGATCGGCACCGGCACCTCACTCGCCGGGCGGCTGATGCTGATCGATGCGCTGCACATGGACATCCGCACCGTGCGTCTCGCCCGCGACCCGGGCTGCCCGGTGTGTGCGAAACGATAACTCCCGGCGGCGCAAACCCCTCAGGTCATATCCAGGGAATCGGATTCCGCTGCCACCGGTGCCGCAGGGGAAGGCGTAGAGGGGAAAGCGGCTGCGGCCGGTGCTGCGGCCGCTGTCACGCCGGTTACCAGTGCCGCCAGTTCGCGCTCGACTTTCTCGCTGTCCGGCGCATTGCGCCCCATCATCTGCAACAGCAGCCGCGACGGAAAGTCGGCCAGCGTTTCCTTATGGTTCGAGCGGATGCGTGATGCCGTCTCCAGAAAAGAGCGCAAATGAGTGGACTTGAATCCGGCCTTGGAATTCTCGATGGCATCAATAATCGCCTGCTGCGAACGCGCCACCCCCATCAGCAGCTGCGCCATCTGCTCTGTCGTAATCTGCGTCATTCCCTCTTCTCCTTTCAGGCGAGCACGCCTTCCATCAGTTGTTTCCATTGCGGTGTCCAGTATTCCAGCGGATCGCGCCGGAAACCGCTTTTCGCATACTGCTGCCAGCGGCCTGCGATTACGCTCATCAGCAGATTGGCCTGTGCTGCGAGATCAACATCCGCAGCAATCTCCTGACGGGTGACCGCAAAACGCAGCGCCTGTTTCAGCGCCGCCTCGATGCGGTCATGTATCTGATTGATGCGCCCCTGCAAGGCACTGTCTTCCGACACCAGCGCATCACCGATCAGCACACGGGTCATGCCGCGATTCTTCTGGGCAAAGCCGAGCAGCATCGTCATGATCGCTTCGATCTGCCGCACACCGCTTTGCTCGTCACTGGTAATGCGGTTGATCAGCGCAAACACCGTTTCTTCGACAAAATCGATCAGCCCGGCAAACATCGCCGCCTTGCCGCTGAAGTGGCGATAGAGCGCCGCCTCCGAGACCTCGATCTTCGCTGCCAGCGCAGCCGTCGTCACGCGCTCTGCCGCAGGCCCCTCAAGCATCTGCGCCAGCGTCTGCAATATCTGTGTCTTTCTCTCCCCGCTGCGTGCCATGTCTGCTCCGCCCTGTCCCGTCGTGAGTCTTGTTCGTGAGTCTTATAACAGTTGTGCCGCCCGGTCCGGCAGTTGCGCCACATTGCCGATGCGCAGATCGACAAAACCCGGCGTCCGTCCCGACTGCGATACCCAGACGGTTCTCATGCCCAGCCGCTTCGCCGTCCGCAGGTTCTCCAGCGTGTCCTCGACCATGATACAGCGTCGCGGGTGCAAATGATGCACACGGCACAGCCGCAGAAATCCATGCGCATCCGGCTTGGGCCGGAAGCCGGTGCGCTCAATCGCGAACACCTCCCGGAAAAAACGCGACACGCCGAGCACGTCCAGCACCGCACGGGCATAGTGCGACGGCGCGTTGGAAAACACGAACTTGCGGCCCGGCAGACGCCTCAGCGCATGGCTCAGCAAAGGTTCACGCACCACCATCTGCTTCAAATCCGGGAATTGGTGGGTATGCCAGAGGAAGTGCCCGGGATCGGTCCGGTGATGGCGCATCAGTCCGAGCAGGGTTGCTCCGTAGCGAAGCCAGTAGTGCCTGCGCAGCTTGCCAGCCCCGTCCTCGTCCAGACCAAGGTGCTGCTGCAGGTAGGCATTCATCGCGGAGTTGATATGGGGAAAGATATGCGGCGATGCATTGTGCAGAGTGTTGTCGAGATCGAATATCCAGGCAGCACCGGCGGACACGACGCGACCGATCTCAGTGGCGCTTGATCAGGGTGCCCACCCCTTCATCGGTCAGAATCTCAAGCAGCAACGCATGCGCCACACGACCATCGATGATGTGGCAGCTGTTGACGCCGTTCTTCACCGCATCCAGCGCTGACCCGATCTTCGGCAGCATGCCGCCGTGTATCGTGCCGTCAGCGAAGAGCTCGTCAACGCGTTTGGCGGTGAGTCCGGTGAGCAGGTTACCGTTTTTGTCGAGCACACCTGAGGTGTTGGTCAGCACAATCAGCTTCTCGGCCTTGAGTATCTCGGCCACCTTGCCGGCCACGAGATCGGCATTGATGTTGTAGGACTCGCCGTTCGCACCGACGCCCACCGGCGCGATGACGGGAATGAATTTCTCGGTGTGCAGGAGATTGACGATCGCCGGATCGATGCTTTCCACCTCGCCGACCTGTCCGATATCGACCATCTCGTCACTGCCGCCCGTGCCGCGCACCTTCAGCTTCCGCGCACGAATGAATCCGCCGTCCTTCCCCGTCAGCCCGACCGCCTTGCCGCCATTGCGGTTGATGAGATTGACGATGTCCTTGTTGACCTGCCCACCCAGCACCATCTCGACCACGTCCATCGTTTCGGCGTCGGTCACCCGCATGCCCTGCACGAACTCACCCTTCTTGCCGACACGCTTGAGCAGATCGTCGATCTGCGGGCCGCCGCCATGAACCACCACCGGATTCATGCCGACCACTTTCAGCAGGACCACGTCCCGGGCAAAACTTTCCTTGAGACGCTCGTCGGTCATCGCATTGCCACCGTACTTCACCACGATGGTCTTGTTCTGGAAGCGCTGGATATACGGCAGGGCTTCGGCCAGAGTCTTGGCTTTATCGGCAGCAGACGAAGGAGAGAGCGACATGGCAGTGGGGCGTTGGCGCAGAATGTGAGGATTCACTTATTCTACATGAGCACCACAGCGCCTGGCGTCGCTGGCGAAGGCCACGGGCTAAAAAAAACGGCTCCTCAGGGAGCCGTTTTTGAGTGCGTCGGGCGTTGCCGTTCCGGTCAGTTGATCGACAACCGTTTCGCCGTCGCCGTCGCACGCTTCGGCAGCGTCAACTCAAGCACGCCATCGGCATACTTTGCACTCGCTGTTGCTTCGTCCACCGCTTGCCCGAGCGTGAACGACCGGGCGAACTTGCCGTAGTAGCGCTCGGCACGGAGAACGCGGCTGCCTTCCTTGACCTCACGTTCGTTGCGCGTTTCAGCACTGATCGACACCGTGTCATTGTCGATCGTCACATGAATGTCATCCTTCTTCACACCGTGAATCTCGGCGTGCACGGTATATGCCGCATCGTCTTCACGCACATCGACACGGATAGCCTGCGCAGTCTGCGCGGCGCCCTCAAAGGCCACCGGGCGCACAAAGAAACCGCGCAACAGGTCGTCAAAGCTGTCATCGAACGGATTGAAACGGGTAACATTGACCATGATCATCTCCTTCAGCATTTAGGTGGCGCCAGGCGCCGATGACTGACAGATGGGTATCGCAAGACAGTTTTCAAGTGCGCGGCATCGCCACCCTTGGATATTCCTGTAAATAATTGATTTTATTGATAATTGCTGAACCCCGCCGACATTGAGCGTGAACGCTCGTATCTGCTGAAATACGCGCGACTGCAACTGCGCAATCCCGTACAGGCGGAAGATCTCGTGCAAGAGACCCTGCTCGCGGGCCTCGAAGGCGCCGCGCGATTCAGCGGCAAGTCATCGGTACGCACCTGGCTCACCGGCATCCTCAAGCACAAGATTATTGACCAGTTCCGCCGCAGCAGCCGCGAACAGCCGTTGGCCGGGCCGGGCGACGAACGCAGCGAAGCAGACATCATTGACGCACTGTTTGTGCCCGACGGTCACTGGCAGCAACGCCCGAGCCCATGGGGCGACCCCGAACAGTCCTTTGAAAACCAGCGGTTCTGGGCCGCTTTCGAGGAGTGCGTCCGGCGGCTGCCGGAACGGGCTGCCCGGGCCTTCACCATGCGGGAGGTCATGGAATTGTCGACGGAGGAAATCTGTCAGGAACTGGCCATTACCCCGACCAATTGCTGGGTCATGCTCCACCGCGCCCGCCTGCTGCTGCGCGAGTGTCTTGAGGCCCAGTGGTTTGGACAGACCCATCAGACAACGTTGCCACGATGATTCCCAGCTGCAAAGAATTGACCGAACTGGTGTCTCAGGGAGAGGACCGGCCCCTGCGCTGGTCCGAGCGCCTGCGCGTTCGACTGCATCTGCTGATCTGTGAGGGCTGCCGCCAGTTCACCCGTCATATCGCCTTCATGCGCGGCGCCATGCAGCGCTTCCGCGAGCGGGACTGATCCCTTCGCGGAAGCGGGCTGCGGTTATAATTCGCATTTTCCGCGCATGAAACGTCTACTCCTCGCTGTCCTCTGTCTGATCGCCCCGCTTGCCGGCGCGCAAACCGCCCTGCCCGCGGCCCCGGCTGTCGAAGCCAAAGCCTATCTTCTGCTGGATGTCAGCAGCGGACAGATTGTCGCCAGCCACAAGGAAGACGAGAAATTCGAGCCGGCCTCGCTGACCAAGCTGATGACGGCCTATCTCACCTTCGGCGCGCTGAAACAGAAGTCGCTCAAACCGGACCAGGTCATCCCGGTATCCACGCGTGCCTGGAAGGCCGAGGGTTCACGCATGTTCATCGAACCCAACAAACCGGTGACCGTGGACGAACTGCTGCGCGGCATGATCATCCAGTCCGGCAACGATGCCAGCATTGCGCTGGCTGAGGCCATCGGCGGTTCCGAAGAAGGCTTCGCCCAGGCCATGAACCGTGAAGCCAAGCGGCTGGGCATGTCCAACACGCATTTCACCAATGCGACCGGCCTCAGCGATCCCAAGCTCCACAGCACGGCACGCGATCTGGCGGCACTCGTGGTGGCCCTGATCCGGGAATATCCCGAGCACTATGCGCTGTATTCGCAGAAAGATTACCGCTACAACAATATTACCCAGTCGAACCGCAACCGCTTGCTGTGGCGCGACCCGACGGTGGATGGCGTCAAAACCGGATACACGGAGAACGCCGGTTATTGCCTGATCTCCTCCGCCAAGCGCGGCGAGCGCCGTCTGGTGTCGGTTGTGCTGGGCACCAAATCCGCGTCTGCCCGCGCCGCCGAAAGCCAGAAGCTGCTGAACTGGGGCTTCATGGCAACCGACAGTGTGCGCCTCTACGCAGCCAATCAGGCCCTCTCGGAACCGCGCGTGTGGAAAGGCAAGTCCAACACCGTGAAGGCCGGATTCACCCGTGACCTGCATGTGCTGATGCCCAAAGGCCAGGCGGAAAAGCTGAAAGCCTCGGTCGAAAGCCTGCAGCCGCTGCTGGCGCCGATTCGCCAGGGCCAGCAGATCGCCACGCTGAAACTGCAACTGGACGGCAAACCCTACCGGGACTTCCCGGTGGTGGCGCTGGAGGACGTGCCGGTCGCCGGCATCTTCGGCCGCGCCTGGGATTCGCTGCGCCTGCTGTTCAACTGACCCCCCTGACGCCTTCCGGAGTCCGTCCATGAACGATACCGTATACCTCAATGGCAGCTATCTCCCGATCGACGAAGCCAAGGTGCCGGTCCTTGACCGCGGATTCATTTTCGGCGACGGCGTATACGAGGTCATCCCGGCCTATGCCGGCCATCCCTTCCGCATGGCCGAGCATCTGCGCCGTCTGCAGTACAGCCTCGACAAGGTGCGCATAGACAATCCGCATACCGCGGATGAATGGACCGCCCTGACCACCGGCCTGCTGCAGCGGAACGGCGGTGGCGACCAATACGTATATCTGCAGGTCACCCGCGGCGTGGCGAAACGCGATCACGCCTTTCCGAAAGGCATACGGCCGACGGTCTTCATGATGAGCAGCCCTTTCACCCCGCCGGCCGCAAGCGCCGTCGAAAATGGTGTCGCCTGCGTCACCGCCGAAGACTTCCGCTGGCTCAATTGCGATGTGAAATCGATTTCGCTGCTCGGCAACTGCATGCTGCGGCAGATCTCCGCAGATGCCGGTGCGACCGAAACCATCCTGTTTCGCAACGGCCAGCTCACCGAAGCCTCATCCAGCAATGTCTTCGTGGTGAAGGACGGTGTCGTCCTGGCACCGCCCAAAGACCATCTGATCCTGCCCGGCATCACCTACGATGTGGTGATCGAAATCGCAAAAGCCCGCGAATTCCAGCTCGAAGTGCGCGCCGTCAGCGAAGACGAGGTACGACAGGCCGATGAAATCTGGGTGACGTCGTCAACCAAGGAAGTACTCGCTGTCACTACGCTCGACGGCAAACCGGTTGGCGACGGCCACCCCGGCCCGCTGTTCCGGCGCATGCACACCTTGTATCAGTCGTTCAAAACCGACCACATGGGCAAGCCCGCGGCATGAGCACCGCCCTGCCCGACGATCGCGCTTCGCTGATCGAGTATCCCTGCGACTTCCCGCTGAAGATCATGGGGCTGACCCAACCGGGATTCGCGCAGGCCATACTGACCGTGGTGAAACAGCACGCGCCGGATTTCGACGACGGCGCGATGGAAATGAAGAGCAGCAAGCAGGGCAAGTACCTGAGCCTCACCTGCACCATACGCGCTACGTCACGCGAACAGCTGGATACCCTTTACCGCACGCTATGCGACCACCCGATGGTGGTCATGGTGCTCTGACCGGACTCCCGACGAAGGCCATTTGGCGGTCATGCCACCCCGCCAGCACCAGCTGCGCGAGGATCGCCCCGCACAGCGCGAGAAACATGTCCCACTGCGTATCCCAAACGTCTCCCTGCGTGCCGAGAAAATCAGTGGCATCAGCCCCCATCAGCAATGCGGCCCACCATTCGATCAGTTCGTAGAAGGCGCTGATCGCCAGCGCAATCGCGACCACCAGAAAAAACAGCAGGCGGCGCTGCGCGATGCCGAAGACACGGATCAGCAGCTCCCGTGCCACCATCGCCGGCACGAACCCCTGGGCAAAATGGCCCAGGCGGTCATACGGATTGCGGGCAAGGCCGAGCCATTCCTGCACCCAGAAACCTGCCGGCACGCGAGCGTAGGTATACGCCCCGCCAGCGATCAGAATCAGGCCGTGCACGGCGATAAGCGCCAGCAACAGGGTCGTCAGCGGAAAGCGTCCCGCCGTCAGCCACAGCAGCGGTGCCGCAATCAGCACCGGCAGGACCTCCATGAACCAGGTCAGGCGGTCGTAGGGCGTTACACCGGAAAGCACCAGCGCCAGCATCCAGACAGCGCAAACCGCCAGCACGCGCGAATCCGGTCGGGTGGAGCGGAGCGGCTGTCCGCCATTCATTGGGGTAACTGACGCTTGCGGATTTCACGCAACTCCTCCGCGTATTCAACATTGAAATCCGCATCGGCACTGGCCAGATAGGCCGGATAGTCACCGCACAGTTTCTCCAGATCCGGGCGCGGCGCGCTGACGAACTGTCCGCGATAACTGCTGCGCTCCTCGAGCAGCGCGCCCTCGAAGCGGCCGATGTTGCGGGTAAATTCCGCCTGATCGCGCGAACTGCCTCTCACCAATCCGGTGAGACGCCGGTCCAGTTCATCCAGCAAGGGCGTATAGCGGGTCTTCCAGTCGGCAAAAGCCTTCCGGTTCAATTCGATCCGTTGTGGAAATACCTGATCGCAGGCCTCGCGCAATGCCCAGACGCGGAGATACGCGGAATACACCTGCCCCAGCACCGCACCATAGTCACCGGCCTCCGCGGCCTTCGCCGGCACCGCCGCACCGAGAACCAATAGCGCTACTCCTGCCAGCCGCCAGCGGAACATTATGGGCATCCTTGTTGTCCGTATAATGGCAATGATTATCCCACCAAGCCTTTCCTGTGTTGCAAAACACCGTTGAATCTCCCGTATCGCCGCCACCGGCAGACCCCCTGCAGGCAGCCGCTTGCGTGCTGCGACGTACCGGCCTTGAGGACTATGACACGGTCTGGCAGCGCATGCGCGGCTTTACCGCCGGGCGTGATGCGGATAGCAAGGACGAGATCTGGCTGCTGCAACATCCGCCAGTCTATACACTGGGGCTCGCCGGCCGCGATGAGCACGGACCGCGCACACACAACGGCATCCCGCTGGTGCGCACGGATCGCGGCGGCCAGATCACCTACCACGGCCCGGGCCAATGGATCGCCTACACACTGCTGGACCTGCGCCGGCGCAAGCTCGGCATCCGTCCGCTGGTACGCAAACTGGAGAATGCCGTGATCGCACTGCTGGCCGGCTACGGCATCAGTGCCTGCGGACGTGCAGACGCGCCTGGCGTGTATGTCGGCGACGCCAAAATCGCGGCCTTGGGCCTGCGTGTGCGCAACGGCTGCTGCTATCACGGCTTGTCACTGAATGTCGATATGGATCTCACCCCTTTCCAGGTCATCGATCCCTGCGGCTATGCCGGACTGCGCACCACGCAACTGAGGGACCTTGGCATCACTGACACCTTTGAACAGGTCGGCGATCATCTGACCGACTGCCTGCTGAACGAGCTAGCTTGACATGAGCGCTTCCCACGAAAAACAGAAGGGGCAGGCCAAGACTGCCCGCATCCCGATCAAGATCGTGCCGGCGGAACGCCTGCCAAAGCCGGCATGGATACGCACCCGCTTGGGCAATTCGGCGCGCTTCCAGGAAATCAAGACCATCCTGCGCGAGCAGAAGCTGCATACCGTCTGCGAAGAAGCGACCTGCCCGAACATCGGCGAATGCTTCGGCAAAGGCACTGCGACGTTCATGATCCTCGGCGATCTGTGCACGCGGCGCTGTCCGTTCTGCGATGTCGGCCACGGCCGCCCCAAGCCGCCCGACCCCGACGAACCGCGCCATCTCGCAGAAACCATCGCCGCACTGAAACTGAAGTATGTGGTGATCACCAGCGTTGATCGTGATGACCTGCGTGACGGCGGCGCCCAGCATTTCAAAGACTGCATCCGTGCCGTGCGTGAATTGTCTCCGCACACCCGGATCGAAATCCTGGTGCCGGATTTCCGCGGCCGCCGCGAAATCGCCCTCGACATCCTGGCCGCCTGTCCGCCAGATGTCATGAATCACAATCTTGAAACCGTGCCCCGCCTCTACAAGCAGGCACGGCCCGGCGCCGACTACCGCAATTCCCTGCTCCTGCTGCAGGAATTCAAACAGCGCTTTCCCGACGTGCCGGCAAAATCCGGCCTGATGGTGGGACTGGGTGAAACCGACGAAGAGATACTCGACGTGATGCGCGATCTGCGTGCGCATAATGTCGACATGCTGACCATCGGGCAGTACCTGCAGCCCTCGGCGCATCATCTGCCGGTACTGCGCTACGTCGAGCCGGCCATTTTCGACCACTATGCTGCCGAAGCAGACAAGATGGGCTTTCAGCACGCTGCCTGCGGGCCAATGGTGCGTTCGTCCTATCATGCGGATCAGCAGGCCCACGAGGCCGGCGTTACCTGAGGCCGGTTACAGCGCTGACACAAAGCTTGTCTCGCCACGTACGATGACTACAATGCACAGGTCATCGTCAATCCGTGGGGGGCAACATGAAACGCACCATACTCCGTCTGGCCATTACATTGGCCACCATCGTCAGTCTGCCGGCTGCCGCCGGAATTGCTGACATCAGTAACGCCGATGCAGCAAGCGGTTTGCGCCAGGCACTGACCGACGGCACCGCCGCCGCAATCCAGTTGCTGGGCAAGGAGAACGGCTACTTCGCCAATCCCAAGGTCAAAATCCCGCTGCCGCCCGCTCTGAAACAGGTCGAGAGCGGTCTGCGCATGATGGGCATGAAGAAAAAAGCCGACGAACTGGTGTTGTCGATGAACCGCGCCGCCGAGGCGGCTGCCCCCGAAGCCAAACAGCTGCTGGTCGATGCAGTAAAAAAAATGTCGGTGCAGGACGCCAAGAGCATACTCACCGGCGGCGATACCGCGGCCACCGAATATTTCAAGCGCACGACCAGTGCCCAGCTCACCCAGCGCTTCCTGCCCATCGTCAAGAAGGCCACTGATCGTGTGGGTCTGGCGCAGCAATATAACAATCTTGCCGGTCAGGGCGCCTCGCTGGGTTTGATCAAGAAAGAAGATGCATCCATCGAGAACTACGTCACCCAAAAGGCGCTCGACGGGCTTTACCTGATGATCGCCGAGCAGGAAAAATCCTTTCGCCAGAATCCGGTAGGCGCCGCCAGCAGCATCGTCAAGAAAGTATTTGGCGCGCTGAAATAAGCCGACGGTCCCATTACGCTGTGCCGGCATGCAGGGCGCAGACAGTTTCCGGCAGCCGCTCAGTTCGCCTGCGCCCCCGCCCGCTTCACAATCGGCACCCAGCGATCAATTTCGGCTGCCAGCAGTTTGTGCAACTGGGCCGGGGTCATGGGCTCGACTGCCTGGAAGCCAGCCTTCTGCAAGGATGCGCGGGTACTGCTGCTGGCGACTATGCGCAGCAGTTCGCCGTTCAGTCTCGTCACGATGGGCTGCGGTGTACCGGCCGGCGCAAAGAAACCGAACCAGGCGTTGACGTCATAGCCCTTCAGACCCTGCTCGTCCAGCGTCGCTAGGTCAGGCAGAAATTCGGAACGCTTGAGGCCCGTGGTGCCCAATCCCTTCAGCCGTCCCTGCAGGATATGGCCACGCACGACCGGAATGTTCTGGAAGGTCATTGCGGTTTCTCCGGAGATGACTGAGGCCGCTGCCTCGGCGGCGCCACGATAGGGCACGTGCACGATGTTGATGCCGGTCATCGCTTTGAGCAGCTCACCGGAAAGGTGATGCGAGGTACCCGAGCCACCGGAGCTGTAGCCCAAGACGCCGGGCTTGGCTTTGGCCTGGGCCACCAGATCCATGACACCCTTGGCCGGATTCGCGGGATGCACGCTCAGCGCATTCACCACCGCGCCAAGGCTGGCGATGGGCATGAAATCCTTGAGCGGGTCGTACTTGAGCTCCTTGTAGAGACCGACGTTGATGGCCAGCGTGCCATTGGTACCGAGCATCAGCGTATAGCCGTCGGGCGTGGCGCGCGCGCCCTGCGTGGTGCCAATGGTGCCGCCGGCACCGGGCCGGGTGTCGACCACGATCTGCTGGCCCAGCGTCTGGGTCAATTCTCTGCTGACGATACGTGAAATGATGTCTGCCGAGCTGCCGGCGCCCAGCGGCACGATCAGCCGGATCGGCTTGACCGGGTAATCAGATGATGCCGCCCAGACGGGGGATGTCATGCACAGGGGCAGTGCTGCATGCACCACGATGGCAGCAGCGCGAAAGTCAAAGCAGGGTTTCATGGAAGACTCCGTCAGGGGTTGCGCCGATTCGTACGATGCGCGGCGATTGCAGACACACCGGAATCGATGTAATTACCCTTCGAGCAACATCCATGCCATCGACAAGCGCCGTTCGCGTCTGCCGCGTCTCAATCGACCGGCTTCAGTGCGCCTTATCCCAGTTCGGCCCCGCGCCGACTTCCACCAGCAGCGGTACCGCGAGGTCGGCCACTCCGGTCATCAACCGGTGCAGGCCTTCCTTCACCTGCGTGAGTTCTCCCTCCGGCACTTCGAGGACCAGCTCGTCGTGCACCTGCATGATCAGTTTTGACTGCAGTTTTTCCGTGACCAGCCAGCGCTGCACTTCGATCATCGCCAGTTTGATCAGATCGGCAGCCGTTCCCTGCATCGGCGCGTTGATCGCCGCGCGCTCGGCACCTTGGCGCCTTGCCTGATTCGAATTGCGGATCTCCGGCAGCCACAGCCGGCGGCCAAAAACCGTTTCGACATAACCCTGTTCGCGTGCCTGCTCGCGCGTGACGCGCATGTATTCGGCGACACCCGGATAGCGCTGGAAGTAACGGTCCATGTACTGCTGGGCGGCGGAGCGCTCCAGATTGAGCTGGCGCGCCAATCCGAAGGCCGACATGCCGTAGATCAGGCCGAAGTTGATGACCTTGGCGTAGCGCCGCTGTTCGCTGTCAACGGCAGCGATATCCACGCCGAAAATTTCCGCAGCGGTTGCGCGATGCACGTCTTCCCCGGCGGCGAAGGCCTTGAGCAGGTTTGCGTCGCGCGAGATGTGCGCCATGATGCGCAGCTCAATCTGCGAGTAGTCGGCGGACACGATCTGCGATCCCGGTGGCGCAACGAAGGCTTCGCGGATGCGCCGTCCCTCGGCTGTGCGAATGGGAATGTTCTGCAGATTGGGATCAGTGCTCGCCAGCCGCCCGGTCACCGCAGTGGCCTGGCCATAGCTGGTGTGGACACGTCCGGTGCGGCGGTTGATCATGCCCGGCAGCTTGTCGGTGTAGGTCGACTTCAGCTTGGCCAGCCCGCGGTATTCGAGAATCAGCTTGGGCAGCGGATGGTCGAGCGCGAGTTCTTCAAGCGATTCCTCGTCGGTAGAGGGTGCGCCCTTCGGCGTCTTCTTCACCGGCGTCAGCCCCTGCTTCTCGAACAGCACTTCCTGGATCTGTTTGGGCGAGCTGAGGTTGAAGGGCTGCCCGGCCTGCTCATGGGCGCGCCGCTCTATCTCGATCATCTTCGCGCCGAATTCCGCCGACAGCTCGGTCAGCAGCGTCTGGTCCAGCAGCACGCCATTGCGTTCCATCGCATACAACACCGGCATCGCCGGCATTTCGATATCGCGATAAATATGCGCGAGCTTGGCATCGGCGGTGATACGCGGCTGCTGCGCGAGATGCAGCTGCAGCGTGATGTCGGCGTCTTCAGCGGCGTATTCGGCGGCACGTTCGACATCGACCTGCTCGAAGCCGATGCGTTTTGCACCCGTGCCGGTGACATCATCATAACTAATTGTTTTTATTGATAAAATTCTATTTGCCTGAGAATCCATGTCATGCCGCTGATGGCTCTCCAGCACGTAGGATTCGAGCAGGGTGTCGTGCGCCACACCGCGCAGCGCGATGCCGTAGTTGGCGAACACATGCATGTCGTACTTGATGTGCTGGCCCAGCTTGGCGTGGCCGTCACTTTCCAGCCAGGGCTTGAGCCGCCCCAGCACCGTCTCCCGGTCAAGCTGCTGCGGCGCCCCGGCGTAGACATGACCGACGGGAATGTAAGCGGCGCTGCCCGCCTCCACGCTCAGCGAAATGCCGACCAATTCCGCCTGCATCGGGTCAAGGCTGGTGGTTTCGGTATCGACCGCGGTGAGTGTCGCCTTGTCGATGCGCGCCATCCAGTCAGCCAGCTGTTCATCGGTCAGGACCATTTCATAACAGCGTGTGGTCACCGCCTCTGCGGTAATCGCCGAGGCAAGCGCATCGCCCGGCGTGGCACCGGCCGATGCAGGGCCTGCTGCCGCACTGTCTGCACCCCCGT
>Ga0129336_10000785_pt1 | contig 18767 bp, 15 predicted proteins | sample CPB6_02_DNA_FD_96878 | JGI IMG/M metagenome (GOLD analysis project Ga0129336, IMG submission 96878) | Freshwater to marine salinity gradient microbial communities from Chesapeake Bay, USA - CPBay_Sum_0.6_0.2_DNA | ecosystem: Environmental > Aquatic > Marine > Coastal | place: USA: Chesapeake... | reverse complement strand
GAGCTGGACGCACCCGCGCCCATCGTCGTGCCGATCCTGAGAGCCGGCCTGGGCATGCTCGACGGGATGCTGCGGCTCCTGCCAGGCGCCGAAGTCGGCTTCCTCGGCATGGCGCGCGATGAGTCGACCCTCATAGCGACGACCTACGCCGACCGGATCCCGCATGACCTCACGGGCAGGCAGGCATTCATCGTCGACCCCATGCTCGCCACCGGCGGGACCCTCGTCGCGGCGATCGACCTCCTGCTGCAGCGCGGTGCCCGGGACATCACCGCCGTATGCCTGCTGGCGGCGCCCGAGGGGCTGCGGCACCTCGAGCAGGCCCTCGCCGGCCGTGACGCGGAGGTCACACTGGTGACCGCGTCCATCGACGAGCGGCTCAACGAGCACGGCTACATCGTGCCGGGACTGGGCGACGCTGGAGACCGCCTGTACGGCCTCATCTCGTAAGGGCCCCTGCTCGTTTGTCCCGCGTCGCGGGAGAACTGAGCCAAAACCCCCGGATTCGGCCCCGTTTAGCTCGTTTGTCCCGCGTCGCGGGAAAAGCGGGAGAGGGGGTCAGAGGGCCTTGAGGATGTCCTCGACGCGCTCCCTGGCGTCGCCGAACAGCATCGCGCTGTTGCTGCGGAAGAACAGCGGGTTCTGCACGCCTGCATAGCCCGCGGCCATCGAGCGCTTGAAGACGATCACCTGGCCCGCCTCCCACACCTTCAGCACGGGCATACCGGCGATCGGGGATGTCGGGTCGTCCTCGGCAGCGGGGTTGACGGTGTCGTTGGCGCCGATCACGAGCACCACGTCAGTGTCGGAGAGGTCGTCATTGATCTCGTCCATCTCCAGCACTATGTCGTACGGCACCCGCGCCTCGGCCAGGAGCACGTTCATGTGGCCCGGCAGTCGCCCTGCCACCGGGTGGATGCCGAAGCGGACGTTCACGCCACGCTCGCGCAGGATCCGCGTGATCTCCGCGACCGGGTACTGGGCCTGGGCGACGGCCATGCCGTAGCCCGGGGTGATCACGACGCTGGAGGCGTTCGCGAGCATGTCGGCGACCTCCTCGGCGGTGACCTCCTGGTGCTCGCCCTGCTCGGCGTCGGATCCCGAGGACGGGGCCTCGATGCCGAACCCGCCCGCGATGACCGAGATGAACGAGCGGTTCATCGCCACGCACATGATGTAGCTCAGGTACGCACCGGACGAGCCGACGAGCGCTCCGGTGATGATCAGCAGGTTGTTGTTCAGCAGGAAGCCGGCCGCCGCTGCCGCCCAGCCGGAGTAGCTGTTCAGCATCGAGACAACGACGGGCATGTCGCCGCCGCCGATCGACGCGACCAGGTGCCAGCCCAGGAGCAGGGCGAGGACCGTGGCGGTGATGAGGATCCACAGGTCCGGTGTGATGACGAACCAAACCGTCAGGACCAGGAACAGGACGAGGGCGCCGATGTTGATCGCATTCTTGCCGGGAAGCATCATCGGCTTCGAGTCGATCTTCGCGGCGAGCTTGAGGTAGGCGACGATCGACCCGGTGAACGTCACCGCACCGATGAACAGGCCGATGATGACCTCGGCGTGGTGGATGCCCAGCATCTCGGGTGCGATCTCGGTCTGAGCCGCCCCCTTGGCCTCGACCATGACGAAGCCCGACCATGCGACGAGGACAGCGGCGAGGCCGACGAAGCTGTGGAGCAGGGCGATGAGCTCGGGCATGCCTGTCATCTCGACGACCCTTGCCCGCCACACGCCGATGACCGCGCCGACGGCGAGCGCGACGACCATCAGGACGATGCCGATGGTCGTCATCGCGCCATGCACGCCCCCATCGAGGGCGAGTGCGATCGTGGCGATCAGCGCGATGGCCATGCCGACGATGCCGAACCAGATGCCGCGCTTGCCCGACTCGTGCTTGGACAGGCCAGCGAGGCTGAGGATGAACAGAAGTGCTGCGACGAGGTAGGCGGCCGTGGCCAGCGACTGGATGGTCATCGGCGGAACATCTCCAGCATGCGTCGGGTCACGGCGAAACCGCCGAAGATGTTGATGCTGGCCACGAGCACCGCGACGAAGGCCATTGCCGTCACAATCGAGTCGCCGGTACCGATCTGCAGCAGCGCGCCGACGACGATGATCCCGGAGATGGCGTTGGTGATCGACATCAGCGGGGTGTGCAGGGCGTGGTGAACGTTGCCGATGACGTAGAAGCCGATGACGATCGCCAGGACGAACACGGTGATGTTCGACGTGAGCTGCGCGGGTGCGGCGGCCGTCAGGAGCAGCAGGGCAGCCCCGGCCAGGGCCACCAGCGCGTACCGACGTCGGGGATCGGCCGGAGCCTTCTCCACCACTGCGGCGGCTGTCGCCGGCTGAGCCTTGGGGGCCGCGGACACCTCGACGGCGGGCGGCGGCCAGGTGACCTCGCCATCGCGCGCCACGGTGACCGAGCGCTGGACGACGTCGTCCCAGTCGAGCACGAGCTGGCCGTCCTTGCCGGGCGTCAGCAGCTTCAGCAGGTTCACGAGGTTCGTCGAGTACAGCTGCGACGCCTGTGCCGGGAGGCGGCCGGGCAGGTCGGTGTAGCCGATGATCGTCACGCCGTTGGGGGTGATGACGACCTCGTCGGCCACCGACCCCTCCACATTGCCGCCGCTCGCCGCGGCCAGGTCGACGATCACGGAGCCGGGCTTCATCGACGCGACCATCTCCGCCGTCAGGAGCCGCGGCGCGGGACGCCCGGGGATCAGGGCGGTCGTGATGACGATGTCGACGTCCTTGGCCTGCTCCGCGTACAGCTGGGCCTCACGGGCCTTGTAGTCGTCGCCCATCTCCTTGGCATACCCGGTGGCGCTGACCTCGGCCTCGGGCGACTCGATCGCCAGGTACTCCCCGCCCATCGACCGCACCTGGTCGGCGACCTCGGGCCGCGGGTCGGTGGCGCGCACGATGGCCCCGAGCGATCCGGCAGTGCCGATGGCCGCCAGGCCCGCGACGCCCGCACCGGCGACGAGCACCTTGGCGGGCGGCACCTTGCCCGCCGCAGTGACCTGCCCGGTGAAGAAGCGGCCGAAGGCGTTGGCGGCCTCGATGACGGCCCGGTAGCCCGCGATGTTCGCCATCGAGCTGAGCACGTCCAGCGACTGCGCCCTCGAGATGCGGGGGACGGCCTCCATGGCCAGCGCGGTGACCCCGCGGGCCGCCAGGGCGGCGAGCAGGTCAGGGCTCTGGGCCGGGGCCATCATCGAGATGAGCACCGAGCCGGGCTGCAGGAGCGCCACCTGCGCCTCGTCCGGAGCGTTCACGTGGAGGACGATCGGCGCCCCCCACGCCTGCTCCCGGGAGCCGATCACGGCACCGGCGTCGATGTAGGCCTGGTCGGGGAAGCTGGAGGGTCCGCCCGCGCCGGCCTCGACGAGGACCTCGTAGCCGAGCTTGGCCAACTGGACCACGGTGGCGGGGGTGGCGGCCACCCGGGTCTCCCCGTGGCGGGTCTCCGCGGGCACTGCGATCTGCACCCTGCCTCCTCGCCTTCGCCTCGGTGGCCCGATGGCCGTAGCGGGCCAAGAGTAGGGCCACCGGCCGGGAACGTCCTGTCGGACCATGGACTCGGCCCCGGCCAGGCCTCGGCTAGGGTCGCAGGGATGCTCCGGATCGTGACGTCCCTGGCCACCGCCGGCGCCCTCGTGGGTGCCTGGCTGGCCGTCCCGGCCCCTGCCGCGGCCGAGCCGGTCGTGGGCGCCTGCTACGCCTACCCGTCCTCCACGCTCGGGCAGGTGTCGACCACCGCCGAGCCCGTCGCCTGCACCGCTCGGCACACGGCGGAGACGTTCCACGTGGGCCGCCTGCCGGACTCCTTCGGGGTGCCGGCAAAGGCCTCCGTCGCCGCGCGCATCGCGGCCGCCCGGCCCTGCACCACCGCGGCGATGAACGCCCACGTCGGGCTGTCGAACCGGCGGCTGCCCAGCCGGTTCCAGGCGGTGGCGCTGTTCCCGACGAAGGCGCAGTGGCAGGCCGGGGAGCGGTGGATGCGCTGCGACGTCGTCCTTCAGGGCGGCACGTCACTGGTGACCCTGACCCGGCCGGCCGCCGAGGTGGTGGCCGCTGCCGCTCCGGAGCAGTTCGACTTCTGCACCCCGGGCACGCCCAGCGCCACCCGGACGTCGGCCTTCCCCTGCAACCTGCCCAAGCGGAATTGGATCAAGGTGCTCGACAAGGACCTCGGCGCCGCCGGGTCGCGCTTCCCCGGGACGAAGTCCGTCGAGAACCGCACGCGCGCGCTGTGCAAGGCGCAGGGCAAGGCGTGGAACGGCGCCGAGAAGTACCCCGGCTGGTGGGCCATCTGGCCGACCGCGAAGGGGTGGCGTGAGGGTCGTCGAGCGGCGCAGTGCTTCGTGCCCTACTCGCAGTACCAGCAGGAGCTCGCCGAACGGGCGCCTGAGCCCGCTGCAGCGGAGGCCGCCGCGCCAACCCCCTGACCCACGAGGGCAGGTCCGGGTCAGCGCAGCGGGCTGCGCGGCAGGTCGTCGGGATACATCGACTCCGCGATCGGCACCGTCGCATCGAGGCGGCTGACCTGCTCGTCGCTGAGGCTCAGGGAGGCTGCGCGCACGATCGAGTCGACAGTGGCCGGTCGCGTCGCACCCGGGATCGGGATCATCGCGGGGCTGCTCGCCAGCAGCCATGCGAGCACGACCTCCTGCGCCGTCGCTCCCGACTCCGCGCCGACATCGGCGAACGCCGCGTATCGCTCGCCGATGTCGTGCGCCTGCGTCGAGCCGCCCAGGGGTGACCACGGCAGGAACGCGATGCCGTCGCGAGTGCAGCGCTCGAGCACATCGCGTTCGCCACGAAAGCGCGGCGACCACTCGTTCTGCACCGACACCACGCCGCCATCGGATGGCCCGCCGAGGATGTCGAGAGCGACCTCCAGCTCGGCGGCCGTCGCATTGGACAGGCCGATACGGCGCACGAGCCCGTCATCGAGGAGCGCCTTGAGATGAAGCATCTGCTGCGCATACGACAGCGAAGGGTCATGCCGATGGTGCTGGTAGAGGTCGATGTTGCTCACCTCGAGGGCCGCGAGGCTCGCCTCGCACGCGGCACGCAGGCCACCGGACGTCGAGTCGCGTCCCCACTCCTCGCCGACGCTGCGCGTCAGGCCTCCCTTCGTGGTGACGATGACATCGTCGATGTCGGCCACCCCGGCGTAGGTGCGCAAGGCTTCGGCGACCAGACGCTCGTTGTGCCCGACGGAGTCCCACGTGGGCGCGTAGATATTCGCGGTGTCGAGGAGCGTGATGCCGAGATCGAGCGCGTGATGGATCGTCTCGAGGGCACGTTCGCGGTGCTCGACCATCTCAGGGAACGACATGGGCATGCCGCCCAGGCCGATGGCCGCTACGGAGAGGTCACCGACAGTGCGCTGCGGAAGTGTCATGGCGGTGATGCTAGGGGTTGACGCCTCGCATGAAGGAGCGGCCGCTAATCAGCCAGAGCGAGCCACTCGTCCTCGGCCTGCTGGCGCTGCTGCTCCACTTCGCGCAGGTGCGCGTGCACTGTTGCGACCCGCTCGTAGTCGGTTGCGTGCTCGGCGAGCTCGGCGTGCAGTTGCTCCTCCTGAGCGCGCAGGCGATCGATCTGCCGTTCCAGCCGCGCGAGCGCTTTGCGCTGGTCGCGCTCCTGCGCGGACGACGAAGTCTCGACTGTGGATGGAGTCGTCGCCCGCGGAGCATCACCGCGCGGTGAATCACCTCGGGCAGCAACACGTCGCAGGTACTCCTCGACGCCCCCGGGCAGGTCCCTCAGCCGCGCATCGCCGAGCAGCGCGACGATGTCGTCGCACACGCGCTCGAGGAAATAGCGATCGTGCGAGATGACGATGAGCGTGCCCGCGAATCCGTCGAGCAGGTCCTCCAGTGCGCTCAGCGTCTCGACGTCGAAGTCGTTCGTGGGCTCGTCGAGCACGAGCACGTTCGGCGCGCCCATGAGCAGGCGCGTGAGCTGCAGGCGCCGCCGCTCGCCGCCCGACAGGTCGCCGACGGGGGTCCACTGGCCATCGGCGCCGAAGCCGAGCCGCTCGCACAGCTGCGACGCCGTCAGCTCACGGCCCTTGCCGAGGTCGACGCGCTCGGCCACGCGCTGCACCGCCTCGAGCACACGCCAGGAAGGATCGAGCTCCTCGAGGTGCTGCGACAGGTGCGCCGGGCGCACGGTGACCCCCGTGACGATGCGGCCCTCGCTCGGCGCGAGCTCGCCGAGGAGCATGCGCACGAGCGACGTCTTGCCCGAGCCGTTGGCCCCGAGGATGCCGATTCGCTGGCCGGGGCCGATGTTCCACGTCAGGTGATCGACCAGCGTGCGATCACCACGGCACAGGGTCGCGTCATGCACCTCGAACACCGTGCGACCGAGTCGCGCATTCGCGAACGAGAGCAGCTCGACGCTGTCGCGTGGTGGCGGCTCATGACGGATCAGCTCGTTCGCCGCGTCGATCCGGAACTTCGGCTTGGAGGTGCGGGCGGGCGGTCCACGACGCAGCCACGCCAGCTCCTTGCGCAGCAGATTGCTGCGCCGCGCATCGGCCGCCGCGGCCTGCCGCACGCGCTCGGCCTTGGCCAGCACGTATGCGGAGTAGCCCCCCTCGTACTCCTCGACCCGACCGCCCACGACCTCCCAGGTGCGATCGCTGACCTCGTCGAGGAACCAGCGGTCATGCGTGACGACGGCGACGGCGAGGCTCGGACGCGACACCAGGTGAGCGGCCAGCCACGCGACCACCTCGACGTCGAGGTGGTTGGTGGGCTCGTCGAGGACGAGCAGGTCCGGATCGCCGATGAGCAGTGCTGCTAGCTCGACCCGCCGGCGCTCACCACCGGAGAGCTCGCCCACGCGTCTCTGGAGCCGTGCGTCGTCGTAGCCACCCAGCAGCGCGGTGAGGATCTCGCGCGTGCGCGCCTGCGCCGCCCACTCGTGCGTCGGCCGCCCGCCCATCACCGCATCGAGCACCGTTGCCTCAGGGTCCGTTTCCGCGCCCTGGCGCAGCACGCCGATCACCACGTCGGCGCCCGTGCTCACGCGTCCGGAGTCGACGGGCTCTCGGCCGGCGAGGACGGCGAGGAGCGTGGACTTTCCGGCACCGTTGCGGCCGACGATGCCGATCCGCTCGCCGGCGTTGATCCCGGTCGAGACATCCGCGAGCAGGGGCCGCTCCCCGTATGCCTTGCTCACCGCCTCGAGGTTGACGAGGTTGCGGGAGGCGGGCACGCCGCCATTGTGGTCCTCCCGGCGCGCGCGTCCCCGGGCTAGGGTGCGCAGGACGGGGTGGAGGAGGTCGTCATGCGCCTGCGCCGACGAGGTGCCGAGCTGGACGACACGCGCTCCGCAGACGATCCGCCCGTCGTGCCGAGCCTCGGCAACGGCTGGACGCAGCCCATCCGACCGACGGACTACCCCGCGCTGCTGGAGTCGCTGCGCGCCGACTCCCTGCCCGACCCGGGCCCCGAGCACCTCGTCGGCTGGGACGGCGTGCGCACACGCGTCACGATGCTCCCGTTCGCGCCCGATGAGCTCGCAGGCACGACGAGCACGACGCTGCCCATTCCGGATGATGGCTACCGCAGCGAGGCCGAGGAGTACGTCGCGCTTGCCCAGGCGATCGCTACGGCGCACGACGCCTTCCGCATCGTCGAGGTGGGTGCCGGGTGGGCGCCGTGGTCGGTCGCCGGGATCGTCATCGCCCGACGTCGCGGGCTCCATGCCACCGGCATCGCCGTCGAGTGCGATCGCGTGCGCAGCGAGTGGGCGATGGAGCATGCGGCCGACAACGACGTGCGCGCGCAGCTGATCACGGGGTCACCCGATGAGATTGCCGCGGCCCTGGCATTGCCGTGGGACGGCGTCGAGCTGCGCGTCGTGCGCGCGGCGGGCTGGCATGCACGCACGACACTGCAGTTCCCGGACCTCGACGAGGGCGACATGGGAGGTGCCGTCTGGACGCTGCCCGGCACGGACGTCGACTACCGCGGGGCGCACCTCGCCCACCACGACGTGCCGACGGTCGCGCTCGCCGACCTGCTCGACGCACCGACGGATCTGCTTCACGTCGACGTTCAGGGTGTGGAGACCGAGCTGCTCACCACGGCCGCCGACGTCATCCAGGCCTCCGTGCGGCTCATGGCCGTGGGCACGACGGATCGCGGCAACGAGGGCCGCCTCCAGGAGTTCTTCCTGCCGCGTGGCTGGGGGCTGTCGATCGACGAGCCGTGCACGACCCTGTTCACCATGACGCACCCGACCCTCGCAGGCTTCACCACCCAGGACGGACTTCAGCTGTGGGAGAACCCCTTCCTGCGGGCAGACTTCCCCGGCTGATCACTGCATCGCAGGCATGATGGTGATCGTCAGCTGGCCGGCGCCATCCTCGGAGACCGCGGCGACCGACACCTGGACCGAGCCGTCGGAGAACACCCCGCCTCCGGAGAACCCGCTGTCGTCGAGTTCGACCGCCTCGACCTCGCCGTCGAGGATGTACCCCGCGTCCTCGAGCGCCGCCGCGTACTCCTCGTAGGCCTGCGGGGTCAGGCCGGGCCAGTCGTAGGACAGCGCGAGGACCGTCCCACCCTCGCCTAGGGAGCCGCTCAGCGTGGCCTCCGGCGGCAGCGGCAGGTCCTTCGGGAGTCCCGCCGGCCACCCCTCCGGCCCGGCGGTGGTGCCAGGCGCCCCGCCCTGAGCCATCGCGACGTCGGTGCCCGCAGCACCATCGACGACGCTCACCGCGGTCTGGCTGCACCCCGCGGTGAGCGCTATGGCGGCAACGCCGGCAAGGACGATTCGGTTCACCTCGTGCCCTTCGAGCGATTCGCCGGCAGGCGCCCGTCTCCCGTTGCAGGGGACCGCTACGGTGCGCGGACCCTGCGGGTGACTACTCCGTGGCCGGCATGATCGTGATGAAGATCTGGCCGACACCGGCCTCGGCGAACGCCGACAGCGTCACCATCGTGGTCCCGTTCGAGAAGGATCCGCCCCCGGAGAACGCTCCGTCGCCCATGTCCATGACACCCTCGTCGCCCTGGGGCGCGTAGCCCGCGGCTTCAAGGGACGCGACGTAGGCCTCGTAGCCCTCCTGAGTGAGGTCCGTCCAGTCATAGGCCAGGCTCGACACGCCGTCCCCCTGGCTCACCACCCCGGAGAGCGTCCCGCCCTCGGGGAGCGGCAGGTCACTGGGCACGGTGTCCGGCACTTCGGAGGCGTCGCCGGAGGTCACGGAGTACTCCGAGCCGTCGTCGCCCGTGATCGTCATGGAGTCGCCGCCCCCGTCCACGGTCACGGATCCGCCCTCACCGCTCACGGTCATACCGTCGTCGGTCACCTCGATGTCGGTGCCGGTGGCGTTCTCGACGATCGACTCGGCAGCCTGGCCGCAGCCGACCGTGAAGAGGAGAGCGCTGACGCCGGCTCCCGCGACGATGGTCCTGATCATGACGTCTCCCTTGAGTGATCGACCGGGGCCGGCGGACCCCGCACTGCGCACGGCCACCGGTTCGAGCCCAGCGTACGACCTGAGTCCGGTCGACGTCGGAGTGAGCAGGTCTGGACAGCGCCTACGATTCGAGCGTGGCCACCCTCCGGCTTCGTCGCGCCCAGTACCTCGGGTACGGGATCGGCGCGACCGGCTCGTCCGGCTTCGGGACCGTACCCGGGCTCGTGCTGGCGGTCTTCCTCACTGACGTCGTCGGGGTAGCGGCCGGGATCGCCGCCCTCGTCGTCCTGCTGCCGAAGGCGTGGGGCGTGGTGTTCCTGCCGATCGTCGGCAACCTCAGCGACCGTGTGACCGCACGCACGGGCCGGCGTTCCGGCTTTCTGGTCATCGGCGCCGTGGGCCTTCTCATCTCCTTCCCACTGATGTTCGGTGTCCCTGCGGGCGCGTCGCCGAACACCGCGGCGGTGTGGGTGCTCGTCGGATTCCTCATCGCCGCCACGGCCTTCGGCTTCTTCCAGGTGCCGTACGTCGCGCTGTCCGCCGAGATCACCGACAACGCCCAGGAGCGCACGACGCTGATGACGTGGCGCGTTGGTCTGCAGTTCCTCGGCATCCTCTCCTTCGGCATCGGCGCACCGCTGATCGCCACCTCCGCAGCGAACGACGCCCGCGGCTTCCTTGCGATGGGGGTCGTTGTCGGGGCGGCCATCTGCGTGGCCATGCTCGCCTGCTGGGCGACGGTCCGGCGCATGCCGCGGTACGCCGGCGAGCCGACGTCCGGTGACATCAACCTGCTGCATCAGCTGCGGCTCACCTGGCAGTCGCGGGCGTTCCGCATCCTGCTCAGCGCGTTCGTCCTGCAGGCGCTCGGCACGGGCGCCGTTCTTGCGGCACTGCCCTACTTCGCGGGGCAGATCCTCGGACTGGCGAGCTTCGGCGTCGTCTACGGCCTGCTCATCCTGCCCGCGGCCCTGGCGATGCCCCTGTGGGGATTGCTGGCCCGTCGCCTCGGCAAGCGCCGCGGATACCTGACCGCCATCGGTCTCTTCCTCGCCGGCATGCTCGGCACCTTGACCGGCGGCTATACCCCCGTGGCCATCACCCTGGCCTTCATGCTGCTGGTGTCCGTCGGCTACTCGGGCATGCAGCTGTTCCCCCTCGCCCTGCTGCCCGACGTCATCGACGACGACGCGCGGGTCAGCGGGCAGCAGCGGGCGGGAGCGTTCACGGGGATCTGGACAGCCGGTGAGACGGTCTCGTTCGCGATCGGACCGGCCCTCGTCCTCCTCATCCTGGCGATCAGCGGCTACGCATCGACGACGTCGGCCGTGGTCGTCGAGCAGTCCGGCACCGCGATCACGGGCATCCGGGTGGCCACGACGCTGCTGCCCCTTGCGCTCGTCGCACTGAGCGTCCCGCTGGTCCTGCGGTGGTCGCTGACGGGCGAAGGTCCGCGGGAGCACGCGGGCCCGGCTACGGTCGACGGGTGAGAAGGCGCATCGTCAGCGGGGCGGCCGTGACGCTGCCCCTGGCCGTCGCGACCCTGCTGCTGACCTCTGGTGCCAGCGCCGCCGAGCCGCGCGCAGAGGCCACCGCAGGCACCCCGTGCGCCGCGGACCAGGCCGGGGTCACCGTCCAGACGAAGTCCGGGGTCGTCCGCTGCATCCCGGCGGGCATCCTCGACCCCCATACCGGCCCGGTGGCCGGCCCTGACCTGAGGATCCCGGGGCGGTGGGAGCTGATCGCCGTCGCGCCGCGGGCGTGGTGGGCAGCCGCCCCGCAGTGGACAGACGGCGACGTCTCCGGGATCGATCCGCTGCGCTCCTGCCGTCCGCGCGACACCGGGGGCGCGACGGACGTCGGCCTCGGATGGCCGCGCGTGCCCGGCCGCGTGCCCTCGACCGGCCCCCTGCGCGTCGCCGTCATCCCGGTGCAGTCGGCCGGCAGTGCGTCGCCCAACGCCGACAACTGGCTCTACGAGACCTCGCCCTGGCGCAACGGAAGCACGTGGCTCGGGTACGCCGACGACCTCCAGCAGGCCCAGTCGAACCGGCGGTCACGCTTCGCGTTCACCGTCACGGCGACGGTCACCGTCCCCCGGCCGCTTGCCGACTACGGCATCACGCGGTCGAACCGCCAGGTCGGCAACGCCTTCCACGAGCTCATGACGGACGTCCTGCGCGCAGCCGATCCCGTCGTCGACTTCCGGCAGTTCGACGCCTTCCTCGTGCTGCCCCCGCAGGGCGTGATCTCCTTCGGCCCCGCGTGGGCCCGAGGCGCCGGGGCCGGCGTGACCGTCGACGGCGTCGAGATGCGCAACGGCACGGTCATCGGCGACGAGAACCGCAACACATCCCCGGCCGAGATCATCGTGCACGAGTTCGGACACCTGCTCGGGCTGCCCGACCTCTACGCGGCGGACCCGACCGGCTACCGCTACGTCGGCGCGATGAGCCAGATGAGCAATCCGTACCAGTTCCGCGGCGTGACCGGCTACGAGGAGTGGCTGCTGCGCTGGATCCCGGAGTCGCGCGTCGTCTGCGTCAAGCCGTCACCAAAGAGGCCGACCGACGTGACCCTGGCCAGCGTGTCCGGACCGGTCACCGCGAGCAAGGGACGCCTGCTCGCGATGGTGCCCCTCGGCTTCGGCCGAGCGCTCGCCGTGGAGTACCGGACGCGCCAGGGCCTCGACGCCACCCTTGGGCGCCAGGGCGTCCACGTCTACCTGATCGATCCCAGCCGCGCGTCGATGCGCGGTCCGATGACGTCGTACCGCGCGGACGCGTCGACCCTCGAGCCCCTCGCCGACACGTCGAACGCCGATGCGACGTCGGCCGCGACCTTCGCGACCCAAGACGCCATCGACGGGGCTCTGCTGCAGCCGGGCCAGAGCATCACCTACCAGGGGGTCCGCGTGAGCGTGCCCGACCTGCCGCAGCAGCGACCCGCGACCGTGCTGAACGTCAACCGCGCGCCTGTGACGCTGACAGTGCGGATCCAGCGGGGGAGATGAGCACCATCGGGTGGTGAGCCCGGGACTTCACGAAGCGCGCCCGAAGGGATTCGAACCCCTAACCTTCTGATCCGTAGTCAGATGCTCTATCCGTTGAGCTACGGGCGCATGGTCGCTGCCGACCGGGGGCCAAGCCTAGCGCCACCCGGCACATGGTCCGTCCGTCCCCCGTCACCCAGATGCTGCGTCACTAGGTGAGCCCGATCCGCGGCGTGTCGGCTCACCAACTGACGCACCAAACCAGGCAGCGGAGGCAGAGGGATTTGAACCCTCGATGGGCGATTAACCCAAACCGCATTAGCAGTGCGGCGCCATAGACCGGACTAGGCGATGCCTCCCCGTCGCCCTTGCGAGCGACCTAGAGAGGATAGCGGGCCGCCGCACGGCAGAATGCGCCGCATGACGACACTGGCGATCGACTGCGGGGGCGGCGGGATCAAGGGCTGCGTCCTCGACGAGGCGGGCACCATGCGCGCGCATCCGATCCGCGTGCCGACGCCGTACCCGCTGCCGACCGCGCTGTTCGTCCAGACCCTCGTCGACCTCGCCGGTCAGCTTCCGCGGGCCGAACGCGCCACGGTGGGCATGCCGGGCATGATCCGCCACGGCGTCGTCGTCACGACCCCCCACTACGTCACCAGGTCCGGCCCCCGCACCCGAGTCCTGCCCGAGCTCGTGGTGCAGTGGGAGGGCTTCGACGCGCAGGCCGCGCTCGAGCAGGGCCTCGGCATCCCGACGCGCGTCCTTAACGACGCGGAGGTGCACGGCGCGGGCGTGATCGCGGGAGCAGGCCTCGAGCTCGTCATCACCCTCGGCACCGGCCTCGGCTTCGCCGTCTTCGACGGTGGCCGTCTGGCACCGCACATGGAGATGTCGCAGGCACCCGTGCGCTGGGGCCTGTCGTACGACACGTACATCGGCGAGCACGAGCGTCGGCGCCTCGGCGATGCGCTGTGGTCGCGCCGCATCGTCCGCATGGTCGAGGGCCTGCGCCCGGTGTTCCTGTGGGACCGCCTCTACATCGGCGGTGGCAACTCCCGGCACATCACCCCGACCTCGCTGGCGAAGCTGGGGGACGACGTCGTCATCGTGCCCAACTCCGCAGCACTCATCGGCGGAGCGCGCGTGTGGCAGTTGCAGACCGACTGACGATGCGGGGCCCCGGCGCCGACCTCGCCGGCGTCGCGATGTACCTCGTCGCCGGATTCCTGTTCGCGCTGAACGGCGTCATCGCGAAGAACGCCATGAACGCGGGGCTCGATCCCCTCCACCTGACCCAGTTGCGCAATGCAGGGGCCATGGTCGTGCTCGCGCTCGTCGTCCTCGTGACCGCTCCGCGGCACTTCCGCATCCGGCTTGCCGAGGTGCCGTTCCTCATCGCGTACGGCGTCGTCGCGTTCACCCTCGTGCAGTTCCTCTACTTCGTGACGATCTCGCGCCTCACTGTGGGCATCGGCACCCTGCTGGCCTTCCTCGCGCCGGTGATCGTGGCGCTGTGGCTCCGCTTCGGTCGCAAGCGCGCGGTGCGCAACAGCATCTGGCTGGCCATCGCACTCACCCTCATCGGCCTGGCGATGGTCGCGCAGGTGTGGCAGGGCATGACGCTGAACGTGATCGGTGTCGTGGCCGGGCTCGCGTGCGCCGTCGCCCTCGCGCTCTACTGGCTGCTGGGGGAGGCCGGGCAGTCCCGCCGCGACGCGGTCTCCCTGTCCCTGTGGGGATTCGTCTTCGCGAGTGCGGCCTGGGCGATCGTCGCTCCCTGGTGGACCTTCCCGTGGCCCGTGCTTGGCGAGCCGACGCAGCCGCTGTGGGAGGCCGGGCCAGGGCTTCCCGTGTGGTCGCTCATGGTCTGGGGCGTCCTCATGGGCACCGTCGCGCCCTTCCTCCTGGTGCTCGGCTCGCTGCGGCGCCTCGGCGCCCAGCGCGCGGGCATCGTCGCGACGACCGAGCCGCTGTGGGCGTTCGCGATCGGATACGTCCTGCTAGGCGAGGCACTCACCGGGGCGCAGTTGGTGGGCGGGCTCATCGTCCTCGCCGGTGTCGTGATCGCCGAGACATCGCGGCGCGGCGGAGTGCCCACCCCTGCCGGCATCGGGTCAGGCGGGCGGGATCTCGCCTGACCCGCGCGGGATCAGCGTCGTCGGGACCACGAGGGAGCGCGGTGGCTCCGTCGAGCCGTCCATGCGATCGAAGAGCACCTCGGCGGCGATGCCGCCCATCCGGCGCGCCTGCTGCGCCACCACGGTGACCCCCGGGTCGAGGACGTCGGCCATGGGGAAGTCGTCGAAGCCGACCAGACCGACCGTGTGCTGAAGGCCCAGCTGTCGCAGGGCCCGGCAGGCCCCCATGGTCAGGTAGTTCTGCGCCGCGAAGAGTGCCGTCGGACGGTCGGCGCCCGTCATCAGCGCGCGCACCGTGGCGTCGCTCTCCTCAAGCGAGCCGACATCGGAGCGCACCCAGCGCTCGTTCACGGCCAGGTCCGCGTCGGCCATCGCCTCGCGGAATCCCTCCATGCGGTCGCGCGCCGTCATGAGCATCCCCGAGTCGCCGATCGCGGCGATCCGCCGGTGGCCCGCCGCGATCAGGTGGGCCACGGCCCGCCGCGAGGCCTCGCGATTGTCCGACACCACGACGTCGACGTAGGCGCCCACCGGGGTGCGGTCCACGCACACGACCGGCCAGCCACTGCGCAGCTCCGTCGCCAGATACGCCTGGTCGGGGGCCGTGGGCACCAGTAGCAGGCCGTCGACTCGCCGCTCGGCGAACCGCCGGACCGCGTCGGCCTCGTCAGCCGAGCGGTCGAGGCTGGCCGCCATGATCGCCACGCCGCGCTCGCGGGCCACGTCCTCGACCCCACGGTGGATATCGGCGAAGAACGGGTTGGCCACGTCGTCGACGAGCAGCCCGATGGTCGCGGTGCGCCCGTCGGACCGCCTCAGGCTGCTGGCCGTCAGGTTGGGCCGGTAGTCCAGCTGCTCGGCCGCCCGGGTGACCCGGGCGGTCAGCTCCGGGCTGACCCCCGCCTCCCGGTTCACCACCCGGCTGACCGTCTTGAGGCTGACCTGGGCCAGGGCGGCCACGTCACGCATCGTGGCCCGCTCACGGCCCGCCGTCGAAGATAACGTTGTCATTACGAAATCGGAGTATGGCACCCCACGGTCTTGCGCGAAAGGCCCCGAGGGACTAGACAAGCGACAACGTTGTCACACGGAGGCAGACCCTCCCCGTGGCGGCGAGCACGACCCGGCACGACTGGCGCCTGATCCGCCGACGGCCCGCGTAACGCTTCGGTATCGACCGGGCGGAGCGTTTGGCCTCAGCGGCGGAATGGCGCTAAACATGCCGGGTGACCGTCAGGTCACTTCCACCCACCCTTCGAAGGGATCACACATGATCAACCGCTTGACACGCGGTCGCACGTTCACCGCGGTTGCGGTGGCCGGCGTCGCCGCCGTCACGCTCGCGGCGTGTAGCTCGAGCTCGACCGAGGAGGCTCCCGCTGAGGAGGCTCCCGCAGCAGAGGCTCCCGCAGCAGAGGCTCCGGCCGAGGAGGCTCCCGCTGAGGAGGCTCCCGCTGAGGAGGCACCCGCGGGCGGCGCAGTCGCCGTCTCGCTCATCACGAAGGACTCCACCAACCCCTTCTTCGTCGCCATGCAGGAGGGCGCGAAGGCCAAGGCGGCCGAGATCGGTGTCGACCTGACCGTCGGCTCCGGCAAGGAGGAGGGTGACGACGCAGGCCAGATCGAGCTGATCGAGAACGCGATCGCTCAGGGCCAGGCCGGCATCCTCATCACCCCGATGTCCGTCAACGTGAACGACGCCATCAAGAAGGCCCGCGACGCCGGCCTCTACGTGATTGCGCTCGACACGCCGACCGATCCGCCGGACGTCGTCGACATCACCTTCGCGACCGACAACTGCCTCGCGGGCGAGGCCATCGGCCAGTGGGCCGCCGGCAAGCTCAACGGCGAGAAGGCTGTCATCGCCGAGCTCGTGATCTTCAACGATCGCGTCGTCTCGGTCGACTACTGCCGCGCGAACGGCTTCCTCAAGGGCATGGGCATCGAGGTGCCGACGCTCGAGGACATGACGTCCCCGGCTCCCACCGGCTCGTACACCACGGGCGCGGGCGGCGAGTACGAGATCGTCTGCCTCGAGGCCACCGGCGCCAACGAGGCCGGCGGCAAGACGGGCATGGAGACCTGCCTCTCCAAGAACCCCGACATCAACGTCGTCTACACGATCAACGAGCCGACCGCCTTCGGTGCTGCTGAGGCCCTCAAGGCCGCCGGCAAGACCATCGGCCAGGACGTCTTCGTTGTCTCGGTCGACGGCGGTCTCGCTGGTGTCGAGGCTGTCAAGGCCGGCACCATCCAGGCCACCTCGCAGCAGTACCCGCTGCGGATGGCATCCCTCGGTGTTGAGGCCATCAAGACCATCGCTGATGGTGGCGCTGCCCCGGAGAACACCTCGGCCAACGGCCAGTTCTTCGACACCGGCGTGACCCTGTGCACGGATGACCCGATGGACACTGTGACCGCTGCTCCGCAGGAGAGCGCGCAGTACTGCATCGACAACGCATGGGGATGATCCTCACCGCGTAACCGGTAAGTAGCGGGGCGGGGCGGCAATCTTCACGATTGCCGCCCCGTCTCCTTCCCAAAGGCAATAACGTCAGCATCATCACCTACCCCGGGAGGCCACTCCAGTGAGCAGTCCAGGTTCCGGTACCGCCGAGCTCGTCGAATTCGAGCAGAACAGGACCCCCCTGCAGCGTCTTCAGGGGGTCCTGCACAAGTACCCCTATCTCAGCCCGCTGATCGTCCTCGTCGTAGCCATCGTCGTCTTCTACCTGCTCAACGACCGCTTCCTGCTCCCGCAGAACATCTCGTTCATCACGCAGCAGACCGTCGTCGTGGGCACGCTCGCCATCGCCCAGACCATCATCATCCTGACGGCCGGCATCGACCTGAGCATCGGCGCAGCGACGACGCTGGCCCAGATGACGATGGCCAATCTGGCGGTCTTCGTGACCGCGTCCAACGTGCTGCCCATCGCCGGGCAGAACCCGTACGTCGCGATCATCCTCGGCATCGGTGTCGGTGTCCTCACCGGCGTCATCAACGGCTTCCTCATCGTGCGACTGAACCTGCCGCCCTTCATCGTCACTCTGGGCACCCTGTCGGTCTTCACCGCGCTGACACTCATCCTGTTCAAGGCACGGACCATCCAGGCACCGGAGATGCCCGAGGTCATGAAGTGGCTGGGCAACACCATCAAGATCGGCGACTTCAGCCTGCTCTACGGCGTCATCCTGATGCTGATTCTCTACGTGATCTTCGGCTACATCATGAAGAACACGGCATGGGGCACGCACGTCTATGCCGTGGGCGACGACCCGGTCGCCGCCGAGCTCTCCGGCATCTCGACCAAGAGGGTCATCTTCAGCGTCTACGTTGTCGCCGGGCTCATCGTCGGCATCGCCGGCTGGCTGACCATCGGGCGTGTCGGCTCCGCGAGCCCCAACCCCGATCCGCTCCTCAATCTCGACACCATCACCGCGGTCGTCATCGGCGGCACGTCACTGTTCGGCGGTCGCGGAACGCTGCTGGGCACGCTCATCGGCGCCTTCATCATCACCGTGGTCCAGAACGGCCTGTCCCTGGCCGGTCTCGACCAGGCCTACCGCGTCCTCGCCATCGGCCTGCTCGTGATCGCCGCCGTCGCCATCGACCAGTGGATCAGAAAGGTGAAAGCATGACGACCGCCACCAGCACCGTCACACCCGTGATGCAGGGCCGCAACCTCGTCAAGACCTTCGGACGCGTCGTCGGACTCGACGGAGCCGATCTCGATCTCTTCCCCGGCGAGGTGCTCGCTGTCGTGGGCGACAACGGCGCGGGCAAGAGCACGCTCATCAAGTGCTTCTCGGGCGCGCACGTCCCCGACAGCGGGGAGATGACGCTCAACGGGAACAAGATCACCTTCCGCAGCACACACGAGGCGCGAGGTGCAGGGGTCGAGACGGTGTTCCAGACCCTCGCCGTGTCGCCGGCGCTGGACATCGCCAGCAACCTCTACCTCGGCCGCGAGGTGCGCAAGGGCGGCTTCATGGGCACCGTGTTCCGCACCCTCGACAAGAAGAGGATGCGACAGGAGTCTGCCCAGCACCTGAAGGATCTGGGCATCAGCACCCTGCAGAACATCACTCAGGCCGTCGAGACCCTCTCCGGTGGACAGCGGCAGGCAGTTGCCGTGGCGCGATGCGCTGCCTTCGGCAGTCAG
>Ga0129336_10000784_pt1 | contig 18784 bp, 12 predicted proteins | sample CPB6_02_DNA_FD_96878 | JGI IMG/M metagenome (GOLD analysis project Ga0129336, IMG submission 96878) | Freshwater to marine salinity gradient microbial communities from Chesapeake Bay, USA - CPBay_Sum_0.6_0.2_DNA | ecosystem: Environmental > Aquatic > Marine > Coastal | place: USA: Chesapeake... | reverse complement strand
TTTGATCACTTCTTCGTATAACTCGCGACTGGTAACATTTGAAATTTTTCCAACAATGTATTCGTCTTTCAACAAACCATCATAACGCTTCCTGATCTCTTCCTCCAGCCAAAATTTTTCGTGGGTAACCGGATGCTCAATTTGGTATTTTAGATTCACGGCGCCGGAACGTTCCAAAAACAAAATCTGACGCTCATAATATCCCTGCAAAGAGGGAACGATGACGGACTTTCTTTTGTATATCGGATCCTTCTCCCGCATGGGATCAAATCCGAACAACTGCTGCCAGTTGGAAGTAAAATAATTCTTCTCTTTTTTTTGCTTGTACGCAATGTAATAAACAGTGTCCCCCTGCTCCAGAAAATTATTGACCCTGTTGTTGGTCTCTTTTAATTGTTGATAAAGCGTTTCATATTCATCCTCTACCACATTGGATGTATGCTCCAGAAATTTGATGTGCTTCTCATACTCATCCAGCTGTGAACCCAATTTGTCCAAAACAGCTTTCACCTCTGCCGATAAGTTCTCTGCAGGCTGTTCCTTGCTCTGTAATAATTTACTGATCAGTGGATGAAACACGTATATCCTCCTTTAATGCGGTGACGACGACTGTTTGATTATGCAAATCACATGTTTTTTCGGGTTTTTCCCAAGAAGAAAATTCACCATAGGTATAAAACCCCGCGATCACTGTTTCTTTACTGACTGATTTGGTGAGCGCTTCTATCTCCTCACCCCTCCGCTGCCCGAGAATAAGTTTTCTTCCGACACAATTCATCACCAACAACAAATCGGGTGCATCAATACAGTTTGTTACCAGCTTGCTGGCATTTTCTGCCTTTTGAATCAACTGATCCAGATTGGAACGCATGAAACGGATGGCAACACCCTCCGGCATGTTTCCGGCAAATACCATGGATCCGTCCTTCTCATTGATGGATAAAATTGTTCTTACCAGTGGTTCGTCGTTGTCATTCAAAATGGCAACAGGGAACAACAATGCAGAACTGGGCAGCTCTGCAGCATACTCTCCCAAATAACGCTTGTACAATTCCAGAGCATTGGTGCCATCAATATCATAGAGTATGTTTTTATCGGAGCGGGTCACTTTGCGCTCCGGACCAAAATAGTTGAATCCTCTTTGCACATCAATGAATACGCGCAATGCATCTCCATAAAACCCAATCAATGCAACATTTCCGTTTGTGATATCATCATCAACCCCCACCAAGGTGCTGGAAAATAAATTCCCATCACCGGCCATCCCGCCACTCATGGGAATGGTTTCACCCAACTGTGACTTGATGCCATTCAGCAAATCGGATCCATTCACAACATGACCATCTGATATAATCATGACATAAGATAAATCTTCTGCTGCCAATTGCTTTGCAAGTACAATACCCAAATCATGAGAATCCTTTGCCCCGGATATATTTTGATACACCACTTTAAAAGGAGTATACTCCATTTTAAGCGCTATGACCAATGCGGAATTCTCAATGGACTCATTCCCCGTTATCTCACCAGCCGTAGAAGATGATACAATTTTCGCTGCAGGAAAATGCCCCCTCAATTTTTTATGCACCGATGCATCCGTCAAAAGAGATTTCTCTGCGAACACCAACAGAAGCTGATAATCCTTACCTGGAGCCTTCAAACGATCAAAACCTTCCCATTCATTGTTTCTAAAAATAACTTGATCTGTAATCATGATGTGATGTTTTAAGAGGAGTTGGCTTCACATCTGGAGATTGGAATGATCAAGGTAACACAATAAACACAAATAAAAAAGGCCACGATGTGTTCGTGGCCTTTCGTATGTTTCAGATATACTGATTAGTTATTGAAGATGTAACGGATACCAAACTGAATTTGGTATACATCACCCAAGTCCTTCGACTTCAGGAACGCATCTTTCAACAGGATGGTTGATCCATCAGGAGCAACTTGTGTTGCCAATTGGAAAATTGGTTGTCCGTTGGCAGTACGACCTGTGTACGCAAGCGGCTGTGTAGTAGTGGATACATTACCAACACCCCATTTGTTGTTGAGAAGGTTGCTCGCATTGATGATATCCAATCTCAAACGGATGGTATTCATCTTGCCAGACTTACCGGTTGTTACGAAGAAATCCTGCTCTGCACTGAAATCAAAACGTGTCAACCATGGGAACTCTCCGCCGTTGCGCTCAGCATACTGACCTCTGATGGTGCTGAGGTAAGGATGGTTTTTGATATAGGTTTCGAATGCAGCTGCCTGCTCATCTGCTGTAAATGTTTTTCCAGATACAGTTCTTGTTGAGAAAAGCGTAGTCATGTTGGATGTTGGTACAAAGATCAAATCATTGAACTGACCATCACCATTCATGTCTGTACTGTGCTGGTAAGAAACTTTAAATCCACTCGCAGAAACTCCACCCAGTGAAAGAGTGGTTCCTCCACCGAATTTCTTCCCGTAGTTGATTTTGTAGCTGATGAACCCAACAACACGGTGACGCAAATCATTGTCAGAGAATCCAGCCCTTAAGAAATTCTGGCTATAAATGGTTGGAGTATTTGCATTTACAGTACTGCCCACTGATGAAAGATCATATGCTCTTCCATAAGTATACCCCATCATTCCACCCCAGTTTCTCGTGATTGGTTTTTCCAACTTCGAAGTGAAGGTGAATGAATGTCCAACATTGTTATTGGTCAATACCAGCGCCTGGCCAATACCGGGATTATGGAAACGTGCATTGGTTGCAGCAGTGCTTGTCAATCCAAGTGCAGGATAGATATCTCTTCTATCACCACCTGCGTTGAAAGTTCCAGACGGACCTTTCAAGTTCGCGTCGATATAGTGCAATGCATATAGGTTTTTATTGTAGATCAACTCAAGTGTACCAATTACACCCCCAAACAATTTCTGATCAACCGCAATATTGGTTTTCCAGTTCATGGGGAATTTCAAATCCTGTTCGCCATAGTTCAAATTGTACCCACGCAATGCTGATACATTTGTAGAAGACGGTGTATAGCGACTGGGGCTCAAAGTGAAAGGATATGCAGATGCTGATGCACCTGTCAGGTTGATCAATCCGATGTTCACACCATTGTTACCCAATTGATTGCTCAGCAAAACATAAGGCATTCTTGAAAGGAAGAGACCTGTTCCACCACGGATCTGCGTCTTCTTGTTTCCATTTACATCCCAGTTGAAACCGAAACGTGGAGAAACATAGAGCCTTGATCCAGGCATGCTTCCCATGTCCATTTGCAATGGATTGCCATCTGGCTTGAAGAATGTCAAACTGCTCACGTATGCATTGGAATAATCAGAAGCAGTATTAGGAATCGCAAGATAATCGAAACGGATGCCGTAGTTCATACGGAAGTTCTTGCTTGCTCTGTATTCGTCCTGAACATATGCACTGAGTATATTATTTTTAAATGTCTGCCAAGGCTTCTGTCCATCAGGCAACAAGGTATAACGGTAGTTGAAACGGTTGATGGCAACTGGTGATGTTACGAGATTATTGTTTGCCAAGTATGCTTCAGCTGCAGTTTTGAAATCTGCAATACTGTTGAATACCCATACACCGTTGGATGCATAGAAGAAGAGGTTGTTCGACTTGAATGCTTCAAATGCTGCACCGATGGTAATATTGTGCTTGCCCTTGATCAATGTGGTGTTGTTGGTGATATTGAAAGTCTGGTAGTTCAACTTGTTATCCGGTGTAAACGGATCGAATCCAATCGTTGTATATGTTTGGTTGTCTCTCAAGATATCAACGGTCGGGAACATTGCTGTTCTATATTTTCTGTCTTCGATCTGCTTGTTGAATGTTACAAGGAATTGATTGGAAACATTCTTTTTCAAATTTGAATTCAATTCTGCCACGATAGAACGTGTATTGTCCAAAATGATATAACCGGTATTTTGTCCGGAGATGGCGTTCGCAATGTTCTGTCTGTTACCATTGCCTGCAGTATTACCGGAGTTGGAGTTGCTGATGATCGCATCACTCTGAGAATCGTGGTGAGAATAACGAACAGTCAATTTATGTTTGTCATTGATATTATAATCAATACGCGCCAATACTTTATTAGAAGTTGAAATGTTGTTGTAGTTGTCAATCGCACCCATATCCCAATTGAACTTGCTCAACATGAAAGCTTTCAGGTCCAACAAATCAGCTTCGGTTGTTCTTGAAATATTTCCCGTTGCACCAGTTTTATTCGCAACCCAATCCAATGCAGGTCTCTCACCTTTTACAAATTCACCGTTCACAAAGAAGAACAATTTGTTCTTGATGATCGGCCCACCGATTCTGAAACCATTGGTTGCTGAACTGAATGGAACTTTTGGAACGTTGTCGGTTGCACTGTTTGCTTTGCTACCTGCCAAATCCCTGTTGCTCCAAAAACGATAAGCAGATCCGGTGATTTCATTCGTACCGGAACGCGTAACAGCATTCAGGTTCGCACCTACGAAACCTGATTGCTTGATATCATATGGGGTGATGTTTACCTGAACTTCTTCCAAGGCATCCAAAGAAATTGCAGTAGAACCTGTACGTCCACCTGCCTGTGCCTGGCTACCCAAACCAAATCCATTGTTGAATACAGAACCGTCAATGGTGAAGTTATTAAAGCGTGAATCTTGCGCAGCGAATGAACGACCATTGCCATATGCATTGTATTTCACGATATCATTTACTGTACGGCCAATGGTTGGTGTTGCATTGATCACCTGTCTTCCCAATGTAATGGAAGCACCATTTGCTTTGGAGTTGATGATGGGATTCTGCACACCCTTGATCACAACACTCTGCAATTGCACAGCGTCGCTCTTCATGACTACTTCAACGTTTGCAGCATTACCAAGAGAAGCATATACATCCTGCTCTTCGTATTTTTTAAAACCTGCATATGTAACGGTTACCAAATAAGGTCCGCCTACACGTACATTGAGGATGGTGTACAAACCGCCTTTGCCAGTTACAGTTGAATACCTTGTACCAGATGGCTGGTGCACTGCAACTACTGTCGCTCCATCAAGGGCTTTGTTGTCATCTCCCCTTACGCTACCTGTGATGCTTGAACTTGTTACCTGTCCATAGGTAAGCGTTGCAACCACTGTAAAAAATGCTAACAGTGATAAAATTTTAGCTCTCATATTATTGTAATTTGATTTTCGGTGCAAAATTAACATATCATATCGGAAGGTTGTTGAGTTTTTCATGAACTTATTATGAACAGTTGGGATATTTTCTCGGGTTCTAAGTTGTAAGTTGTTGGTTATAGGTTGCTTACAATCGATTAAATCACTAACTTAACACAACAACTTACAACCTACAACTTAAAACTTAAAACTCATAACCCATTAATTATGAACACTTTCGACGCAATTGTAGTCGGCTCGGGGATCTCGGGAGGCTGGGCAGCCAAAGAACTGACCGAAAAAGGTCTCCATACATTGCTATTAGAAAGAGGCCGAAATGTAGAACATATTAAAGATTATACTAATACTGAAAAAGACCCCTGGGAACTGCCCCACCGGGGACAAAATGCCAATTCTGACAGGGAAAATTCACCTATCCAAAGCAAATGCTATGCCTACAACGAGGTTTCCGGCAAGTTCTTCGTGAATGACCTTGAAAATCCCTACAACCAGGTCAAACCATTTGACTGGATTCGGGGATACCATGTAGGCGGAAGATCCATCATGTGGGGAAGACAGTGCTACCGCTGGAGCGACCTCGATTTTGAAGCCAATGCAAAAGATGGTTACGGAACAGATTGGCCGATCCGCTACAAAGACATCGCAACATGGTACAGCTACGTTGAAAAATTTGTAGGCATCAGCGGATCAAAAGAAAATCTTCCGCAATTGCCCGATGGAGAATTTCTTCCACCCATGCAACTCAATTGCGTGGAACAAATGGTGGCGGAAAATTTAAAAAATAAAATGAACAGAGCAGTGATCATCGGAAGATCTGCGAATCATACTGCGAAAGTTGGCAACCGCGGACCCTGCCAGTTCAGAAACAAATGCCATGAAGGATGCCCATTCAGCGGATACTTCAGCTCCAACTCCGCAACCATTCCAGCTGCTGCTGCAACGGGCTTTCTCACACTTCGTCCCAACTCGATTGTAATGGAAGTGATCTACGACAAAGATTCCAAACGCGCCAAAGGTGTACGCATCCTCGACAGCGAAACAATGAAAACAGAAGAATACTTTGCAAAAATTATTTTTATGAATGCGTCTACGCTGGGTACCACACAAATATTGTTGAATTCTATTTCAGATGCATTTCCGAATGGATTGGGAAATTCATCTGAACAGGTGGGGCATAATTTGATGGACCATCATTATGGTGTTGGTGCATACGGTGATTTTGATGGATACCAAGACAAGTATACCTATGGAAGAAGACCGAACGGAATTTACGTGCCACGCTTTAGAAACCTTGATGGTGGCTCATCTGCGGGATACCTGCGCGGATTCGGATACCAGGGCGGTGCATCCAGAAACAGACAATGGTCTGATCAAATAGGTATTGCATTGAAAGAATCTGTCACTGAACCGGGCAACTGGTCGATGGGATGGGGCTCATGGGGGGAACATCTTCCATACTATGAAAACAAAGCAACACTCAATAAAGATAAAAAAGACAAATACGGACTCCCCACACTGGACATCGATTGCGAGTTCAAAGAAAATGAACTCAAGATGCGCAAAGACATGATGAACAGCGGCGCAGAAATGCTCGAAGCAGCAGGCATCAAAAATGTAAAGACCTACGACAACATGCCCGCACCTGGATTCTGCATCCATGAAATGGGAACAGCAAGAATGGGCAACGATCCGAAAACATCGGTGCTCAACAAGTGGAACCAAATGCACGACGTGAAAAATGTTTTCATCACCGACGGATCCTGCATGTCATCCTCTGCTTGCCAAAATCCATCCATTACCTACATGGCCCTCACCGCCCGCGCAGTGGATTATGCGGTAGGGGAGATGAAGAAACAGAATATCTAGTTGTAGTGGTTGTAATGGTTATAGGTTGTAGGTTATAAGTTGTAAGTAATACAGTTGTCGTTGTTGTCATTGTTATCGGGTTATCTGTTTTTTTCAGGTATAACTTTAAACCCTACAACCTTGACAACCACGACAACAACGACAACAAGGAAAACAACGACAACCACGACAACAACGACAACAAGGAAAACAACGACAACCACGACAACAATTACAACCACTACAACAATTACAACTTCTACAACTCCTTGCAACCCGCTCGAACATACCAACTCTCCTTCCTCAGCTGCTTAGGCATTGTCATCGGCAGTATCATTGGCAGCGGCATCTTCATGGTGCCATCTCTCATGATCAAAACACTGCCATCACCCATGATGCTGTTTGCGGTATGGATTGTTTCTGCCATTGTTTCAATTATTGGGGGATTGGTTGTAATGGGCATGGGGACTGCATTTCCACAGGCACGCGATCTGCTCGATTATTACAATATGATATTCCCGAAATGGGTTGGATATTTTTTCAACATCGGATCCAATTGGGTCATCAATCCATTTGGAACAGTGGTGGTTGGATTTGTATTCGCGGAATACATGGGCTATTTTTTCCCGCTTGATGCCATAGGAATAAAAATGGTCACCATCTGTTTGCTGTTGATGCTCACCATCATCAACACCTTCAACATGGAAATCGCTGACCGGTTCCAAATATTATTTACGGGAACAAAAGTTGTCTCCATCATCCTGCTGGTGCTCTTTCTACTGATCCCGGGGAAAGGGAACATCGAACATTTTTCGATGAGTGAAATCAGCAACTGGAATACAATAAAAATACTCGGTGCATTCTTTGCCGCATCAACAGGTGCACTGAATGCATTTGACGGATGGTACCTGGTCAGTCACCTCACTCCTGAAGTAAAAGGCGGAGTGAAAACTGTTGGAAAAGCAATTGTCGCAGGACTCCTTATCTGCATGGCACTTTATTTGCTTACTACTTTCGCTTATCAATTCGTACTGACGCCCAATGAAATTGCGAATTCCAAAATGGTGGCTGTGACAGCACTCGAAAAAGTAATGGGTGGATGGGCACCGGCACTTGTCACCATTTTAATTCTTATATCCACCTCCAGCAGCGTCAATGCATTTTTAATTTCATCATCAAGACTGATGCAAAGCACGGCAGAGCAAAAAATGCTTCCTGCTTTTCTGTCCGCCAAAAACAAAAAACAAATTCCCGTTGCTGCATTCTGGATCATCTTCTGCTTTCAAACCATCTTGGTCATAACAGGCACCTATGAACTGTTGCTCGATTTCACACTCTTTGTAGTATGGTTGTTTGTTACAATTTTAACCGGCGGATTCCTCCACCATTTCATCCGCCAAAGGCTTGTCCTGCCTGGATTTAAGAGGACCCCCATGATCGCAGCCTGCATCATTCTTCTGACCTTCGGGGTATTATATTTATTGAACTTTTTCATAACTTTCTAACAGATAACGGTTAACAGTTGACGGTTAACTGTTAACTGACAACAAAACTCAACGCTATGAAAAGAACAGTGAACTTCCTGCTTGCAACTGTTGTATTGCTTCCTGTTGCTGCTTACTTTCTCGGTACACCTCCAAACGAAAACCAAATCAATATCCTGATCGAATGCGCTTACATAGTTTTAGCGGTGATTGCCTATACATTCATCGTCGGACAAGTGACAGGAAACAACTCACAGGTTGATAAATTATGGAGCATCGTTCCTATTGTATACACTTGGTACATGACCTATAAAGGCGGATGGAATGAAAGAATGGTGCTCATGTCAGCACTGGCTACCATCTGGGGCGTTCGACTTACCTACAACTTCGCAAGAAGAGGAGCATACAAATGGAAATTTTGGGAAGGCGAAGAAGACTACCGATGGGAAATTCTGCGCAAGAGACCCGGATTCAAAAATCCCATTGTATGGATGCTCTTCAATCTCTTCTTCATCTGCTTCTATCAAAATACACTGATCTTCCTCTTCACCCTGCCTGTCCTCACAGCCCTCACACCAACAGCCATGCCATTGAATGGTATTGACTATCTCATGGCTGGATGTATTGTATGGCTCGTCTACATTGAATACAGGGCCGATCAGCAACAGTATGATTTTCAAACAGAGAAATACAGAAGAATCAATGCTGGAGAGGATTTGGGACCATATGCTGCCGGATTTGTATCGACAGGATTATGGGCAAAAGTTCGTCATCCCAACTATGCAGCAGAACAATCCATATGGATTGTATTCTATCTCTTGGGCGCCCATGCAACAGGAGAATGGATCAATTGGAGCATTGCAGGCGCTGTGCTGCTTGTTATACTTTTCAAAGGAAGCTCTGATTTCTCGGAAGAAATTTCATCCAACAAATACCCCCAATACAAAGAATACCAACAAAACGTGGGACGATTCATCCCTAAATGGTAAGATCAAATAATTATGATCTAAATATTTCATAATTATAAATATGTATATAATTTTATGAATGCCCATTCATTCTACCAATGCACGCGCTGTGCCCCAGCCTGTGATAAATGTTAGTGTACCAAAGAGAAAAGGACTCACCACTTACCCCTTACCCCTTCACCCTTCCCCCTCAAACATCCCCTTTGACAAAATTGAAATCTATGTCCTCGCCCCCTATCTGGAGACAGAAGACAACAACATCAATTATTATTACGACTTTACACAAAGCATCGAGGAGTACACAAAAATTTTTAATGAGCTGAAAGCAACATGGAAATGGCAACCAGTGACGATGAACAATTTTTCATCCATCATTGATTCCATCATCAATAAAAAATCAAACCGCATACCTGTCTTTTTAAATCTCTGCGATGGAGATGAGGTGAACGGCACACCGGGCATTTCTGTTTTGAAAAAATTGGAAGCATCCAATCTGATCTATACCGGTGCCGAAGCATATTTTTACGACATCACCACTTCCAAAGTGCCGATGAAAAAGGCATTCGACAAATACAAAGTGCCAACTGCAAAATGGATGATGATTCAATCGGCCAAAGATCCTGTAGATGATATGTTTGAAACAGTGGGTAGAACTGTTATTCTCAAACCTTCGGTTTCCGGCGGCAGCATGGGAGTGGGTGTGAAGAATGTGGTAAGCAGCAAGCCTGCCATGAAAAAGCAGTTGAAAAAAATGTTCGATGGATACCGTGGCTGGGATCTTTCCATTGATGGCATCATCGCGGAAGAGTTCATCAAAGGAAGAGAGTTCACCACCATGATCACGGGTTCAAGCAAATATCCAACTACATGCAAAGTGTATGAACCGGTAGAAAGGGTATTTCATCCATCACTTCCGGAAAAAGAAAAATTTCTCTCCTTCGATCGCCTGTGGGAAATATACGAAGATGAAACACCCATGCCTTCCAATGAAAATTTTTATGAATACAGGACTGTAGAAAAATCTCTCGCAGACCAAATCAAAAAAATAAGTTTCGACGCTTACAAATCTGTCAAGGGCACCGGATATACAAGAGTAGACATCAGAATGGATGATCTTACGGGAAAATTGTATGTGCTGGAAGTCAATGCCCAGTGCGGTTTGAGCGAAGACGAAGATTATACATCGATCGGTGCAATTTTGAAAGCAAACAATACCAGTTTCAAATCAATGATTATTGAGGTATTGCAAGATGCATTCACCAGAAAAAAAATAAAATGGGATTAAAGGTTTGTGTCTTACAGCCTGATTATTCAACCTCTTCAGTAGATTATCAATATTATGATCCGCCGAGACAATTGTCCCATCTGATGCCTGATGCAGATTTCGAATACGTCTCTCTGAATAAACTTACCACCTACAAACAATTGATGGAGTGTTCGAAAAAAAATTTCGACATCTATGTAAACCTCTGTGAAGGATACCTCGAATGGGAAGTACCTTCGATCGACGTGATCCAAACACTTGACTTATTGAAACTGCCTTATACTGGGCCAACTGCGACTTTGTACGACCCACCTAAAACACTTATGAAATACCTCGCCTACTGCGAGGACGTGAATACTCCACCATACCATGAAATCAAATCGCTCGATGATGCAAAAAATATTGCAGCATCTGCCAACTATCCCCTTTTTGTAAAACCCGCAAAAGCAGGCGATAGTCTTGGCATCGATCAAGGTTCACTTGTGCAGGATGCAGATGCTCTCCTGAAAAAAACTGCTTCCATCATCAATGAGTATCCCGTATTGCTTGCGGAGGAATACATTGACGGAAGAGAATTCACGGTATTGGTTGCTGCAAATACCGACGGCAAAACGTGCAGGTCATTCAAACCGGTGGAATATATTTTTCCGGAAGGATTTGCTTTCAAAACCTATGCACTCAAAACTTCAGAACTGCACCCGGGTGCAAATATTCCATGCAAGGACCCATCACTTGAAAAAGAACTGAGAGATGCAGCTGAAAAAATATTCAGAGGATTCAGCGGCAAGGGATATGCGCGCATGGATTTCAGGGTAGATAAAAACGGGAAAATATATTTTCTGGAAGTCAATTTCACCTGCTCGGTATTTTATGCAGACGGATACGAGGGATCTGCTGATTATATTTTGAAATTCGATGGCATCGGTCAGGCTGGATTTCTGCAACATATCATCGAAGAAGGAGTGGCAAGGTACCAGCGCAAACAAAAGGCTTATGAAATCAGGGGCAACTCGATTGCAGGGTATGGCATCTATGCAAAACGCCTGATCAAAAAAGGGGAGACCCTCTACCGCGGAGAGGAGCGTCCCACGCGCATTGTTTCAAAAGGTTATGTAGACCAGCACTGGGATGAGCACGATAAACTGAAATTCCGCCAATATGCTTATCCGCTGGGCGGTGATACATATGCCATATGGGATGAAGAACCACACGAATGGTCACCTCAAAACCATAGCTGTGCCGCCAACTGTGCAATGGAGGGATTGAACATGATTGCAGCAAGAGATATTCAACAGAACGAAGAGCTCACATTGGATTATGCATATTTTTTGGATAAAACCATGGAGCCATTTGAATGCAACTGCGGAGCGGTAAATTGCAGGAAGATGATAAAGGCAGTTGACAGTTGACGGTTAACAGTTGTAAGTTGTAAGTTATTGGTTGTTTAATACAGTTGTCATTGTTATCAGAGTTGTCGTTGTTGTCATAGTTTTCATGACCAATTTTATATATTTAAGATTAATTAGTTTTTGTTTCAACCCATAACGAATAACTTACAACTAACAACTAATAACTTACAACCAAGACAACAACGACAACCATGACAACCATGACAACCATGACAACCATGACAACCTCCAATATGAAACCTCTCATCTTTGTATTACTCATTCTTCTCAACTCAAGCAGTTTTGCTCAAAAAAGTCTCAAAGCAATGAGCTTGAAAGAAACCAAAAGAATTGAATCCATTCTTGCTGCAGATGATATGCAGGGCAGAAAAGCATTTACTGCCGGAAATGAAAAAGCAGCTGCGTTCATTGCGGATGAGTTTGAAAAAATCGGACTCCAAAAATGGAACAATGGCGAGAGCTATCTGCAGACATTCACCATGGTGAAAAAAATGAATGCCAACAAACGCACCATCTTCACATTCGATCTCACCCAGGAAGGAGAGCAGGTAAAACTTTCCAATGTAGTCGGCATCCTTCCAGGAAAATCAAAACCGAATGAATACGTGATCTTTTCAGGACACTTTGATCATATCGGCATCAGCAGCCGCAACATGCAAAACAACGACAGCATCTTCAACGGCGCCAACGACGATGCAGCAGGCACTACTGCCATGATCATGCTCGCAAAATATTTCAAGAAACTCAACAACAATGAAAGAACACTGGTCTTCGCTGCTTTCAATGCAGAAGAAGTGGGTGGATTTGGAGCAACTTATTTTTCAAAACAATTTGATCCTGCTCAAGTAATCGCCATGTTCAACATTGAAATGATTGGAACAGAAAGCAAGTGGGGTAAAAATTCTGCCTATATCACCGGATTTGATAAAACCAATATGGGAGAAATTCTTCAAAAAAATCTCGAGGGGACTTCCTTTGTATTTCACGCCGATCCATATCCTGATCAGCAACTCTTTTACCGCTCAGACAATGCAACCCTTGCGATGCTGGGCGTTCCTGCACATACCATCTCTACTTCGAAAATGGACAGTGAACCCAATTATCACAAAGCAAGCGACGAAATCGGTACCATCGATCTGAAAAACATGAAAGAAATCATCAAAGCAATCGCTTTAAGTTCACGGGGCATCGTAGCTGGCACAGAAACACCCACACGTGTGGATACCTCGTCGTTGAAAAGAAGATAAACATGAGAAAATTATTTGCAATTGTATGTTGTTTGTCACTGCTCTCAGCAGCTGCACAAAAAAAATATACAACTGCCAATGCCCACTCCCACAATGATTATGAACAGGCAAGTCCTTTTTCACTTGCTTATCAGCACCGCTTCGGATCCATCGAAGCGGATATCTGGCTGAAAGATGGAAACATCTTTGTTGCACACGATGCAAAAGACATCCAAGCTTCCAGAAAACTGGCTGCGCTCTATCTGGATCCAATCAAACAAATCCTTCAAGAGCAGAAAAACATCTATCCGCAGCAGCAGAAAATGTTTTTGCTGATCGACATCAAAACAGAAGCGATCTCCACACTGGATGCACTCATTCAACTCTTGCATCAATATCCTTCCATCATCCAACAAAAAAATATCATCATTGCCATCAGCGGCAATCGTCCCAAACCCAATCAGTATGGCGATTACCCGAAGTTTATCTATTTTGACGGAAGACCAACAGAAGCATATGATAAACAATCACTGAAAAAAGTTGCATTGATCAGTGAGGCATTTTATAAATTCTCCTTGTGGAAAGGGGAGGGAGCCATCAAAGAAGAAGAAAAGAAAAAAATGCTTGCTGCAGTCGGTGTTTCTCATCAATTGAAAAAACCATTCCGCTTCTGGGCAACCCCCGATACCAAAGATGCATGGAAAACATTGATGAACATAGAAGCAGACTTCCTCAATACAGACCACATTGAATCATTGTCAATATTTTTACATTCACAAACATCCGATAAATGAAAATTTTCTGCACCGTCTTATTCGCATGTCTATTTATTGCTGCACAAGCACAGGAAAACAAAACAGTTCCTGCCAACAAACAATCAGTGCTCAACTCCATCATAAAACAGGAGAAAGAATTGATCACACTCAGTGATCAGGTTTGGTCATTCGCGGAAATCGCCATGAAAGAATACCAGTCTGCCAAGGTTCTCTCTGCATACGCAGAACAAAAGGGATTCAAGGTCACACGCAATATTGCCGATATCCCAACGGCGTTCATCGCAGAATACGGATCGGGCAAACCGATCATTGGCATATTGGGTGAGTTTGATGCATTACCCGGACTCTCACAAAAAGCCATTCCAAGCAAAGAAGCGCTGAATGCAGGTGCAGCGGGGCACGGATGCGGGCACAATATGTTCGGTGCGGCAAGTTTAGGAGCAGCAGTTGCTGTGAAAGAGTTAATAGCATCCGGAAAATTAAAAGGCACAGTGCGTTTTTATGGAACCCCTGCAGAAGAAGACCTGGCGGGTAAGGTATACATGGCAAGAGCAGGTGTGTTCAATGATTTGGACGTTTGTGTGGATTGGCATCCAGATTATGAGAACAAAGCCAACATGCAAAGTTCACAGGCCATTGTAAGTTATACGGTGAAGTTCAAAGGCAAGAGTGCACATGCCGCTGCAGATCCATGGAATGGGAAAAGCGCATTGGATGCAGCAGAGCTTTTCAATATTGGCATGAACTTCATGCGTGAACATGTGAAACCAAGTGTGAGAATACATTATGTATACAAGCAGGCAGGAAATGTTCCGAATGTAATCCCCGATGAAGCGAGTGTATGGATTTGGATAAGAGATTCAAAAAGAAACGGAGTGGCAGAAGTAGAAGAACGCATGAAAGAAGTGGCCAAGGGTGCAGCGCAAATGACAAGAACGGATGTATCATTTGAAATGGAAAATGGTTTGTATGAATTGCTGGTGAATGAAACAGGAGCAAAAACATTGCATAAGAACATGCAACTCGTTGGACCCATCACCTATAGCGCAGAAGAAAAAGCATTTGCAGATCAAATCATGAAAGCATACGGCGCAGAAGCTCTGGGCATTGACGGAAGCATCAAACCTTTGGAGGAAACCAAAGCTGATCCAAGCGGCGGATCAACAGATGTAGGTGATATCAGCTACATCGTTCCTGAAATTACGTTGAATGCAGCAACTGCTCCTTATAAATCACCTTGGCATTCATGGGTAGTCGTTGCTTCCGGAGGAATGAGCATTGGACACAAAGGAATGTTGTTTGCAGCCAAATCACTCGGCACGACCATGGTTGATTTATTCGAAAACGAAACACTCCGAAAGGAGATTCGCGCAGAATTTGAAAAAAGAAAAGGCAACGAAGTATGGAAGGCCATGTTGCCTGATGGCCCACCCCCTGTCCCAAAAATGAATTAAGCGGCAACGCCCAATGGCGAGAAGTACATCATTATTCCAATGATGACAGCTATCACTATCATGGAAAGTACCACATCTGTTCTGTTCCAACTCGCTCTGCTGCTTGCTTTGTCTTCCGCTACTGTAGTAGAGAAGGTAAGTCCCTTTACTTTTTCTTCCGTTGGAGCCGGTGTCATCAAACTTACCACAACAAATATGATGATGCTGAAGATGAAGAGATAAATACAGAAGTACAAAAAGTTCATCGTGGCAAATTGATACAAGAAACTGCCGGGCGTAAGTTGGTCCTGCATCAATTGCAATGCAAGTTTTGACATGCCTACGATGAATCCGATCACCATCGAACTGTAGGCACCCTGCGCATTCAGTCTCTTGAAAAATACCCCCAGCAAAAACACTGCAGAAATAGGTGGTGCCATGTATGATTGCACACTCTGCAAATAATTATACAATCCGCCACTCACCCTTCCCATCAATGGAATCCATGCCATGCCCATCAATACAATGATGCCTGTTGCAATCCTGCCTACCTTCACCAATTCTTTTTCACTCGCATTGGGATGTGATTTTTTATAGATATCAATGGTATACAATGTAGAGCATGCATTGTATACAGATGCCAAGGAACTCATCAACGCTGCAAGCAATCCGCCTGCCAAGACCCCACGCAATCCAACAGGCATGATGGATTTCACCATGACAGGAAATGCAGCATTGGCATCGTCCAACTGAATTTTTCCCTGTTCATGCAAGGCATATGCAATCAAACCGGGAATCAAAAAGATGAAGAAAGGCATCAGTTTTAAAAATGCAGCAAAGATGGTTCCTCTTCTTGCTTCTTTTTCGTTTTTTGCAGCAAGACACCTTTGAACAATGTGCTGGTCGGTGCACCAATACCAAACACCCACAATGGGGGATGCAAATAAAATCCCCAACCATGGAAATTCAGGATCATCCAACGGTAAAAACATATTCAACTTCTCTTTGGGAATGGCCTGCATCAAACTGTCCCATCCACCCACCTCATTCAATCCGAAAATCATCAATACCAGTGAACCCAACAACAATACAATTGCTTGTATCGCTTCTGTATACATCACCGCATGCAATCCACCCAATACTGTATATACCCCTGTTACAACAACAAGAATGATGGCTCCTGTCCAGAAATCAACTCCTATGAATTGATTGAATACGAGTGCTCCGGCAAAGATGGTAACCGATGCTTTGGCAATGACATAGCTGATCAATTGTATGATGGTGAGCAGTCGGCGCGACTGCGGATTGAATCTTTTCTCTAAAAATTCCGGCATGGTATATACTGAACTGCGGATATAAAACGGAACAAATACCCAGCCGAGAATCAATACAATATAGGAATGCAATTCATAGTGCCCAAGCACTGTTCCAGATTGTGCTGCAGAACCTGCGAGTCCAACGATGTGCTCAGAACCTACATTGGAGGCAAGGATGGATGCGCCAATTACAAACCAGCCAAGATTTCTGTTGGCAAGAAAATAATCGGATGTGGTTTCCTTGCTTTTGCGGATGCTCCAAATAGACACTACTGCAATCACAACGAGATAAGCAATCACGAAGAGCCAATCAATCGGACCGAGAAAATTCATATGCAGCAATTTGATATCAATATAACCAAATTAGCGCAGAACCTATTTGAGGTGTACTCTTTTCTCGCCTGCCTTTACAGCAATCGGCAATACATTTTGTTTGGGTGGAAGGGGACAGGTTGCGAAGGTGGAGAATGCACAGGGTGGATTGATGGACTTGTTGAAATCAACCACGGTGTTTCCATTGGCATCCGGTTTGGGGATGTACAAAAACCTGCCAGACTCATAGGTATCTTCTGCATTGGTATCATCTGCAAACAAAATAAATAAATCATCCCCTCCTTCATCAACAGCATCGAGTTTGTATTTCTTGCCTTCGATTTCAAAAACAATTTTCCCAGGTGAAGGCATCTGATAGGTTTGGCCGAGTACATTGGTGATGCTCACGCTTGCATATAAACTTTGTTCAAGCGTTGCATTGATTTTCCATTTCAGGGATGGTTTGTAGCGTTCAATGTGATGAAATATTTTCAGGTTGGGATGGTCCAAATCGCGAAACCTTACTCCCACCATATTCTCCCGCTTGATGATCGTCCACCGAAAAGTCTGATACGCCAATTGTATTCCCTGATTTTGATTGATATCAAAATGGATCAGCTGATCCACCAACTGTTGCTTATTGTATACCTCATTTCCCGGAGCTGTCTTCCACATCACTTCTTTTTCATTCAGAATAAAGCTGCCCAGATGTGCAGGAAATCGTGGGTCATTGAATACAATTTGGTTATCGGATGCCGCACCAAATTTATTTTCCCCCGGTGTCAGCCAGAAGAGTCCCGCGAGATTCACCCAGCCGTTGGCGCTTCTCAAAGATTCAATGCGCTTTTCATCCCATTGCTTGATTTCATCTCTGAATGCTTTTTCATTCGATTGTGCCAACATACTCTGTGCAAGCATCAGTCCTATGATAACATTCAAAAAATATTTCATATATAAGATTGAAATGCAAATATAATGCATTCTATTAGTATACTTTTTTAGTAGACTTATAAGTTCTATGAGGAAAGAATCCGAAGGTTGTATATTTGGTTGTGCGGAAGAGACTATCATATTTGCTGATGGGCATGATTTGTGCAGCAACAACGCTTGCCCAAGATTCCATTCCCTGGATCAGCCTGAAAAAGATTGCAGAAGAGGGCTACTACCAAAACCATGGATTCACCAAGGGACCCTTCAGCATTGGGCTGATCATTGACCAACAGGTTTCAGATCAGGAAAAACATTTTCTTAAAATCAACAATGCCAATATTAATTATATATACCTGACCGATTATATAAAGGGAGATACCTTGTATAAAACAGGTGACCACTTCCCATTCGCATCTCGCCCGCTTCACTTCTGGGATTTTATATTGCACATACAAAAAACGCAAAAAAACTCTGATTCACTGTTGCTGACTTTAGACAAATCAGGTGAAAGCCTGGTTTATAATTTGAAAGTCTATGATCACAGGGAACTGGATATTGTGAAAAGCTGGGAATTGCTGTTGTATGGGGGAGTATTTGCATTCTCCATGATTTTCACCGTTGGATTCACAGTACTGGGTATCATGAAAAAGGA
>Ga0129336_10000783_pt1 | contig 18787 bp, 25 predicted proteins | sample CPB6_02_DNA_FD_96878 | JGI IMG/M metagenome (GOLD analysis project Ga0129336, IMG submission 96878) | Freshwater to marine salinity gradient microbial communities from Chesapeake Bay, USA - CPBay_Sum_0.6_0.2_DNA | ecosystem: Environmental > Aquatic > Marine > Coastal | place: USA: Chesapeake... | reverse complement strand
TTGATCATTGCCCAGTCCTTGTCGTGGTGAGCAATGAACTCGACGATCTGGCCGTTCCTCGTGTTCTGATACAGCGCCATAACGCAATAAAAAAGGGCGCCTGACCAAGCAGACGCCCTTATTGTAGGGAGAACCCTGTCGATCACCGCAAGGGCGATCAGTTCTCCTTGTTGTAAGGCAGCGGCAGATCCTGCAGTTCGGCCACCACGTCGTCGACGTAGTAGGCCACTTCCACCAGGATCGGGGTGCCACCGGTCTGAGTCGAGCTCAGGGTGGAACCTGCCGCAGTACCGGTGCTGTTGGTCACGTAAACCCGCAGGGTCTCGCTACCAGCCAGGGTCACCGGGGTGACAACGCTCTTGACGTTCGCCACGGGGGCGATCGTGCCACTTGCCACCGCCACAGCCGAAGAGGTCGTGGAGAGGGTCGTCGTGGTCAAGACGTCATCGTTGGCCAGGGCATCAGCCAGCTTCAGGCGGTTGGTATTGGTTCCAACCAGGCCCGTGGTAGCGGTGCCAATGCTGCGATCCTTGCGCATGTCCGGCACGCGAATGCCGAGCATGTACACGTTCGCACCAGAGGGCAGCACCAGGCCGGTGATGTTGGCGCGGGGCTTGTCGTCGCCACGTAGGTCGGGCGACGGGATGATCACGTCAAAGGCGGTACCGCCAGTGGAATCCACCAGGGCATAGCCAGTGATGTGGTAGTACACCCGGCCGGGCAGGCACACCACGCACTGGTTCTGGTAAGAACTAGGGCGATCGATGTAGTTGCCGGGGTAGATCTTCTTCGCCATGATTCGTTACCTCCTATCAGTAAACGAAGGAGTACGCGACGGTCACGAAGTCCTTGTTCAGGATCTCGAAACCGGCGAAGAGCGACCAGATCATGATGATGAAACGACTAAAATCGTCGTTGTTGTTCAGCAAGATCTGGGCGTTGTTGCCGCCGATGCCCACGCCCACGGCCTGAGGACCGAAGAACAGCATCGGAGCAGCAGTGGTGACGGTCGAGGTGATCGACGCGTCGGTGATGGTCACCTGCAGGCTCTTCTCAGCGAGGTTGGTGCTTTCGAACCACCGCACGCCTTCAAAGAGGAAGCCACTCACTCATGTTATCCTAGGGGCTCTTTATCCCCTAGCTCTCACGGTTTACCATCCCGTGAGGTCAGACTATCTCACCTACTCGTTACAACTCTTTGGTTGTCAATGTGCGAGTAGCAGGGCACTCGTGGGTCCATTACTGAGTTTCCTCTCGGGACCTAGTCGTTGAACCTTCCGGGCTGTGGCCCGGCTTGGCTGCTGATTCCCCGTGCGATGGAGGGGTTCCAGCAATTCACCCTGTTTGCTACGCGACTCGCGCCGCGCAGGCCCAATTTTGCTTAGGCATCACGGGCTGACCAGCAACAAAGCCGGCCTGACCGTAAGCAGGACCCATGCCACGGAAGAAGTTGGCATTGGGTGCCAGTTCCGGCTGCATGGGGTTAACCATGCCGTTGCCGGCGTAACGAGCGATCTCACGGAACGCATCGTTCTGGCGCAGGTGCATCATTGCGGTGGGATCCGCAATGCAACGGTAGTAACCGTCAGCGAATGTCGGAACATTTCGCTTCCGCATGTCTTTGACCACCTCAAGGAGGTCGGTCTTGACATCAAACTTGGCGGATTCGCCGGCAGCGTAAGTCAGGAAGGGGGCAGAGCCAGCCTTTGACTTTTTCAGGGGGTAATAGTAACCACCCTTGGTGCTGTCAGCGGCGCCATTAGCCTCTGCCTTGAACAGTTCGTCAGAGAAAACGCGATCGCGCCACCGACGATAATCGTCCAGCAGAGTTAGACTTCCAATCGATTGATGGAAGACATTCAAATTACCGGAGTCCAGCAGAAGTCGCTGGGCGGTAAGCAGAGTCTCGCGAGCAACCTTGAAGGTGCTCGGAGCTGCAGTATCGGAAGGATCGGCGGGTCCGGTATATTCCTTAAGGGAAACAAGGACCTTGTCCTTAACAATACTGCGCGAAGATGCAGTGCCGAGGGTCTGATCAGCAGTCCGCTCACGGCTATCTTTGGTGCCAGGGGCACCCCAGAAGCGATACAGTTGTTACCCCTGGAGCTCTTTATCTCCAGGTTCTTACGGTTTGCCATTCCGTAAGGTCAGACTATCTCATCATTTCGGCCTATTAGGCCGGAATGCCCCGCTCTCGTGCCGCCTTATCGCCTTCATCCACAAGTGGGATGTTCAGGCTCGCCTCGTATTCCCGCTTACTCTTCGTGTTGTAATGCGAGAACATTAGGGTGACTTTGTATTCCATGGAGGAGTGGACATAGGGTCGTATTCTCGCTAGAAACCCGGGCATCAATGAGCTCGGTATTCTCAGTCGAAACGAACCCCTGTCCTCGTAGGGTCTTGCTTCAACATTGGTCAACGAATAAATCCAGTCCCGCACAAGGAGGGCTTCCTCCAAAGGGCGGTATAGATTCAGGATCCCTTTGTTAACAGCAGAAGTGGTCTTCCCTACGTTTCCGTCATCCATCCAGAACAAGGCTAGAGCCTCTAGCCCTAGGAGGTCTAAGACCTCCTTCGAGAACCTTTTCTCTCCGTTTCTATAAAAAAGAGAGTAGAGGCCCTTGAGCGCTGGATTGACCACCATCGCCTGGCATGTCATTGCGCTTGTTTTTGTGCGCTTGTCAAACACTGGCCTGGCGGGGCCAACAGATCCATTAGTCCCCAGCTCCTCGTTAATCCGGTTAACCTTGTAAACCAGATATTCACGCTGCCTGGCCGAATGAGTAAAACTCAGGTAGACGGAGTTTGGACGCTCCTTAGGGATGCCCAGACACCCGTCGCCGGCTACGGACGCAAGCGTAAAGAGGGGGAGATCAGTCACAGCGGTAGTCGTTGAACCTTCCGCTCATTTCGGAGCGGCTTGGCTGCTGATTGCCCAGTGTACGCCCTGGCGGGCGCCGCGGCGGGGTCCCAGCAATTCACGGGGTTTAATGACCGCCATCGCTATCTAACGGTCAAGCTGAACTGTCTGTCCGGGTTGCTTAGAGAAATCGTGAACAACCACGGGCTCGACCGCCATCTCAACGATGTACGAGGGATGGGGTCGATACAGCTCGGCACCTAGCAGCTTCGGAAAATCGTTCAATCACTCCACAATTTCTTATGGGATCGGACTATCTCTTCACCCAGATTCCTGGGTGCCGGGCGCTAATCGTGTATTACGCAGCAAGTTCGTGCTGCACCACGTAGTCTCTGCACGTTCCAGTCGCGCTCGACTGGCTTCGCTCAGGATTACCCTCGCCTTGACGTTAGGGCTTCCCTGAATTCACCCGGTTCTCACTGGCCGGTTACCCGACCAGGTGACAACTCTATTGCTTATGCGGTAATCTTCGGCTAGTGGACCGATAACATGAAACCAGTTCCAGTGCCAGGTTTTCCCGGAGTCCTGATCGACGAGTCGGCCAGGGTCTATCTCCAGGGAGACGCTGGGGTCACAGAATTAAAGGTCAGCCAATCCAGCACTTACTGCAGGGTGTCACTGCCCTGCGACTGCTCTAAGCGCCGCATGCATGTTCACGTCCTTATGGCCATCACATTCCTGGGGCTAACTCTTGATGAAACGGGCTGCAGCTCAGATAGCTTGCAGGTCGACCATATTGATGGCAATAAGCGGAATAACCGTCTTAAGAACCTAGAGGTTGTGACCAAACAGGAAAATCTGCGCCGAGCGTGGGCTGCAGGCGCGTACGCGCGCAATGGTTACGCCAGCAAAGGCCGGCCCAAGCCATCTTTGCAGCGCTTCAACAGTGAGCAGGTCCAGGACATGCGTCGATTGCGAGAAAGCGGTCTCTCATACAGAGCGATCGCGGCTCGGTTCAAGTGCGACCATAAAGCTGTCTATCGGATCCTTCGCGGAGAGACTTACCGGCAATAAGCCGTTATCAATCCACATGGGATGAAACGCTCCAAATTGTCGAGGTGCGAGAAGGCGCGCGAAACGCCTCCATGGGCTTACTATAGGGTTAGTTTATAGGGAGCAATTTTGGACGCCGCAGATGTCCGCGGCCTGCTGGGTTTACTGCTGGCTGATGGCAGTCTTGTCCGATATCGCAGTCCCAGCGGGGGGTATGTGCAACTGACCCTGACAGCAGGCGCCAAGGAGTCAGCGTTTCTCGAGGAGAAGGTCGCTGAATTTCGCCAGTTCCTGCCGACCGAGGCGCAAATTGTTCCCTATAAGACCACTCCGCGCGCCAATGGTCGCTCGACCCTGGTGCTGCGCTTTCGAGTCTCGACCACCAAGCTGCGGCTGATTTACAACCTGCTCTACCCGGGCGGTGAGCGGCGCATCACTTCGACGGCGCTGGAGATGCTGGGCGCGCGAGCAGCGGCGTGGCTTTGGGCGGAGGGCGCCCGGGTTTGCCGCGATGGCTCCGTCGAGCTCACGCGGGTCGGCGGTGATGAACACGAAGCGACCTTGGTGCAGCAGTGGCTGGCCACGCTGACCGGCGCCCACTCCGAAGTGCTCGCAGAGCGGGTCCGCCCCCGCCTGCGCTTTTCGCATGCTGAGGCCCGCAAAATCCGCATCGCCCTGCTGGATTACGCCCCCCTCAGTCGCCGTTATCTGTTCACCGAAGAATCCTGGGATGTCAGCACCATTCGTAGTGCGCGCACTGAGCTTCAGTTTGGTGAAGGGCTCGCTTCGCCTCAAGGGAGCGCGGAAGCGCCCCTGGCTTGAGATCCGTCGACCGGAAACCGAGCGCGGCGAACTGAGCTGGCAATTGCGCTGCCTGCAGGAGTTACACGATGGCCCTCTGGAGTGGGTCCGGGATCGGGTGCCCTCCGACGGCTTCTATGACATGCACCGCCTACGCATTCATGGCGAGGGGCTGTACCGGGCCTATGAACTGCTCTGTCCGCGAGACGAGCGCCAACTGACTCCTGAACTGCTGGACCTGCTGGGCGATCAGGTTCTGGCGGTGTTGTGGAGCGATGTCGGCAAGTGGAGCCGTCACCGGATCGCCTTCAGTGGCGGGGCAGTCACCGGCGAGGAGTGGTCCCTGTATGACGGATGGCTGCGGGATCGCGGCTTCTCGCCCAAGCTGTGGTGGAACCACGGCACCCCCTGCCGTGTGCGCCTGGGCCCGATGGATTCCGGTCGGTTCAAGGAGAGCGCGGCACCGCACCTGCACTACCTGCAACGGCGACGATTGCTGTCAAGATTTGCACAGGCGGTAAACTAGAGATTGCCCCGAAGAAGAACGGCGTCAGGGGCAGCTGCACACCAGGAGCCCGGATTTTTGCCGTTTCCCTGGGCTGGAAAGTGATCCGCCATGCGTCTGATCAGCGTGTGGCGGCGCCTGGTCGCGATTCGTCTAGCATTGCTGCATCGTCGCGGGCATTATATGGCTCAACAAGGCGACAATCAGCGCTTGCCTGATACAGACACGGGTACGGACGTGCAACGCGTCACGCATCGGGAATCGCTTGTTTGCGAAGATTCCGCAATGCGCCGCAAGTTTCTTGATTTCTGCGAGGAGCAGCCGTCAGCTCCTGAATGTCTGCTGTACGAGGTCTAATGGCCGTCGCCCAGTCCGATACCTGGAACAGCCTGCGCCAGAGCTACGGCGGCAGCGATTCCACGCTTCCTTCATTCCTGCGTCCGTACTACGTTAAATACAACGCTGTCAGCAAGTCACGCGATCTTGGTAGCGGCGAGATCCTGATTGCGGATCTTTCAGGGGACCTCGGCGCAGAAGGCGGCGCCAACACGCTCTTTTTTAAGGTCACCCTTCCACGCGAACTCGAGCTAAGGGTGATCAAGCGCGGTACCGGTAGCTGGACCGACAAATACATCCGCGTTGGCGTCCTGGATAGCGAGCGGCGCCAGGTGCAGCTCAGCGATGACGGCTACGCATTTCAGAACGATATCCACAACACCGATACTGACGAGTCCCTTGCGCGGATGCCTGGAGGTGTGTACTACATCACCGTCTCCAGTAACCAATGGCAGCGCTTGGAGTACGCCATCTCCGTGTTCGTTGGGCGTTACGCCTTGCTGAGTGGCGCGGCATCCGGAGCTTTCAGCCCTAGCGGACGCTTCCCTCTGGCCAAAATCGCCGGCGCCGCCCGCGGTGACGGCCTGCCCGAGGGAACCCTTCTGAACCCGAACAAAATCAAGCGACTTGCCAACTCGGCGGTCATGGGTACCGCCGTGCCGACGCTGTCACTGGCCATTTTGCGCGGGGCGGCAGTGGGGCGACTCTTCCTTGACGGCCGCTTAAAGATGACGTGGAAAGTGACAGGCGCCGCAGGGGGCTCTGATGCCACCACAGGCACCTTGAGCAGCGAGGCGCCCTATGGCGGCGGCTACGGCTATTGAGCACGGAAATCTGATTTCTAGAATGATGCAATCGTGTCATTCGCTCCCAATCGGGTATGGCGTTTTCTCAGTATCTAGCCGACAAAATTCTGGTCTGGATCAAGGGAACGACCTTCCCCACCGCGCTCTCTAACGTCTACATCAGCCTGCATAATGGCGATCCCGGGACCGCCGGTACCGCCAATAACGTGCAGCTAACCGTCACCGGTAGCGCCAACCGCACGACTGTCGCCACTAGCACCTTGAGCACCGTCGGCTCCGCTACAGGCGGGGGCTTTCAGGTGACCAACAATAACTCGGTGCAAATCACTACCAACGCCTCTGGTGGTGCGACTGTCACTTACTTCGGAGTGTGGGATGCCGTGACTGCCGGCAATTTCCTGGCATCCGGTCAGCTGACCACCGCCGTTGACGTCGTCGCCGGTGACACCGTTCAGTTCAACGCCGGCGCGCTGGCAATCCGCCTGGTCTGATGGCAAAGGTGAAGAAGTCCCCAACTAACGTCATCCACAAAGAGCCCGTGGAGAAGACGACACGCCAGGGCAATGGTCGACGCAGCAAGCCCAGCCACGGTCGCAAAGCGCGTCGCGGCCAAGGCAAGGGCTGATCAGGCCAGATCAACGGTTAGCTGGTACTTCGTTGAGGAGTGTCCCAACCGCTCGACGACCACCCACAGTCGATCACCCGCTGCCAGCGAAAACGGTCCGAGGGCGACAGACGAGCGTCCATTAGCGGGACGCTTGCGACCAAGGCACGTCAGCGCGGCGCTGGGCGTTGCGATGCCTCCAGCTTGCTTGATAACGGCGATGTCACCGACTTCGCGATGGCTCGCCGTAAAACCGCTTTCACTGAAGGGGCTCAGCGTAATTGTGTAGGAGCCGAGACTGGTCCCGGTGCCCGCATTGTTGATCTCATACTTGTCAACAGTGCCGCGAATCCCGCTAAGGGTCGAGAAGTCCGACTTGTTATCACCAGATCGCGGGCCAATCAGCTGAGCGGGGCCAGTGACAACACGCTTGCTGTTGATGCCCTTGCGGTTGATTTTGTCGATGACCGCCATGTCAGCCAGTCCGATCTAGGTGCGATCAATCAAGTCTAACGAGGCTCAATAATCCCAAACCGCTGCAGGAGAAACGCCTGCGCGGGGGCAGAATTTACCTCCGTTGCGCGTATCGATATGGATGAACCCCTTGGGCCTACCGTCGCCATAGCCGCCGCTCCAACGCTGCACCAGCCACTGGTGGAACTTTTGCAGTGATTCGCCAATCGGATAGATGTCCAGCGCCATGCCCTTGACGTGGTAACTGCCCGTGACGCCGCCCACCTGAGAGTTGATCGGCTCGGGCCGGTAGCCACTGGTCACACCCAAAGGGCCCGACCAGGCTTCCCGGATCGCGTCAAACTCCTTGCAGACCGCAAGAATCGCCTTCTCCTCGGCGCTGCCGGATGCCGGCTTGCGGCGAGCGTCGTACTGCAGCACCTCGCCCACGGTGATGTACTTGCCCACCGGGGCCGCGAAGTCGCTCCAATTGACACTGGCCGGCTTCTGCGGCGCGGGTTTAGCTTGCTCCTCGAGCCAGTGCGGCATGAAGGCCGCCCAGCGCTCGCCGTCGCCATTGAGCGTGAACCAGACGTGACTGTCAGCGGGGATCTCCTCGACCCGGCTGACCGCCAGCACGGCATCTTTGCTGACCTGATAGCGGCCTGCCTCCGACAGGTAGCGGCCATCGATCGGTGCTTTTTTGAGCAGAGTGTCTCGCTGGGCGATGAATTTCATGATTCCGTTGTCCTCCTGATTCCAAAGTTCCGCTTCCTGGCGGCGGCGCTCCACTAGCCCCGGCAGCGTGCGACCGCCCGCCTTGACGTACAGCGCGAGGGCCTGGGCCATCTGCTGATAGACCTCAGGCCGTTTGGCACCATCCCGCAGCACGCCCGTGATTGTTTCAAATCCCAGTGCGCCATAAAACTTGGCGCCCAGATTCCAAGCAAAACTCAGTAGTACCGCCTGGCGCTTGGCTCCGAACGCGCCCCAGCCCGGGATCGTCTCCAGCGCCGGGATGTACTGCTTATTCAGCAGGTCCTCAAGCATCGTGCGGCAAACTCGCGCGTCGCAGATATCGCCCATCCGCACCGGATCGCCACTGGGGTATCGCGTGACACCGGCGCAGATCGTTGGTACGCCGATGGGGTCGAGATAGGCCTCCTCCTCGACTCCCTCAAAGCGCTCAATCAAGGACGCTGCTACCGCCAGCGTCTGTGGGTGTGTCGCCATAAATCCCCGCAAAGCGGCGTGTGGACCGAGCCATGGGTTCGCGGCCTTCCATCATTTCCACAGCAACATGCTGAGCCGCTGTGTCGCTGTAACCCTTAGACCGCAGTAGCTCGTAGAGCTCAAAAAAGGTGTCCGTCTGCGTTTCGACGGCGTCGCCATCAACTACGACCTCAGCCGCGAGGTGTTGCGCGGCGCCGCGAGGAATGCCCTGGCTGGTGAACTGCCGAGCCAGGACATCGTAAACCTCGGGGCTACCGGCTAAACGCATTCACGTTTTCCGCAGTAGCCCCAATCTAACGAGATTCAATCTGACGACTACATGCCAATTGCGGCAGCGATCGCGTCAGCCGATGGTGCACCCATTGCCAACACGCCCTGATAGCCAGGTAGCTGTCCGCCCGATAAAGCGAGCACTGCAACCTTGTGCTTTTCCAGGACTTGCGCGGCCTGCGACTGCTGAGCCCGCATGGCGCCTGCAGCACCGGCGATAGCCTGGTTTTGGGCAGTCGGTGCGAGCGCGCCTGCCTTGGCGGCTTGCTGCTGCATGGCCTGATGGAGCTGCAACTGCGTAGGGCCAGCGACAAGCCCCTGGGATTCAGGATTGAAATAGGCTGGCGTCCCGCCAGGTAAGACGGTTGATCGGTTCATAGGGAGTACCCCCGCACGGCGGGGGCATGAAAACGGCGGGGATCAGCCTTCCGAGACCAGCACCTTGCTGCGCAGCGCCTCGGGAGTGGCCTGCGAGAGGAGCTGCCAGGCAGCGGCGGGGTTGCGATCGCTCAGCTGGGAGAACATCGCCCAGAAGTCATCGCCACCACTGGCGGCCTGTACGTCGGGAGCAGGCATGTCCAGCTGCGGACGCTGATAGGTGGCCGCAGGAGGCACGAAGCGCTGCTCATTGGCGGCCACCTCTGCGGCGAGGCGATCGTTGGCCGTCTCGGTTGGATAAGGACCGTTCGGACCGAAGAAGTCGTTGACGTAGTTCGCCAGCAGTTCCGGCTGCGTCAGCAGCGTGTGATACGCAGCATTGTCCTCAGCGGCGGCATTGATGACCGTATGTGAGTTCTGCAGCTGACCCTGAATGGTCTGCAACTGCGAGGCAATCTCTGCGGTCTGGCGAGCCTGAGCCAGCAGTGCGTCCTCGACGACGCAGGCGTAGCGGTTCAGCAGGGCAGGGGCCTCAGCACCGAAGTGCTGCAGAACCTCAAGACTTTCGCTGCTGACGTTTTGCAGATACTCGTCGCTCGCGACTGCGCTCGACTCGCTGCTGTAGCTCGGGGCCTGTGCCGGCATCGCCGGGGAATAGGCCTGCGTTTGTTGGTACGTTGAGGTCAGCGGCGCCATAACGGACGGAGCCGCCTGGTAGCTCACCGGTGCCGGCTGGTAGGCCGCCGGGGTAGGGGCCACCGGTTGGGTCATCGGTGAGGCGTACCCCTGGGGCTGGGAGGACTGCGTCCCGCTCAAGCTGGCGAGGAGCCCCTGGTACGCCGCCTGCCAGGGGTTGGCCTGGGGCACCGAAACCGGCGCTTCCGGGGTATATGCCGGAGCTGGAGTCGTCGGGTACGAAGCTGGGGCCGCCGGCATCGCCTGCGGTGAGGCCGCGGTCGGCGCGGCCACGCTGGATGGGATCGAGGGCTGCGGGGTCGCCACTGCCGTCGCCATCGTTGTACTGTCCTGCATAGGTCAGCTCTCGCTTAAGGAATTCAAGGGCTCGATAGACGTACGGCGTCAGATCGAGTTTGGGGTCCGCCAACAGGGGTAAATCCGGAGCCTGCGGGTGGGGGATCTGCCGCATGTTCTGGATCAGCGACAGGAAGGTGCCAATGCTTTGTTGCGTGGCTTGCGCCATCCGGAATGGATAGCCACTGAGCATTGCGCTTCTCTCTTCGTCGGTTTTATCCGGGAAGAGATACCTGAGAGCCTCGATGCTGTTCACACCGAGTTCCTGCAGGTTGCGCACGACAATGCTTGAGTTCAGTATATCTTCCGTGGACTCCTCAAAAACCGGACCCTTCCAGCGCCACTCGACGCGACGATCTCCGTCGGGGATCAGGCCAACGACACCCTGCGGCAGTTGGCGGTTCTGCACAGCTTCCCGGATTTTGGCCTCCAGGGCCGATTCAAACTTTCCACGCGCGTCCTGGAATGCTTGAATCGCCTGCTCAAACTGCGCAGGGTCGGGGAACTCCTCACGAATTGGCACGGGAGGCGGCTCCAGCCCAACAGCAGCGGCGAAGGAATCCCGGAAGATCTGCTCCTCGTGAAACACGATCAACGCCAGCAACTTGCATAGGCCGTAGGTCAGTAGACCGCGACACTTGCGCGAGGCGGTCGTGGCCGCGCGGCCGAATAGGGACTTGATCTCGTAGGCCGTGGCGCCGGTGCTCACGCCCAGCTCATCCACGCCGCCAAGGGCGTTGCGCAACTCCTCGCGATACTGACGGGCATAGAGGTTCTGATCGCCGCTGACGGCATCAGGCGTGATGTACGCGACGCGGTCGGTTGCCTCTATGTTGGCGATGATCCGTGGCACCTTCATGCCACCGCCACCGCCGCCCAACGGCATGCTCACCCGCGTCGAGGGACGGTTGGCGGCGTAGAAGCCAGCCTGCGAGCTAATGGTCGGCCGGAATTCTTCGCCGTCGCCCGACTCCACCAAATCCTGCTTGGGGCGACTGGAGACCAGTGTCGGGTTGCCGTAGAAGGTGATATTGGCGCGGATGTTCTTGACCAGGTCGTCGTGGGTGACGATGTGATCCGCCAGCCAGTCAAACTCCCCAGTGGCATCCATGCCGGTGGAGCGCATCGTGTTGAAGGCCTCCACCGCCGGGATGAACCCCAAGCTGTTGCGCAAGGTGCGGGTGCTGTTCGGCGCGTAGTTCAGGCTCTGGATGCCGACCTCAAAGCTGGGCTTCTCGGTGGTGATCGACTCCTTGATCACATCACGCCGCACCTGCAGTTTGACGTAGCGGATCGAGCCGCCGTCGCTTGGCATCGCCCCGACCGAGCCCAGGGTGTCGCGCACCGTGAAGCTGTAGATCAGCTCCACCTCCTCGAGTTCGCCGGCAGGGTCGTAGTAGGCGCGGTAGTTGTCCTTGCTGAACCACATCAGCCGGTAGGTGTCGCGCACCGGCCGGAAATACCACAACCCCTTGCCGTCGATCAGGAAGTCATCAATGATGCCTTCCAGCCTTGCATCGATCTCGTTCTCCTCGATCAGCGCAGCCAGGAAGGACTTGCGGAAACCAAACGTGTCCTGCGACGGGTAAAACTCCAGCCCCTGACGCAGCATGAACATCCGCATCTGCGTCAGATGCGAGTTCACGATCATCGTGTCCGTTCCGCTGCTCCCGTCCCGCTTGCGGGCGGCCTCGAGAATACGGCGAAAACGCTCAGTCTTGGGCTGGCTCATAGGCCTATGTTAGGTCCACTCCACCTGGGCAGCTCCGCGGCGCATCAGCCCCTGAACCACAATATTGAGGCTGTCAGCACAGTCATCATGCGGGCTGTGACCGAAGTTTGTGATTTCACTGATCATGCAGCTGAAATCGCGGTATTTGTTAAAGATGATCTTCCTGGCCTGAAACAACCCCAAGATGCCGCGCAGCCGCGCCAGCTTGTCGCCGCGGAATCCTTTGACCGGCGAGACATTGAGGTTGTAGAGGCCCCACTCGTTAAACAGCACCCGCTTGAGGTCCCCTTCAAAGCTCTTCTGATACGCCACTACCTCCGGCCAGATCGTCACCGGTGAGCTAGTCGGGAAGTACTGCCCCTGCTCGTTGGTCGCCAGCAGGTTCCACTCCAGCAGCAATTCGCACAGGGCTTCGATCTTCTCGATGTTGCCCATCGAGCGCATGCGCCGGTAGTCAATCACATAGCACTTGTCGTCGACCCGGCCCGCCAGGGTAAACACAGTCCAGTCGTTACGCTCGCTCATGCCGGCCGAGAGGTCGATGCCGACGCCGACCGTGTCGTAGACGTCTGGCACCTCGCCGCGCACGAACAGCTCAGGGCTCACCCCCAGCTCGGTCGAGCGCACCGGCTGATTAAGGTACTGGTACGAGAAGGCAATGCGATCGTCCTGCTGCAACTTGAGCAGGTACTTGGTCGACCACATCTCCGGCCAGTAGGACTTCGGCCGGCCGTCATCGTCGTACTTCAGCGCCGACTGGGTGATCACCTTCCAACCCTTCTGCTCGGTAAACGTGGTCGCGAACAGGTCGTCGAAATGGAAGCGCGTACCCAGGGCGATGACGCGACCGCCCTGGAAAATTGTTGGGACGATAACCGTATTCCAATTATTTGTCATTTCCTCGCGAATCTGTGGGTTCGCGATACTCGCCGACGACTTGATCGCGTCGTCCACAACAACCAGGCTAGATCGCTTAGACGTGATCGTACCTTTAAGACCTGCGCACGCGATCGTAAACGCGTCTTCACCTCGGACGTCGATTTCGGCAAAATCCCAGTCGATACTCCATAACTCGTCCGATGTCCTGACCTTTGAAAGCCTGACGCAGGGGAAGATCTCTTGGTACTCCTTGGTAGAGATCAGGTGCTTGATCGCAGCACTCTTGCCCCTGGCTACGTCCTGGTTGTAGGAGACATACAGAATTCGCAGCAGTTTCTTCGCGAGCGCATGTCTGCCAATTAGCCACGCCAGCAACAGCGCTGCGCTTGTCGACTTTGCGGAATTCTTTAGGCTCAGATAAGAGCCACCAATAAAGCGCTCGCTCTCATGCTCGATACTGATGCACCGCACAGGGCGTCTACCGACCGAGTGGATGTCTGTAATCGCCCTTACTAGCGCGCCAGCGCCTTGCGCTCCTTCGCCCGTGCCATAACGTTCTCGCTTGCGAGCGATATAAAACGGGCTAATCCCAGGCGGCAGGACGGCACTAAGCACGTAAAGCGTCCGCGCCGGCTTGCGATCGCCACTGGGCAACATATAGCTGCCTTCTCGAGGGGCGTTGATTTTTGCTAATCCTCCCAATGACCTGACCAGTTCGGCGACATCCTCCAAAAGCTGCTCCGACGTTGTCGAGAAGCTCGCACCAGATCGCTTCGAGCCAAGACGCGCGCAACCATCGGTATCCATCAGCCCCTGCAAAAGTGCCTCCCTCTGCCGCACAGAGCCATGCAGATACTGCCGAGGGATAAACTTCTCGCATGAACGCTTACCCGAGAGCCCTAGAAGTCGCAGCGCTTGCAGGATAGGGTTATTCGTCTGTCCCTTTCGAGCGCGAGTTTTCTGATATTCAGGCTTGATCCCAATCATCCAATCTCCGCGCCTTCCAGACAACGCAACCAAGCGACAGGCGTCGGGCAGCGCCTTCTGCACTCGCTCCGCCATGTCAGGTTCATCCTTGAAAAAGCGCACCAAACCGGGATCCCCAAGGGATCCATCGCCAATCAGGACTCCAAGAACGTATGGGTCGATCGGCAACTTTTGCTCGGGATACTCCACAGGCGAAGCAATTGGCACGCAGTAGCGCGGCCTTGACCGACCGGCAATCCACGGCTTCTCTCCACTACGCGCTTGCCGCACTCTGCGCTGACCATTCGCGAGGGGCTTGCCAGGTAGGGGGACGAATGACCTTATCTCTTGAAGTGTGACAGTCCGCCAATCCTCTGCGCGGATGCCGTACGCCCTGATGTCCCAGCGATGACTATCATCACAAATAACTTTTGTCCCATCGGAAAAGCTGACTTCGTAACACTCGGTCTCCGGGTAATCCCAAGTCCCCAAGACTCGGGTTACAGAGCCATCATCCGCGTAGACGGCATCGCCGGATTGGATCTCAGACAGAGCTCGCCAGCCCGACGGCGTTGCGACTGGGGTCGCGGGATCCAATGGCCCTCTCGGGCTCAAGATTACGGTGTTAGCGCCAGCTACGTCCGATAGGTGCTCGTTGCTCTGCCCCGTAACCAGAGCTTTATGCCATTCCTTCATGTGCCGAGCGGGCGGCTTGCCCATCAGCTCGCAGAAGTAGCCGAAGTTGTCGCGCGCCTTCAGAACATGCGGCGATTCGACAACGATCTCCGGTGGTTTGGTGATCCCTTGCGCCGCCAGCTGGGCACTTCGCCGGCGTGCCAGGGCAATCGAAGCGCCTGCCATATCAGCAATCTACCAGTTTCGCCCTAGTCCGGCCTACTTCTCTGATTCCAGCTGCGCCCAGACCGACTCAAAGGCCATATCCAGCGCGGGCATCACCACCTCGTTGTCCTTGAATGTGCTGCGCAGGGCCCGCATCGCCATGTCGGCGCCGGCCAGCACCAGACCGCGGCGATCGGTGGTGCGGTTCATGCGCTCGATCTCGCTGACGTGCCCCCGCAGTTCCTTGGAGAGCTGAGCAATGCGACTGGCGGCGGCATCCGCCTTGATCAGGTCAGCCTGCACTTGCTGTCGCAGGTAGTCAATGTCGGCCTCGAGCTTGCAAATCTCAGCCAGCAGCAGCTCGCGGCGGTTGAGCTTGGGGTAGTTCTTGCTGACCCACCTCTCCAGCGCCGTAAAGCTGTCTTGGTAGCCAAGCACTCCTGCGTACAGCCAGATCTCGTAGATCGAGTAGGTGTGCTCGACGTAGTTGAGGAAGCCCTCGCGTCGATCACAGTCCAGCGCCGCCAGGAACTGGGGAACTGGACCGTCCGTGTTGATCGCCATCAGCCGTAGAAGCGGGCGCCCTGACTGCGGATCGCCCCGCGGGCATCAGCACGCAGTCGCAGGGTCTGGTTGCCCGTCTCCTGCAGGTTCAGCCGCTCCTGCTCGCCCTGGGTTTGCGTGAGCAGGCGGGACTGGGCCCCCTGGGTTTCCACGGTCTTGCGCTGCTCCTCGCCCTGCTTGCCGTAAAGGTTGCTCGTGATGGCTCCCTCCGCGCCCATCAGCTTGAGCGTATTGCCGGTCTTGAGGTTCTCCAGGCCCTGCTGATAGGTACCCAGGGAGTTCAAGAAGGCATCGTTGTACTGGATGGCCAGGCCGGCATTGGCCGTGGTGCCATAGATGTCGCCAATCTTGCCGGCAACAATGCCGCCGACGGTCTCATTGTCTCTGTACTTGTTCCCGAAATCGACCAGGCCTTGAATGCCCGTATTGACCATCTGGCCGGGAATGGAACCAAAGCTGTAGCCCGTGCGGCCTCCGCCCTGGTTGCTGATCTGTGGGGCGGCGCTGGCGACCGACGGTGCAGCAGTTCTGGCCTGAGTGCTGGCGTAGCTCTTGACCTGCTGCCGACCCGCCTTGGTCTGCGAGGCTTTCTTGACAGTCGTCCCCAGCGCCGTAGCGGCTGACTGGTACGCCGCGTTGTTGCGGAAATTGGCGTAGGAACCCATGGCAGACCTCAGGCGAAGATAGATGCAGCGGTCAGCGCGAGATTCGCGATCATATTCATCGTATTTTCACTGCCCCGCTGAGCTAGGACCTTCTCTTGCAGGGTGCGATTTTTGTCATCCTGACTGCCTGCAAATGCCATAACCTCGCGGAGCCGTTCGGCGTCACTCCCGCCGGCCATGCTGGCTTCATGCTGCAGGAAGTCGCCCAGTAGAGCGCGGCGCTCTCCAGCGCGGGCTGCTTCGGTACTCGACTTGGCGCCAATGAGCCGTGTCGCCGCATCGGTGTTCTGGTCAATCATGACGCCCCGGCCCTCGAGCTCGGAGCCGGCGCCCATCGTTCGCAGGCGCTCGTTGTTCTGTAGCCCCTGCAGAGTGACGTTATTGATACCCGTTTGGAGCAAATGTGAGCGCGTTTGCCCCAAGCTCTGATCCGTGACCGGCTTCGGGTCCAGCGATTTCTTATACAGCTCCCACGCCTGCGCGTCGATACTGCCCGGCACGGGCGTACCAGTCAGGCTGCCGAGGATCCGCTTGCCAATCGCATCGGAAACCTGCGACAGAAATCCACCAGCTGGCTGACTTGTCACAACGGGCGCTACTACCTACGCCCATGCTAAGGACTTAACCGAGGCCCTGCCCCAGCTGCTGAATAACACCGGCGCCGTAACCGCGACTGCTGGCAGTTCTCTCTCCGCGCCGGGCGCCCTGGTATCTCAGGAAGTTATCCAGATTCTGGTACAACGCCAGGGGGTCTGTACTTTGCATGCTCGGCAGAGATAATCCTGCGCCACCACCAAACAACTGCCCAGCCATCCGACCGATTCCCGCTCTCCGATTGGCGCGGCGGGTCAACTCATTCTCCCGGGCCTGGGCATCGAGGAGGTCCTTCTGACGTGTGGCCGCGCCGAACTCAGTCAGCCCCTGCTGGGCCATCGCCAGGCCAATTGAGGCGTTTTGGATATTGGCCTGCGTCAAGGCTTCGGTCATTGCCGTGTCCTTGACGAGCCCAAAGCCCGCAACGGGAGCGACTGGCTGAAAACTCGCCAGATACGTGTCCGCGACGCCCATGGTCAGCCCATGCCTCCCAGTACAGCTTGCGTGGTGGCCAGCTGCTGCTGAGCGCCAGCATGCTGCTGCATCAGGAACGCCTGCGCCATGTTCTGCCGCAGCTGCGCATCGTTCTGCAGTGCGGTGAGCGCCTTGGCACGTGCCACCTCGTTCTGCAGTGCCACCTTGGCTGCCATGTCCTGAACCGGCAGCAGGGTCTTCATGCGCTCAGCCTCAAGACCCATGGCAACGCGCGCCTGCTTCTGGGCGTCCCGCAATGCCTGATCCGTGGGCGAGCCCTCCACCAGGTCTGCCGCGAAACTCGCCAGACCTTTACCGGCCTCGCCGCCAAGTGCACCACCCAAGGCGCCACCCACGAACGTACCGACGGGACCCAGGAAGGAGCCAGCCAACGCCCCCAAGGCGCCACCACCAATGGTGCCAGTTGCCATGCCGCCGGCTTGGGCCACATTCCGCCCCGCCGATTCGTTGGGGTCATTGAGTTCATTGGCTGCCGCAATCAGCGCTAATACCGAACCCAGCCCAGCGCTCGCGCCACCAATGCGCCCCATCCGCAGCGCCTTAGTGTCCGGATTCATCAGGCCCATGGCTATCAGCGGCTTTTCCGCTGCCTTCCGGATTCCCTGCCTGCCCCCCTGCCCGAAGGGATTCCATCCACCGGCGGATACTGCCGCGGCAGTCACATCAGCAGGCGAGGAACCCTGATCCCGCGGAGCGTAGGTATCGGGAACCAGAAGTCCGCCGCCCGCATCGATGTATCTGGCCATTCCCGCCGGGAGGAATTACTACTGCCTTGATTCTAGAAGCCGCTTTCTAGCTGCTCTTGCCTGGCAAGTTCCACATAACGCCCCAACACTTTAAGGTCAATCATCAACACACCATTCACCTCAACCACCGCATCAGGGAACACCTCTTGTACCTGCTGCGCCGAAAAACCACCCCGCAAAACTCCGCTGGGGTCCAGCTCACGCCGATAGCGAAATTGCAGCGGTGTCAGGCGACGCACCCGCTCAAGAATGCTCACGCAACTCCCTGACGGCGTAGGCCAGCTCGCTCAACCGGTCGCCCGCCGGAGCGAACGCCAGCGGCTGCATGTCCTCCTTGCAGCGCTCGTCGCACAACGCCAGGGCACCGCCGAGCACTGTTCCGGCCGTCGAAAGAATGCCGCTAATCATGCTGCCCCGTGAACGAGCCTGGGCGGCTTCCTCCATCGCATCCGCCTGGCGCCGCGCAGCGCCCACTTCGCCGATCGCGTTCACAGCGCTGCCGGCGATGCGACCTTGGGCGGCTGAATTTAATTGGGGCGTACTGCCGAGCATCTCGCTGGAATCACGGTCGATGCTTCCGAGCATCGGCTGCACCTCACCCTCTGAAGCACCGCTTGATCCGCCGGCACTGACCAGTCGCACCGGCTGGAAGGTGGGGGTCTCAAAGCCCCACCCCGAGTTCTGCGATCTTGAGCCGGCGAACCTAGTCACAGTGCATCACCATCAGTAGAGCTTGTACTGGGCTCCCATGAGAGCTCGCTCGCCAGCGGTGGCATTGACGGCGTCAATAGCGGGAGCAGCTGGTTGACCGCTGCCCATGGTCGGACGCATGGCCATGCCTCGCATGGCACCGCCGGCAATGCTGCCGAGCCCGCTCAAGGCTCCAGTCAGGATCGAACTATTGGCATCCGTCCGCGCGGCAGCGACCTGCGCATTGGCCAGATAGTCCGCCGCGCGCATCCGGGCCATCGAGGC
>Ga0129336_10000782_pt1 | contig 18798 bp, 18 predicted proteins | sample CPB6_02_DNA_FD_96878 | JGI IMG/M metagenome (GOLD analysis project Ga0129336, IMG submission 96878) | Freshwater to marine salinity gradient microbial communities from Chesapeake Bay, USA - CPBay_Sum_0.6_0.2_DNA | ecosystem: Environmental > Aquatic > Marine > Coastal | place: USA: Chesapeake... | reverse complement strand
ATTCATCCGGTCTATAAAACAGTCGACACTTGTGCTGCCGAATTCAAAGCTTTGACTCCCTATCACTATTCAAGTTATGACGAAGAGAGCGAAGTGGAGCCTCGAACCAAACCTGCTGTGCTGATTCTCGGAAGTGGCCCAAACCGGATCGGGCAGGGTGTGGAATTCGATTACTCCTGCGTGCACGCGGCTTTTGCTTTGAAGGAAATGGAGTACGAGACGATCATGGTCAATTGCAATCCCGAGACTGTGTCAACCGATTACGACACCTCTGATCGGCTCTACTTCGAACCACTGACTTTTGAAGATGTGATGGAGATTTATCGAGCAGAACTTGCGGTCGGGCCTGTCGCAGGGGTAATCGTGCAATTGGGCGGACAGACACCGTTGGGTCTTGCGAAATCCCTTGAAGCTGCAGGTGTTCCTATAGTTGGCACTAGCCCCAGTGCTATCGATATAGCAGAAGATCGCGGTGAATTCGGTGCGCTGCTGGAACGGGAAAATTTGCGAGCTCCCGAATTTGGATTGGCCTATTCATATACCGATGCAGCGCAAATTGCTGCCCGTGTTGGGTATCCGGTGTTGGTTCGACCCTCATATGTCTTGGGTGGTCGCGGAATGGAAATTGTTTATGACGATCAGGCTTTGGAAGGGTACATATCTCGGGCAACCGAGATTAGCCCTGATCATCCTGTCCTTGTTGATCGATTCCTCGATCACGCCATTGAATTAGATGTAGACGCGCTCTTTGATGGTAATGAACTTTTCCTAGCTGGCGTCATGGAACATATCGAAGAGGCGGGAATTCATTCCGGGGATTCAGCTTGCGTGTTGCCACCCGTAGATCTCTCTGCAGAATCATTACAAGAAATTCGAATGGCAACTGCGAAGATTGCAAAGGGAATCGGCGTTCGGGGATTAGTGAACATCCAATTCGCCATCGAAGGCGGGAAGCTCTTTGTTCTCGAGGCGAACCCACGAGCTTCTCGAACTGTACCGTTCGTTAGTAAGGCCATCGGAGTTCCGTTGGCAAAGGCTGCCGCGCAAATTTCACTTGGAAGGACGATTGCGCAGCTGCGCGCCGATCAACTTCTACCTCCGCATGGCGATGGGGTCGCCCGGGGTGTCAGCGTCAAGGAGGCGGTACTGCCGTGGAATAGATTCCGCAAACGCGATGGCAGCGGAGTTGATGCGCTTCTAGGCCCAGAAATGCGTTCAACTGGAGAGGTGATGGGGCGTGACGACTCATTTGGAAAAGCGTTCTCTAAAAGTCAGAGCGCAGCATCAGGCGCACTGCCCAATCATGGCGCAATATTTGTCTCTTTCGCTGACCGAGATAAAGCAGAAGGAATCAAGGGAGCGAAGAAACTTTATGATTCCGGCTATCAACTGTATGCGACCTCTGGAACCGCAAAAGCTTTGGCCGATTGCGATATTCAAGTAAACCTTGTTCGGAAATATTCAGAAGGAAAGGGACCTCAAGGGGAGGCGACCGCCCTCGATTTGATCGAAAGTGGCGAGGTGGCCTTGGTCGTCAACACTCCCTTCGGTTCCGGACCTCGCGAGGATGGTTGGCGGATCCGCACCTCAGCGGTCGCACGAGGTATTCCGATAATCACGACGATTTCAGGCTTGAACGCTGCGGCAGAAGCCATGATTGCGCAGCGGCAGGGTGGTTTCACCGTAACCTCGCTTCAGGAGTGGTTGGGATGAACGGACTCTCTTCAGCGACAGTGCAGGCAGAATGTGAAGTGGTCTCAAATCGTCGCGTGGGTGCATATCACCATCTCACCCTCTCTGCTCCTGGGATTGCAGAGCACGCCAAACCAGGGAATTTCGTTGCCATCAGCGTGGGCGATGCGCGAACTTCAATGTTGCTCCGCAGGTCATTTGCGATCTACCAAACTATGGCCCGCGGTCCTTTTGGTGGCACCGTAGAAATCATTGTCGCTGCCCATGGTGCGGGCAGTAGTTGGATTGCCGAACGCGCGCCTCATGAGCGGCTAAATGTCGTAGGCCCACTGGGGAATGCTTTTAAGATTCCTAAGGATCCAGTCCGCGCACTATTGATAGGAGGCGGCTATGGATCTGCGCCGCTATTCGCTCTTGCCGAACTTCTGCGGCAGAAGAATTCACGAGTTGACATGGCAATTGGAGCAAGTACGAGTGATCGAATCTTCGCCCCCGTCGAAGGGAAGAGATCAGTTCATGCGCTCCATATTGCAACCGAAGATGGCTCCATGGGCAGCAAAGGTCGTGTAACCGATCTCTTTGACCATAAATTGGCGGCCATAGATATCGTCTACGCCTGCGGGCCGATGCGAATGCTGCAGGCAATAACTGAAATAGCCGCCAGCGCGGGCGTGCCCGCACAGTGTGCCGTTGAGGAATCGATGGCGTGTGGCGTGGGGCTTTGTATGACCTGCGTGTTACCAATTCGCGGGAGCGACGGCGTCATTCGCATGCTCCGTTCCTGTGTTGAGGGCCCAATATTCGATGGCACGAGCGTGCAGTGGAATGATGTCGGCACGATTCCTCCTGGCACATATGGAGCACCACGATGAATCGTGCCGAAGTGGATATGCGAACTCAGATTGGCAATGTGGTTTTTAAGAACCCTATTTTCACAGCAAGTGGTTGTGCGGCGAATGGTAAAGAACTCTCCACTTTCTTTCCGTTGGACTCAATAGGCGCTGTTGTTACCAAATCAGTCATGACACATCCTCGCGCAGGACGGCCGACGCCCCGAATGGCCGAGACGCCCAGCGGGATGCTCAATGCAATCGGGCTTCAAGGCCCCGGCATCGAAACATTTTTGAAAGAAGACCTACCTTGGTTGCATCAACATGGCGCCAGCACGATTGTTTCGATCGCTGGCGAGAGTGTCGAGGAATTTGCTGCACTATCTCGGAAAGTTCGAAACGCACCCGGGGTCTGTGCCCTTGAAGTGAATATCTCCTGTCCGAATGTTGAGAATCGAGGATTGGTTTTTGCCTGCGATCCGCGTTCAGCACGAGATGTCATCGAAGCGGTAAAGCGAAGCGTCGGAAGCACACTGCCAATCATCGCGAAATTATCACCCGATGTCACAGATATCGTGAGCATCGCAGAGGAAGTGGTAGCTGCAGGCGCTGATGCGCTGGCGATGATTAACACCTTGTTGGGGATGGTGATCAATCTTGACACGATGCGGCCACATCTTGCGAACAAAACTGGGGGACTCTCTGGTCCAGCTATCAGACCAGTTGCAGTAAGAGCGATCTATCAAGTTCATCGAGCGCTTCCTAAGGTACCGATTGTTGGAATGGGTGGCGTGCTCACCGGCGCTGATGCCCTCGAGCTGATACTTGCCGGAGCGCGAGGGATTTCGGTGGGAACGGCCACATTCCACGATCCTTCAGCACCGATACGAATTCTCGGAGAACTTGAAAAGTTGCTCCATGAACGCGGGTTTACTCGATTTAGTGATGCGGTTGGCTACGCACATCGTGAAGGGGAGTGAGCAGGGGGTATGAGCAAACAGATCATCCTTGCAGTCGACACTACTGAAGTAGAACGAGCTCAAGAATGGGTGCGAGCCACTGCAGAATTTATCGGCGTCATCAAATTAGGTTTGGAATTCTTCTTGGCCAATGGAATTGAAGGAGTGCAGAAGGTGCGCACGGTCGCGCCATCGCTCGCCCTTTTTCTTGATTTGAAACTTCATGACATACCCAACACCATCGCTGGCGCGGCACGCGCTGTTTCATCGTTACGACCAGAATTTCTCACTGTCCATGCATCCGGAGGCCCAGCAATGATTTCGAAGGCAGCCGCAGAATTACCAGAAACGAAAATTACGGCGGTCACTTTGCTGACTTCGCTTTCGGTAGCTGACATCAAAAAATTGGGTATCTCAGGGAATTCTCAAGAAATCGTTATAAAGTGGGCAGAAAATGCGATTGGCGCTGGTGCTCGAGCAATCGTTGCATCACCACTTGAAGTTTCTGCGCTCCGTGCAGTGGTTCCACCAGATATTCTTCTGATCACCCCAGGTGTCAGGCCGATTGGAACCGATTCTGGCGATCAAGAACGGGTTGCAACTCCACAAGAGGCGCTCTCGTGGGGTGCAAATTTCGTCGTTATCGGTCGACCCATCACCTCAGGAAAAGATCTAAAAGAGATTCGGGCAAACGCAGAACGAATTTCTTGCTCACTTTGAGGATGCTTCTTCAGAAGATTTTGGCTACCGTGATGTCATGCCCCTACCAGAACTCAGTGCAAGTGAACGAGCCGCAGCGCTCGAAGCCGCAGCGCGTGCCCGAAAGGTGCGCGCAGAAATAAAGAGCGACCTTAAGAATGGAAAACGAAAGCTTGCCGATGTCATTACACTTGGCAAGAGTGATGAAGTTGTTGGGAAGATGAAAGTGAGTGCACTCCTGGAGTCGCTTCCAGGCGTGGGCAAGGTACGAGCGACCGCGGTCATGGAACAGGTCGGAATCGCCGCCAGTCGAAGAATTCGTGGGTTAGGAATCCACCAGACACGAGATTTGTTGGCACACTTCCAACTACCCTAGGCGGGTGGATTTGATTGTGCTTTCCGGACCCGGCGGGGTCGGAAAATCGACTGTCTCCGAATATCTTCGACAGCACAGCGACCAACTCTGGGTGAGCGTATCTGCAACTACACGAGCACCTCGTCCAGGGGAGAGGTCGGGAGTTGATTATTACTTTCTCTCCGAACGAGAATTCACAGAGCGAATTGAAAAGGAAGAGTTCCTTGAGTGGGCTCACTTTGCTGGGAATTACTATGGCACCCCTCGAAACGCTGTCTACTCTCAGATTGAAGGCGGCAAGAGCGTTCTCCTTGAGATTGAAATTGCCGGGGCACGGCAGATTCGGGAGCGCGAGCAGGGGGCGTATTTGGTCTTCCTCGCACCACCATCTATTGCAGAATTGGAGCGGAGGCTTTTGGCCCGGGGTACCGATTCCCCGGAGCGGGCAGCCCAGCGGCTCGAAATCGCCCATGAGGAGCTTGCCCAGAGCCACTGGTTTGATGAGGTGCTGGTCAATTCCTCAGTCGAAGAGGTGGCTGCGCGGCTGATAACCTTGGCTACTGCGCCAAAGGGATAAAGAGGGCGCATAGCCCAGGCCGGAGTATTAGATCCACCCGCAAGTTCCCATCATGAGAGGTAGCCCGATGATCCAAAGCGACGGCATCACAAACCCACCGATTGACGATTTGCTTGCCAAAAGTGGTTCCAAATATAGCTTGGTGCTCTTCTCAGCGAAGCGGGCTCGTCAAATCAACGCATACTATTCACAACTGAGCGAAGGTCTCCTGGAGTATGTCGGTCCATTGGTCGAAACCCATGTACACGAGAAACCACTGTCGATTGCCTTGCGAGAGATCAATGGTGGACTACTCACCCTTGAATCCCTCGAAGGTTCCGAAAAATCCGAGAGCGCTTAGGCGCATAGCTCGCCCCGATTAGCTTTGACAATGTTTCCGTTTCCCCGGCGCATGATTTTAGGAGTCACCGGCGGTATCGCCGCGTACAAATCGTGCGAATTGCTCCGTCGGTTGATGGATAGGGGTATCGAAGTCACCGTCGTGCCAACCGAGAACGCTCTTCGCTTTGTTGGTTCTGCGACTTGGGAGGCCTTAACCGGAAAACCTGTGCAGAGCTCTCTGTGGAGCGATGTGTCATCCGGAGCTCACATCGAATTGGCTCGAGATGCTCAATTGTTGGTGATCGCCCCGGCGACGGCAGACTTTATTGCCCGGTTGGCCCACGGCAGGAGTGAAGATCTGCTGGGCGCCACTGCATTAACCATGCAAGCGCCAATCATTGTCATTCCTGCGATGCATCATCAGATGTGGCGAAATCCCGCAACGGTTGCAAATGTTGCCACGCTACGCTCACGAGGAATCTTGGTGATGGAACCTGCCGAAGGTCCGCTGAATAACGGTGATTCTGGAGTAGGTAGGTTTCCAGAAACTTTTGAGATACTCGATTTTCTGCAGCAGAGCGGCTTCCTCCGAAGTGATCTTGTCGGCAAACATGTGGTTGTTACTGCCGGCGGAACTCGCGAGATGATCGATCCAGTGCGATTTATTGGCAACCGCTCCTCTGGAAAACAAGGTATTGCTCTTGCCAAGGCAGCTGCTTCGCGTGGGGCGCGAGTGAGCTTGATTGCGGCAAATGTTGGCGAGGATCTGCTGCCAAACGATCAATCAATAACTCTTACCAAAGTGGAGAGCGCACTCCAGTTGGCGAATACCCTCTCGAAGATCGAAAGTTTCGATATCCTGTTGATGACAGCTGCAGTAGCTGATTACCGCCCAGTCACCGCCAGTGTTACCAAGCTGAAGCGGGATGGAAGTGATCGTTCCCTGGAATTAATCGAGAATCCCGATGTTCTAGCCGGTTTTGCGCGTAACTATCGAAATTCCGGAGGATCTGGGGCTGGAATTATTGTGGGGTTCGCAGCCGAGAGCGAAGTCAATCTCACTAGCGCAGCCGAGAAACTCGCCCGTAAGGCAGTGGATTATCTTTTTGTCAATGATGTCAGCGCGTATCCCGTCTTCGATTCCGATTCCAACGGTGGCGTATTACTTCGGGCCGATGGAGCCAGGAAAGATTTTGGATATCAAAGTAAGGAGACATTGAGCGATGTGCTCCTTGATGAGCTCGTGAAGGGGCTAGGTTAAGCCGGTGTCCAAACGACTCTTCACCTCGGAATCTGTTACCGAAGGCCACCCCGATAAGATGGCCGATCAGATCTCTGATGCCATTCTCGATGCCTTTTTACACTCCGATCCACGGAGTCGGGTGGCAGTTGAAACTCTTCTGACCACCGGACAAATCCATGTTGCGGGAGAGGTAACCACTACAGCCAATCCTGATTTGATGTCATTGATTCGCCAAGTGGTTCTCGACATTGGTTATGACAGTAGTGAGCGTGGCTTCGATGGTAATTCCTGCGGGATAAGCATCTCTCTTGGAAAGCAGTCTCCCGATATCGCTCAAGGGGTTGATGTCGCAATCGAAGAGCGCACTGCAATCTCCTCGGATCCATTGGATCGTCAAGGCGCAGGCGACCAGGGACTGATGTTCGGATATGCCACAGACGAGACACCAGAATTGATGCCACTTCCGATTGCCATTGCTCATGCCTTAGCGCAAGAGTTGGCCAGGGTGCGCAAAGAGGGAGAGCTGACATACCTCAGACCTGATGCCAAGACTCAAGTAACCGTTGAATATCAGGGGAGTAAAGCGATTGGCCTAGATACCTTGGTCATATCTACTCAACACGATCCCGATGTTGATTTAGAGCGAACTCTGCCCAACGACCTGAAGCGAACTGTCGTTGAACCGGTTTTGAGCCGGTATTCATTGAAGACCGACGGTATGCGAATACTCATCAATCCCACCGGTCGCTTCGTCGTGGGCGGCCCAATGGGCGATGCTGGCCTTACGGGACGAAAAATCATCGTGGACTCCTATGGCGGTATGGCTCGCCATGGTGGTGGTGCTTTCAGTGGTAAGGATCCTTCTAAAGTTGATCGCTCTGCCGCGTACGCAATGCGGTGGGTAGCCAAGAACATCGTTGCCGCTGGATTGGCCCAACGATGTGAAGTTCAAGTCGCATATGCAATCGGCAAAGCCCAACCTGTCGGATTGTTTGTCGAAACCTTCGGAACCGAATCCCTGCCTATCGATACGATCCAAAACGCAGTCTCGAGTGTTTTTGATCTGCGCCCAGCAGCCATCATTCAAGAGCTCGAGCTATTACGACCGATTTATCGCAAGACCAGCAACTATGGACATTTTGGCCGACAGCTCCCCGAATTTACCTGGGAGCGAACCGATAAGGTCACAGCCCTCCAGCAGGCAGCGGGAAAGTAATCCGACTTCCTCATCGTGAACGGAGGCAATCATCTCCACTGGCACTTCACCTGATACACCTGTCACCCCGCTTCGCTTGAAACGGCAACGCGTGCCGCTGCCAGAACCGACCAGAGCACAAACCCTCCCTATTGCCAGCGTGTTAGTTGATAGTGGCCTCCTGCATATCGATCAAGAGTTCGAATTCCTTATTCCGCAGGAGCTCTCGCAGGTCATCACTAGAGGTTCGTTAGTAAAAATTCCATTCAACAGGAAACGAGTTCTTGGAGTCGTTATCAATCGGAGCGAACACGGAAACTTCCGTGGACAACTTCGATACATCAATGAAGTTGTCCGAGATTTTCCTGTAATCACCCCCGAAATTCTCGACCTTGCTGGCGAGATTGTTCGATATTACGGAGGTAATCGCTGGGATGTACTTCGCTTCGCGGTTCCTTCATTTACAAAAAAGTCGACTGTTTCTCATGATGCGAATGCAGATACTCCCCAAATGCCGCAACAAGAGTCGAAAACTTCCACGAGCTTCGAAGATCAATCCACGAATTACCCCGAAGGCTTCTGGAAGGCGTTCGCGAACTCCTCTGATGCAATCCCACGAGTGCGTGCTTTGTGGACTGCGCCACCTGCCATTAATCCACTAGCGTTCTTGGTTACTTTGGCCGAGCGCTCAAATGGGAGAGTGCTTTTCATTCTTCCCGATGCTACCGATGTCCGCCGATTCATCAACCTTCTTCGACAAAGTCAACATATTGTGATGAGCGAGGTAATCGAATGGAGTTCAGAGCTTACTCGCCAAGATCGTGAGCAGAATTTTCTTAAAGCACTTATGGGTTCTGCTCGAATTATTGTTGGCGTTCGTGGCGCACTCTTGTTGCCAGTGCCTCAGTTACATTCGATCGTGCTCTGGGATGAGGGCAACCAAGCTTTCGAAGAATTGAGGGCGCCATATTTTCATGCACGAGAGGTCGCAATCATGCGAGCGCACCGAGAAAATTGCCATCTAGTTCTAGGCTCGGCGGCGCCATCGGTAGCAGCGGTGCAATACATCAAGAATGGTTACCTCACTCCACTGCGACCGTATGGGGCTTTCATCAGCGGGCGAACTCCTCAAATTGTTGCTATCTCGAATGAGCAAGCTCCCCAACAACAGGGTCTACTGCCCACAATCGCTTGGGAGATCGTAAAGAAAGCGCTTAAGACTGGACCAGTTCTCGTTCAAGTTCCCCAGCGCGGCTATATCCCAGCCCTTTCCTGTCGAAGATGTCGCAACTTTGCGCTCTGTGAGTGCGGTGGTCGGTTAACTAAATCCGCGAACTCCGATCTGCCGGTATGTGCGCTGTGCAGCGTGGTGCCTAGCAGGTGGAAATGTAAATACTGCAACGCTCAAGAATTTCGACACAGTCAAGTAGGAGACGAGCGCGTGGCTCAGATGCTTGGGAAATCATTTCCCAACCAAATGATTCTCTCGGTCAACGCTCAACAACGAGTCATCGAAATCGATGCCGAGCCCCGAATAGTTGTGAGCACGCCTGGAAGCGAGCCGTTGGCAGAGGGTGGGTACCACGCCGCTTTGGTTTTGAATGCAGCAATCACTCTTGAACGAGCCACTTTGCGTGCAGAGGAGGATTCGCGCCAAAATTGGTTTGGGCTTGCCACATTACTTACTCCGAACGCCCCCCTGTTTATTGATGCTCCCGCCACTAATCGAAATATCCATGCGCTGATCCGTTGGGATGCATTAACTGTGGCATTATCCGAATTGGCCGAACGGGCAGCCCTCAACCTTCCTCCTGCCATCAAAGCGATAGAAGTCAGTGGAACGCACGCTGCGGTCCTAGAAATCGTTCGAGATCTTCCTTCATCTTTCCTTCGCTCTCAACCAAGAGTTCAAGAGAATCAGAGCGTGGCTTTATTGCGATTCACCGGGACAGATCGCGCTGGCGCTGTTACGGAAATCTTGAAGAGAGCTCGGAATCAATCGGCACAAGGCGTATCCATCGCGCGGATCAGAGTCGACCCAACTTCGTTGTAAATTCCCTATTACTGCAGAGCGCCTTGTACGATAGCGCTATGGCTATCCAACCGATTCGACTATTCGGAGATCCGATTTTGGCTACTCGGGCAATAGAAGTCGATCGTTTCGATAAGGAGATTAGGCAATTGGTCTCCGATCTGACCGACACCATGCTCGATGCACCAGGGGCGGGTTTGGCAGCACCTCAAATCGGCGTGTCACTGCGTGTTTTCACATGGTCCATTGATGAAGAGGTAGGTCATTTGATTAATCCCATCCTCAGCATGAGCGAAGAGGTACAAGAAGGGGAGGAAGGCTGCCTGTCGATTCCAGGGCTGGTATACAACTGTCGCCGATCAATGAGGGTGGTAGCTGAGGGTTTTACGATGCATGGAGAGCCGATTCAACTCGTTGGAGAAGAATTACTAGCTCGAATATTTCAACATGAAACTGATCATCTCAATGGAATTCTCTTTGTTGACCGACTTGAAAAGGAAGTTCGAAGGCAGGCTCTCCAGGATATTCGTGGAAGTGAGTGGTTTGGCGGCGAACAACCAGAGATTAGAATTTCACCGCACAGCACCCGTGGTTTAGGGCTCTAGTGCGGATCCTGTTGGCAGGTACACCTCAAATGGTGGTGCCTCTCTTTGAGTTTATTCGTTCCGAGGGTAGAAAACATGGCATCGAAGTAGTTGGCGTGGCTACGAATCCACCTCGAGCCCATGGTCGACATAGCGCACTGGTGAAAACTCCGGTTAGCTTGTGGGCGCACCAACATGAATTGCCAGTCTTTGAGGGTGGAGAGTGCGAGGAATTTTCTCATCTATTGCCTGATACAGACCTGGTTTTTGTCGTTGCCTACGGCAGGATCATTCCGCAACGCTATCTTGATCTTCCGCGCCTAGGTTGGATAAATCTCCATTTCTCGCCACTACCTATGGCTAGAGGGGCGGCTCCGGTACAACGAATGATTGCGGCTGGAGTAGAAGAGATTGGTTTCACGCTTTTTAGATTAGATGAGGGCATGGACACTGGTCCTCTGATTTATGTTAGCCCAACAATTTCCATCAAAGATTTGACGACCGGTGAAGTATGGAGAATATTGATCGAGAGTGCTCGTTCAATGATTCTCGATCGACTGAAGGAAATTGAGCATGGGGCCAACATTTTGGCGCAGCCTCAATACCAAGGGCCGCCCGAGCTTGCGCTAGTGCCAAAAATCACCACCGCCGAAGCAAGAATCGATTGGCACATGGCTGCAAAAGATATTCACCAAAGAATCCTCGCCTTCAATCCATCTCCGAGCGCGTGGACTCATTTTCGCAAAGAGCGATTTCTGATACATAGGAGTGCGCTCGTTCGCTCCGATGAGATGCTGAAAGTATCACTTGCTCCAGGCCAGATAATGATAGTGAGTGACAAAGTGATCGTCGGATCTCACAAGGGAGCTATTGAATTGATCGAAGTACAACCATCGGGCAAGCGAAAGATGGCGGCGAAGGAATGGCTCCATGGCACTCGACTCTCCGGCGAATCGTTTGAGTAAAACTCCCGATTTAGGATTCGCCTCGAGAAATTTGGCGTTAACCCTGCTCTCTGAGATTCAAGAGAAAGGGGCTTATGCCAATCTTTATCTTCCGGGAGCGCTAAATGAGTCAAATCTTGAACTTCGAGATAGAGCATTTGTTACCGAATTGGTTTATGGCACCTTACGAATGCAACTATTTTACGATCAAGTGATCGCTAAGGCGGCTGGACGGTCCCTTTCACAAATTGACCAGATACCACTTCAGATATTGCGCTTGACCGCTCATCAGTTGCTCACCCTCCAGACGCCACCCCATGCTGCGGTTGATAGCGCGGTTCGGTTAGTCGTAAAGAATCGCCATGGATCAGCATCTGGATTTATCAATGCGATTTCGCGTCGCATTAGTGAACGCGATTCTCATGAATGGTTGGAACTTTTGAGCGCAAGTCAGGATGAAATCCTTCGTCTTGCAACAGAATTTGCCCATCCACCATGGATCGTTCGGGCTTATATAGCAAGGCTCAACGATATCTCTCGAGTTCGTGAAGAACTAGCAGCGAATAATCAGAACCCAAAAGTGACGGCCGTGATCTATCCAGGAGAGCAGTGGTCTGCCGCAACTATTGCCCAGAGCCAGGAGAGTGAATGGTTGCCAGAGGCGCGCTATGTACATGGAAATCCTGAACTGCTACGCGAGATTCGCGCGGCTACGGCCGGCATTCAAGACCAAGGCTCGTACTTGGTTGCGCGGGTGCTTTCCCGAGTACCAACAATCACTACCGCGCCATCACAACTATCACCAACAGCACCGCCACCACTATGGCTGGATTTATGCGCCGGCCCCGGCGGCAAAGCAGCGCTCTTAAGTCGTTGGTCCAAAGCACAAGGAGGACGATTTCTTGCGCTGGAACGGAGCGAGCATCGTGCCCAACTTGTCAGGAGAGCCTGCGAAAACATCGTCATTGCTGATTCGTTAGTGCCACCCATAAGAGCCGGCTCTGCTGAACGAATTCTGCTCGATGCACCATGTTCGGGGCTTGGCGCCCTTCGTCGACGACCTGATGCTCGACTAAGAAAGAGAGAGTCGGATATTGCCGAACTAGTCCTCTTGCAGCGCGCTCTTTTACAAAGCGCGGAAGAGATGTTGGCGCCAGGTGGAATCCTTGCTTATGTGACTTGTTCACCGATGCTTGAAGAGACTAGTGCGAATCGTGAATGGGCTTTGCAGCAATTTCCATCGTTACAATTGATTGATGCCCGACCCTTCTTTCACGATCAATCAGATGGCACCAGGATGGAGCTGGGTGAAAGCCTGGATGTGCAACTTTGGCCAGGGCGACATGGCACTGATGCCATGTACTTGGCGCTTTTTCGGAAGATGGGCACGCATTCCGATATTCCGCTTCAGATGTAGGTAGCATGTGGTTATGAGCGTGCGAATCACTCCTAGCATTCTTAACGCAGACTTCTCGCGACTTGATGAAGAGATCAGGAAAGTAGCCGCCGTCTCCGATCTAATCCACCTTGACATCATGGATAACAAGTTCGTTCCTAACTTTACTTTCGACTTTGAAAGGGCAGCTGAAATCATCGCTGCGACGCCCATTCCAGTTGATTCCCACCTCATGGTCATAGAACCAGAGCGCGCCGCTCCTGCGTTTGCAGAGATGGGGAGCGCAAGTGTGACATTCCATTTCGAAGCAGCGCAGCACCCTAGAACGGTAATAAGAGAGATAAAGAAACATGGTGCAAGAGCGGGTCTGGCTATCAAGCCTGCGACGGCGTTCTCAGAGGTCGCAGAATTCCTCGACGAGATTGACATGCTTCTTGTGATGACCGTGGAACCAGGTTTTGGTGGACAAAGTTTCATGGAAGAGATGCTTGAGAAGGTAAAGGCAGCGCGCAAAGCCCTAGGAGAGAATGAGCGCGATATTTGGCTACAGGTTGACGGTGGTATCTCTCCAAATACCATCCAAAGCGCAGCCCAGGCAGGCGCAGACACCTTTGTTGCCGGTTCTGCCGTTTATAAGTCCGAGGATCCAGCTCAGATGGTCAAACTTTTGCGAGATTTAGCAACGCTCTGACTGTGCGGGCTTAATTTCCCGCCCCAAGGTGCAGTGCTCGGTTAGGCTACTCACATGAAGAGTTTCGAAGATTTATGGGATCAACTCTCCGAACGACAGTATTCAAGTGGCCCGGATCAGACCAGCAAAACAGGTCAGTTGCTCGCTACTGGAATTCACGGAATAGGTAAAAAGATCGTCGAGGAGGCGGCTGAAGTCTGGATGGCAGCTGAGTACGAAAGTGAAGAGAATCTCGCAAATGAGATCAGTCAACTTCTTTATCATGTGCAAGTTTTGATGTTGGCTCGCGGTATCGACCTCGATGATGTCTACGAGAAACTGTAAGTTCGATTATGTTGAAGATTGCACTTCCTAACAAGGGATCACTTGCTGAGGATTCGATTCGGATCTTGAGCGATGCGGGATATCGACAACGAAACGATGCACGCGATCTGGTGGCTCTCGATACCGAAAATGACATTGAATTTTATTATCTTCGCCCTCGGGATATCGCAATTTATGTTTCTAACGGAGAATTGGATATGGGTATCACGGGTGAAGATTTGCTCGTCGATTCTGCAGTTGCGGCAAAAACTCTTTTGAAATTGGGATACGGTCGTTCAACATTCAGGTTTGCCGTTCCGACTGCTCACGAGGTGATCGCCAGCGAGAAAACGCTAGAAGGCAAGCGGATTGCCACCTCTTACCCCGGAATACTGGAGCGCGCACTAGATCGATTAGGTATCAATGCACAGATAGTGACCCTCGATGGGGCGGTAGAAAGTTCAGTGAAACTGGGCGTAGCAGATGCGATTGCAGATGTAGTGTCAACAGGAACCACCTTGAAGCAGGCGGGTTTGGTAGTTCTCGGCGAGCCCATTCTTGAGAGCGAAGCGGTTCTCATCGGGGCGAAAGAGCCCAATGAAGAGGGGGCGAATTTGATTCGTAGACTCACTGGCGTGATCATTGCTCGCCAATATGTGCTTATGGACTACGACATCAGAATAGATTTGATCGATCAAGCCTGCGCAATCACACCAGGTTTCGAGTCACCCACTATCTCGCCACTACGGACCGAAGGTTGGTCCGCAATCCGCGCGATGGTGCCACGGAAAAATGCTCAAAAGGTGATGGATGATCTCTGGGCACTTGGAGCCAGAGGAATATTGGTTACTGATATCCACGCTTGCCGCCTCTAGTTTTGCCTTGCCCGTGAGCGGGTTACTCCCTCGCGATCTCATTTCGAGTGATTCCCAAGAGATATAACACGGTATCCAGATAAGGGGTGGTCACTGATGTATCTGCGCTAGCTCTGACCACTGGTTTGGCATTGAATGCGACTCCTAGTCCAGCCAACGCGATCATGTCGAGGTCATTTGCTCCATCACCGATTGCGACAGTATCGACAAGTTCCACATCGGCAAGTTTTGCGAATTCCCTTAAGGCGCGAGCCTTTCCGGCGCGATCGATAATTTCTCCAGTGACTTCTCCTGTCAATTTACCGTCGCGGATCTCAAGTTGATTAGCGGCCATGAAATCGATACCTAATTCTGTTGCGATAGGGGAGATCACAGCCTCAAAACCACCAGAGACGATTCCAACTTTGTGATGAAGTCTCTTCAGAGTCTTGATTAGAGTCCTTGCACCGGGTGTAAGAGTGATTTGTTGTCGAACCAGATCAAGGAGCTCTTCGGGCGATCCTTCGAGTAGTCGGACTCGTTCTCGTAAAGCCTGTGCAAAATCGATTTCACCTTGCATTGCTCGCTCTGTAATCTTCCGAACTTGATCGCCTACTCCAGCATGCTCGGCAAGGAGATCTATCACTTCCTGCTGAATGAGCGTGGAATCAACATCTAGGACGACGAGTTTTTTTGCGCGACGATGTAATCCACCAGCTTGAACGCCGATATCAACGGGGGTGTTGTTCGCAATTTCGGCCAACGGTTTCTTTATCTGTTCAACGGCAACTTCTGAAACAAGAAGTTCTAGAGCAGTGACCGGATAGTGTGCAATCCGGTAGATCCGTTCAATATTCCCGCCGGCAGCGCTGACAACCTTGGCCACTTGCTCTAAGGCATTAGCGGTCAGTTCGTGTCCCATCACAGTTATGTGCACGCTGGGGGCGCTACCTTCACTGGGGCTGCCATCGATATGCAGATGGTCACCTTCTTGGGCGCGGAACTCTAAACCATGGGACCGGGCACATTGATCAAGACTCTCTAACACTTTTCCTCGGTCCAGAGCCTCTAACTCAAGGGCGAGAGTGAGTATCAAGTGGCCATGAATCACCACTTGCTCCATGTCGGAAATTGCATGCCGTACACCTACGCCATCGAGCGTCTCAAGTAGGGAACGAGTGATTCCTGGGCGATCCATGCCGCTGAGAATCACCACGGTGCTCATGAGAGAAGATTATCTTTTGGCGCGGGGCTCATGTGCGCGCTCAAGGCGTGATCCGGTGCGGTAAGTTCTCTGGCTGTGTCGGTGCTCAATTTCCACGAGGTCACCCTGCGGCGGGGGACGCGGGAGATCCTGCATCCGCTCTCTTGGCGGGTTGAGGCCGGTCAGCGCTGGGTGATTCTCGGCCCTAATGGCGCGGGCAAGACCACACTGATTCAGATCGCTGCAACGCTCCTGCACCCAACCTCCGGGGTGGTGGAGATCCTTGATGAGCAATTAGGTCGAGTCGATGTCTTTGAATTGCGACCACGAATTGGTCTAGCGAGCGCGGCGCTTTCGGAACGAATCCCCGGAGAAGAGCGGGCAGTTGATGTGGTGATGACTGCTGCCTACGCAGTCACAGGAAGGTGGCGCGAGCTTTATGACTTATGGGACGAATCGCGAGCGTTGGCGCTGCTCGAACAATTTGGAGTGGGCGATCGACGCGATCAACTTTTTTATACGATGAGTGAAGGGGAACGAAAACGGGTTCAGATTGCACGAGCCTTGATGCCGGACCCTGAATTGTTGATTCTCGATGAACCCGCAGCAGGTTTGGATTTAGGGGCACGAGAGGATCTTGTTCGTCGTCTCTCAAGCTTGGCTCTCGATCCAAATTCACCAACGAGTATTTTGGTTACCCATCATGTCGAAGAGATTCCTTTTGGAACAACCCATGTTCTGCTTATTCGGGATGGTGCGATAGTGGCGGCAGGTCCCATCATGAGCACCCTCTCACCCGATGCGCTATCGGCCACCTTTGGAATACCTATTTCGTTGGCTTATGACGGCCAGCGATGGTTTGCTCGAGCTTAAGCGTTGCGTAGTGTTCTTGTCGGACATAGACCAAAGTTGGCATCAAGTCCTGGCACCTCTTGAGCACCAGATCGCCTTCATATTAGAGAAACTCAAGAATGAATCATTTCTTCCCGACGAGAAATTGATATTCAGGGCGCTCTTGCTCCCAGCAGATCAAGTGAAGGCAATAATTCTTGGCCAGGATCCCTATCCAACTCCTGGAATGGCCGAGGGGTTGGCATTCTCTGTCTCTGAGACTGTTGAAGTCTTGCCTCCATCCCTTCGAAATATCTTCTCTGAGTATCAGGAAGATTTGAGATTGGCGCGGCCAACCTCCGGCGATCTATCACAATGGGGCAAGCAAGGAGTCTTACTTCTCAACCAAATACTCACCGTTGCCCCTGGCCGACCACTCTCGCATAAAGATTTGGGGTGGCAGCAAGTAACCGATGCAGTGCTTGCGATGCTTTCTCGGCAAGGCAGACCAATAATCTGTTGGGGCAATCGCGCCTACCGTGCAGCAGTGAGGGCTGGCTTCGCCGGAGATCAGATTCTGGCCTCGCCCCACCCTTCACCGCTCTCTGCTTATCGGGGCTTCTTTGGTTCCAAGCCATTCTCTCGAACTAATGATTATTTGCGGGAGCAGGATATTGAACCTATCGATTGGAACTTAGGGCGCTAAAGCCAGAACCCCTGATGATCACTTTTTGAGGTGATAACCAGGGGTTCTGGGTGAAACAGCTACTCGAACTCTCGCTAACCAATCCAGGAACGAATAGGTGAACTCAAGAAGTAGATCATGAACAAGAATGAAACGACCCAAAGCAATGGGTGAACTTCCTTGCCACGACCTTGGACTGCACGGATAACCACATGCGATACAAAGCCGGCACCGATACCAACGGAGATGTTGTAAGAGAAAGGCATCAAAATGATCGTGAGGAAGGCAGGAATGCCAATCCCAAGATCTTGCCAGTCAATAGATTTCACCTGAGACATCATCAAGAATCCGACGATGATCAGCGCTGGCGTAGCCGCCTCGTATGGAATTACGGCAACGAGAGGTGCGAGGAAGGTAGTCAATAAGAAACAGATTCCTGTAACTATGGACGCCAATCCTGTGCGAGCTCCTTCACCGACCCCGGAGGCAGATTCGATATACGAGGTATTCGATGAGATACCTGCAGCTCCGCCTGCCGCCGCAGCGATGGAATCGACAATGAGGATCTTGTTCGCATTCTCAACATTGCCATCGGCGTCGGTGAGACCCGCTTGGCTGCCAATCGCCGTCATCGTTCCCATGGTGTCAAAGAAGTCAGCCAAGAGAAGGGTGAAGACAAGTAGCAATGCAGCAAGGAATCCAGTCTTTGGATTGGTGAAGGCGCCAAAGATATCTTCGAATCCAAGTCCCAAGGTGTCAAACTTAGGAGCAGCAACGATGTTATCGGGAATACTCGGAGTGTTAAGGCCCCATCCGCGAGGATTGGACTCAGTCGGGCTAACAAAGCTGTTACCAATCTTGAATGCATTCTCCAAAAGAATAGCTATTACTGTTGCAACGACGATTCCGATGAGAATCGCGCCCTTGACCTTTCGGACCATCAAGATGATGGTGAGGAACAAGCCGAGGGCAAAGACAACAATTGGCCAGCCAACGAGTTGTCCACCATCACCAAGTTCTAGTGGGACTGCAGATGGTTTCGAGTTGGAGCTACCCCAAACGATGTTCGGCGTTCGTCGAACGAATCCGCTATCGACCAAGCCAATGAGTGCAATGAAAAGTCCGATACCCACGGAGATTGCAACTTTGATGGGCGTAGGGATAGCTTTGAAGACTGCCACTCGGAACCCGGTGAGGACCAGGATAAGAATGACGATGCCTTCGATGAGAACTAGACCCATCGCTTGAGCCCAGGTCGAGTTCTTGGCTATCGAGACGGCAACAAATGTGTTGAGCCCTAGACCAGTGGCGAGTGCCAACGGAAAGTTAGCGACGGCACCCATAAGTATCGTGAGAATTCCCGCAATCAATGCGGTGCCTGCTGCAACGATGATGATGGCGTT